>Ga0306866_1000229_pt1 | contig 19923 bp, 11 predicted proteins | sample AntRauTorckE5432_FD_190450 | JGI IMG/M metagenome (GOLD analysis project Ga0306866, IMG submission 190450) | Saline lake microbial communities from Rauer Islands, Antarctica - Metagenome Torckler E5 #432 (v2) (version 2) | ecosystem: Environmental > Aquatic > Non-marine Saline and Alkaline >...
AGAAGCGATAGAGCCAATGCCTTTGTGGAGGAAACAATTGCTCTGGGTACATTGAAACGGTATAATCAAATCGAATCTAGATATGAAAACTTAATATCAACGCAGACCTAAACTAGAGCCTAAAACATTAACTATGTAGGTATGATGATTATTTGTTAAAATAAGCTTGCATATCCGTAATAATTCCAATATTAAGGAATATTTCCTACTTTAAAAAGTGGAGCCATACTGGAAAATTCGAACTTAAGTTTTCTGGTGTGGTATAAGACCTTTTGTTTGATGAGTGCTACCAAGAAAAGCTTTTCAGGTAAAGAAATACAACGACAGTTGGGTCTTATACCAAATTATATTTATAATGCCGTATAAATAAATTGAATTATACTACGACGTAGCTCAGCACAGGTTTTTTGATTGATTGAAATCAAAAATAACTAGTATAGCCTTAGCTACGGTAATTATTTTTGATAAAAAGCAGGCGAAAAAAGCCTGTGCCGATTTCATATCGGTAAAACGATTTATTGCGTCATTATAGGTCTAATTTGGTATTAAACGTTACGAACCCGTTTGGGCTATGGTGCACAAGATAAGAGATGCAATGAAACAGAGAGATGAGAGATATACTCTTGAAGGAATGATAGAAGCAGATGAGGGCTATTTTACTGTTGAGCCATCAGCGGTTGAGAGAGGCAAATAGATGGCGGGGCGTGGTAGTAAGTCAAAATCAAACGTAATGATAATGGCTGAGAGCACAATTCCGGAGGATTTAGAAATAGGTACGATTGATCGCCAGTACCCTTATTTTAAAGCAAAAGTTCTCGAAAACCACAAGGCGGATGGAACGAATGACACTATTAAAAACACCATTGAAGAAGAAACTTCTATCGTCTTTTCTGATAAGAGCACGTCATACCTAAATATCGCAGATTATGTTGATATGCATATCACTGAAAAATCGAGCGAACAGACAACTAAAGAAACGCTAAAGTGGGTACACATTGCAATTGAGAATGCTAAGAGGGATCTTCAAAAATTCTATAAAACAAAGAAAAAATACTTGCAATTGTACCTCAATGAGTTCATTTACAAACTTAATAGACGATATTTTGGAAACAAAATATTCGACAGGCTCAGCAGAGCTGTGGTTGCTTACCCGTGCATTTGTCTCGCATGCTGTTTGTGCTTTGGTTTGGCCTGTCTTGCACTTGATATGGGGTCCTTACCGTCTCGCATATCTATTGGGATTTGCTCAGTAATCAATCACAAATAATCGTCACTTCCTATCTCATGATAGACAAGCTTGCAGATTACTAATGGTCCAAAGAGTCAGTCCTGAGTAAAATCCAAGGATTGCCTCCACCTATAATCGACTTGCACCCACTAGATTAATTAACTACATTACCTTAGTTGAAAAATACTTGTGCTAGGCATACATAAAACCTAAAAACAATATAGGCTTCGGACTTAAACAAAAGGTCTGTATACGTTTATTAAGTCTGCAAGATCTTTTGGATTTTGCATTCGTCGGTAAAAAAGAAAATCGAAATGAAAAGACTTCGCTTATTTACTCCCTTACTCTTATTAACTTAGACATCGCAAGCAATTCTAAAAAAATGACTTACTAACTAAAGAAAAACAGCAATAGAAAATTAAAAAACCAATTTATGAAATCAATAAAATTATTTTTACTCACCTTGTTTTTAGTCTGTTTTACAATGGCTGTTCAAAGTCAATCCATAAGCCATAAAGAAATAAGGGTTGATCAAGAGCGAATAGAAAAAAGAATATTTGAACTGGCAGAATTCGGTAAAGATGCTGCAGGAAAAGGCTATCGAGTTGCGTATACCAAAGGAGATATAGAAGGAAGAAATTGGTTTATAGAGCAGATGAAAGAAGCGGGACTTGAAGTCACTATTGATGCTGCTGGAAATATCATTGGAAAAAGAAATGGCAAAAATCCATCTTTAAAACCAATTGCTTTCGGTTCACACATTGACATGGTGCCCGATGGTGGCAATTATGATGGCTGCGTGGGATCTGTTGCTGCCTTGGAGGTCATAGAAATCTTAAAAGAAAAAAACATAATTACCAATCATCCTCTGGAAGTTATCATTTTTGCTAACGAAGAGGGCGGCACTATTGGTAGTATGGCTATGGCAGGACACCTAACCACAGACGGACTTCAACAAAAAAGCCAAATGGGTTTAACCTATTCAGAAGGCATCAAGGTTATCGGGGGAAACCCCGATGCTATTTCAAATAGTATTCTTAAAAAAGGAGATTTAAAAGCCTTTTTAGAATTGCATATTGAACAAGGAGGAATTTTAGATCAAGAAAAAATAGAAATCGGTATAGTAGAAGGTATAGTAGGTATTGTATGGTGGGAAGTGATGGTAGAGGGTGCTGCCAATCATGCCGGGACTACCCCCATGAAACTTCGAAAAGACGCTTTGCTCGCTGCCTCTAAATTTATAATTAAAGTAAATGAGATTGCTTTAAAAGCAAAGGGTAACCACGTGGCAACAGTAGGCAAAATTAATGCTATGCCGGGAGCTTTTAATGTAATTCCAGGTAAAGTGGTTCTGGGCTTAGAAATACGAGATTTATCTTTTGAAAAAATAGAAATCCTTTTTACAGAAATGGAAAAGCAAGCAGCAAAAATTGCCATTGAAACCAAAACAAAAATTAATTTTGAACGGCGAGGCAATTCTATAAAGCCTGCATTAACGAATAGAACATTACAGCAAATCATCGAAAAATCTGCCAATACCATGGGCTTAAGTACAAAATATATGCAAAGTGGTGCAGGACACGACGCTCAAGAAATAGCCTTATTTGCTCCAATTGGGATGATTTTCGTTCCAAGTATAGGGGGCATCAGTCATTCACCAAAAGAATTTACAACCGTAGTGGATATGGCCAACGGAGCAAACGTATTGCTTCAAACCATTTTGGAATTGGATAAGGAATAAAAAAACAGATATCGAGAAAGCACTGCTTGCAACAAAATATCCCAAGAATAGAATTTTAATTTAGGCCCTAAGAAAAGTTTATCCCAACCACCCATCACGATCTAAGCTCCTATACTGTATCGCCTCAGAAATATGTGTTCCTGTGACATTCGGCGAGCCTTCTAGATCGGCTATGGTTCTCGCTACCTTCAAAATCCTATCGTAAGCCCGAGCAGAAAGGTTAAGCTTTTCCATCGCCGCTTTTAAGAGTGCTTTAGACGACTCTTCGAGTTTACAAAAGGTTTTAATGTGTTTCACACTCATTTGTGCGTTATAATGCACCGATTCAGAATCCTTAAAACGTTCTGTTTGAAACTCTCTGGCTTTTGTCACCCGATCTCGAATATCGACGCTGCTTTCCCCTCTGCGTTCATCGCTAAGCTTATCAAAAGGAACTGGAGTCACCTCTATATGAATATCTATTCTGTCAAGAAGTGGGCCGCTAATTTTCCCGAGATAGCGCTGCATTTCTGCTGGCGAGGAGGTCACCGGAGCATCTGAATCGTTGAAATAACCACTTGGACTAGGATTCATACTCGCGACAAGCATAAAACTAGAGGGGTAGGTGACGGTGAATCTTGCTCTAGAAATGGTGACTTCGCGGTCTTCTAGAGGTTGACGCATCACTTCCAAAACGGTTCTTTTAAATTCAGGAAGCTCATCCAAAAATAAAATGCCATTATGTGCTAAAGAAATTTCGCCAGGTTGAGGATAAGCTCCGCCGCCAACTAATGCTACATCAGATATCGTATGATGTGGACTTCTAAAGGGCCGTTCTGCCATAAGACCTACATTTTCTTTTACACGGCCTACTACGGAGTGTATTTTGGTCGTTTCAAGAGCTTCTTGTAAACTCATCGGTGGGAGAATGCTAGGTAAACGTTTTGCCAGCATAGTTTTACCAGAGCCTGGTGGTCCTACCATAATGATATTGTGCCCTCCAGCTGCAGCAATTTCCATACACCGCTTTATAGATTCTTGCCCCTTAACATCTGCAAAGTCATATTCTGGATGAGCTAGGTTATTATAAAAGATTTCTTTGGTATTTATTTTTGTTGGCTCTAAGGGTTCGTCTTTATCAAAGAAATTAATGACTTCACTTATGCTTTCGACGCCATACACCTTCAGATCCTCTACAATGGCTGCTTCTTTGGCGTTCTGTTTTGGTAGGATAAAACCCTTGAAGCCTTCTTGTTTTGCTTTTATAGCAATAGGCAAAGCTCCTCTAATGGGCTGTAAACTCCCGTCTAAAGACAACTCTCCCATAATAATATAATTGCCAATCTCCTCAGATTTAATTTGATTGGAAGCAGAAAGAATCCCTAAAGCCAAAGTAAGATCATAAGCAGATCCTTCTTTTCGCATGTCTGCTGGTGCCATATTAACAATGATCTTCTTCCCTGGAAACTTAAAGCCTGTATTTTTCAGAGCCGCCTGAATCCTAAAACTACTTTCGCGTATAGCGTTATCTGGAAGGCCAACGAGATGATAGCCTATCCCCTTTTCCATATTAATCTCAACGGTAATTATTTCAGCATCTACTCCAAAAACCGAACTTCCAAAGACTTTAACTAGCATAATACATAGATTAAAAATTAGCCTACTAAAAATATGCTTTTTTAAAAACATATCGTGTGATTGCTCTGATTTTTAAGTGTTTAAATATAGGTTTCAAAATTATATTACATAAAAAGCCCCAAAATGCTTGCATTTCGAGGCTTTTTAAAACTTTAAAGAACAACTTAAGCCTTAAAGTGCTTTAATAAAGCATTAGTAGACGCATCATGAGAGCCTTTTATAGTCGAAGACTGGATATCTTTCAAGGTGTTTTTGGCTAATTGTTTGCCAAGTTCCACTCCCCACTGGTCGTAGCTGAATATATTCCAAATAACACCTTGAACAAAGATTTTATGTTCATACATCGCTACCAATTTACCTAACGACTTTGGAGTTAGCTTATCCATTAAAATTGAAGTCGTAGGTTTATTACCTTCAAAAACCTTAAAAGGAAGTAGCTTTTGAATATCATTTTCTTTCATACCGGAGTCTTGAAGCTCTTTGGTAACTTCTTCTTTAGATTTTCCAATCATCAATGCTTCTGTTTGGGCAAAATAATTGGCCATCAAAATATCATGATGTTCCTTGTTCTCATGTAATGGAATTTTATATCCAATAAAATCTGATGGAATCAGCTTGGTTCCTTGATGGATTAACTGAAAAAACGCATGTTGAGAATTTGTTCCTGGTTCACCCCATACAATTGTACCCGTTTGATAAGTCGTTTTCTGTCCAGCTCTATCCACACTTTTACCATTGCTTTCCATAGAAGCCTGTTGAAGATAAGGAGCTAGTTTTTGTAAGTATTGGGTGTACGGAATAACAGCTTCACTTTCAGCTTTTAAAAAGTTGTTGTACCAGATACCTAGCAAAGCAAGTATAACTGGAATATTAGTCTTGAACTCTGTGGTCTTAAAATGGTGATCCATCTCTTCAGCACCCTCCAAAAGCTCTTGAAAATGTTTTGAACCAAGACTAACTGCTATCGATAAACCAGCAGCACTCCATAATGAAAATCTTCCGCCAACCCAATCATACATCGGAAAAATATTGTCTTTATCTATTCCAAAGTCTTCTACTGCTTTTATATTGGTAGAAACCGCTACAAAATTATGCTTAACATCTTGTTGTGAGGCTGACTTTAAAAACCAGTCTCTTACAGTATTTGCATTCGTTAAAGTTTCTTGTGTTGTAAAGGACTTGGAAACAATAAGAAAAAGTGTTGTTTTGGGATTCAAACCTTTTAGGGTTTCCATCACGTGATCTCCATCTACATTTGAGATAAAGTGAGGTTTTATGTCCTTTTGATAGTGAGCTAAAGCATCTACAATCATCTGCGGGCCTAAGTCTGAACCACCAATACCAATATTGACAACATCTGTAAATTTATCTCCACTAAAAGAAACGCGTTCACCAGAATTGACCTGATCTGCAAATATCTTAATTTTGGACAATACCTCTTGTACATCTCCAAAAACATCTTTACCCCCAACTTTAGCTGAGTTGTTTTTAGAGGCTCTTAAAGCCGTATGTAATACCGCTCTGCCTTCGGTTTGATTGATGAGATCTCCTTCAAAGTAACTCTCGATGGCCTTATCTAAACCCGCCTCTTTTGCCAAGTGTATCAAGTGATCTAAAACTTCTTTATCGAGTAAGTTTTTGGAATAATCCACTAGAAAATCGGCAGAATGAATGGAAAGTTCTTCAAATCTATGAGAATTTGAAGCAAATAGTGACTTCAGATCATAATCTTTTTCAGAAAGAGTCTCTAAAGCTTTCCAGTGTTTTGAGTCTAAAGGAGACTGTGTATGTAGTGGCATTTATTTAACTTTTAAAACATTTTTTTTATAATGAGAGATAAGACCATCAATAGGTCTTCGGATGACGTTTCCAATGTTTAAGTGGTACCGTTTAGCGACATCACGAATAATATCTTCAGAAAAGAAAGCAATTGAACCAATAAAGTGGATAGGGACATTTTGAGCTTGTTTATAACACATCACTCTGCGCTCAATAAACTTTTCCATCCCTTCGTAAATCAATTTATAAAAATATCCATTTCGTTCTTGTGCCGTAAAAATAAATTCAGCAAAAGAAGCTAAATACGTATTTGGATTTTCCTCTTTATAAACATTTCGTTTTATACAGTCTGCTGAGAGATCATAACGCTTAGCAAACTCTTTACTCATATCTTCTCCCATCGTCTTATAGTAGTAGTCGCGTATTAAGCGTTTACCAAAATAGTTGCCGCTGGCCTCATCCATCAGAACATAACCAAGCGACTCTACTTCCATATGGACTTTTTTACCATCAAAAAAACAAGAATTAGATCCAGTTCCTAATATACAGACTATACTGGGCTCTGTAGTCGCAGCTAATGCCGCAGCGACCATATCTTCCTTAACATTCACCTCTGCATTATCAAAGTAGTCTTCTAGAATTGCTTTTAAGTTTTTTATGGGTGTCGGAGTGCCACAACCTGCTCCGTAAAAATCTACTCTACTCACTTTAGGAATAATTTGCTTTAGCGCATCATTTTCTAGTAAGCGAGACTTTAAAATTTCAGGTTTGAAAACAGCAGGATTTAATCCTTTCGTTCTCGTTTTGATTACAACTTCTCCTTCATCATCCAATAAAATCCAATCACACTTTGTAGACCCACCATCAGCAATAAGTATCATAGTTTTACATATTAAAAAAGCTTGAACAGTGACCTATCCAAGCTTTTGTGATTAGTTATAAATTAAACTTTAGCGATATGAACTGCTAAATCAATCATTTTTGCAGAGAATCCCCATTCATTATCGTACCAAGCGATAAGCTTAAAGAAATTATCATTAAGAGCAATACCAGCATTCGCATCGAAGTTGCAGATACCCGAGTGAGACACAAAATCCTGAGATACGACTTCGTCTTCTGTATAGGTTAAAATTCCTTTTAAATCTCCTTCAGAAGCCTTTTTCATTGCAGCTTTTACCTCTTCATATGAAACTGATTTTTCTGTTCTAACCGTTAAATCTACTACAGAAACATCTGCTGTTGGAACTCTAAAGGCCATTCCTGTTAGTTTACCTTTTAATGAAGGTATAACCTTAGTCACTGCCACAGCTGCACCAGTACTCGTAGGAATAATATTATTCATAGCACTTCTACCAACACGGTAATTTTTGGCAGATGGAGAATCTACTACAAACTGTGTTGAAGTTGCTGCGTGAACTGTTGTCATTAGGCCCTCTACAATTCCAAAATTATCATTGATTACTTTTGCTAAAGGAGCTAAACAATTCGTTGTACAAGACGCGTTAGACACAACTGTATCTTCTGCTTTTGCATCCTTATGATTCACTCCCATCACAAACATAGGAGTATCTTTAGTTGGAGCTGAAATGACTACCTTCTTGGCCCCTGCTTCAAGGTGAGCAGCAGCTGCAGCTTTATTATTAAAAATTCCTGTACATTCCATAATAACTTCTGCTCCAACAGCATCCCATTTCAATTGTTTAGGATCTCTTTCAGCAGTAATTCTTACTGTTTTACCATCTACAACTAGATGCCCGTCTTTAACGTCTACAGATTTGTTGAATCTTCCATGAACTGAATCATATTTGAGCATATAAGCCAAATGATCGACATCAAGTAAATCGTTTATTCCTACAATTTCTACATCTTTATTATCCATCGCTATGCGAAAAGCAATTCTACCAATACGGCCGAAACCGTTAATACCTATTTTTGTCATAATTATTAAATTTTAAGGTTTATTATATATTTAAGAGGAGACAATATCTGCAACTCTTATTAAATCTTTGTCTAATACTTTTTTAATATTAATCGCTGTATCAAAGGGAACATAAACAATCTTTTTGTGTTCTATCCCAACCATAATGTTAGAGTATCCTTCTAGCAATGCGTCAACAGCTCCAACTCCTAACCTACTGGCAAGAACCCTATCGAAACAACTTGGAGAACCTCCACGTTGGATATGACCAAGCACCGTCACTTTTACTTCGTAGTCCGGAAGTCTAGTTTGGATAGAATTTGCCACTTCAGAAATATTTTTACCAATTTGGTCACCTTCTGAGACGACTATAATACTAGATGTTTTACCTGTTTTACGGCTTTTATCAAGAGACTCCAACAGACGCTCTATGCCCATATCTTCTTCGGGGATTAGAATTTCTTCAGCTCCTGCACCTATCCCACTATTCAAGGCGATATCACCAGCATCTCTGCCCATAACTTCTACCAAAAATAAGCGATCGTGAGAGCTTGCTGTATCTCGAATTTTATCTATGGCTTCGACAACTGTATTAAGTGCTGTATCATAGCCTATGGTATAGTCGGTTCCATTGATGTCATTATCTATGGTTCCAGGAATACCAATAATGGGGATATCGAATTCTTTACTAAAGATAGAAGCCCCTGTAAATGTCCCATCACCACCTATAACCACTAGAGCATCTACCTCTCTAGCCGTTAAATTATCGTAGGCTTTTTGTCGGCCTTCTTTGGTCATAAAGCCTTTTGAGCGAGCAGACTTGAGAAAAGTCCCACCTCTGTTAATGGTGTTTTTAACATCCCTTGGACCTAATTCGATAAATTCGTTTTCAATTAAGCCTTGGTAACCTCTGTAAATACCGTCGCACTTAAGACCTGAATAAGCAGCATTTCTTACAACTGCTCTTATGGCAGCATTCATACCAGGAGAATCTCCACCGGATGTTAAAACAGCTATTTTGGTTAATTTGTTACTCATTTTTTCAAATATATTTTAAATATAAGATTCTCACTAATTTAGTTATGTACTAAAACGATTTCGGTAGATAAACATTATTAAAATTTTATAAAATATAGTCAATTTTTACTTAGATGATAAATTTTCGTATTCTTAAGCTTCAAGATTCTGAATTTTATGAATTTTTAAACTTACCCTCCCTGTAAAAATTTATGATCTACAAAATCTCTAGAAATTAAACTCTTAATTTTTGTCCGTAAAACTAGATATAATCTTAATGATCAACTAGCTTGATTTGTTTTAGTTGCAGCCAATTATAGCCAAGAAGACCTCGAGCGTTCACTTGGGGTCTTTTTTATAGTAGGCTATAGCTATACTACTTCACTACAGGTAGAACAATTTTTGAATCTCCAAAAATAGTATGAGTATGCGTTTCAAAATCGTCCTCTGTGGCCTCAAAAATATTGTCTACATACTTCTGCGGATTTCTATCGATATAAGGAAACATACTGCTCTGCACTTGTATGTGCAATTTGTGCCCTTTCTTAAATGTGTGATTAACATCTTGTATCTGGAAATCTACACTTGTTTTTTGATTTGGTACAAAAGGCTTAGGCTCCGAAAAGCTTTCTCTATAACGACCTCTAAAGACTTCACTTCTTACCATCATATGGTAATTACTCATCTTCAAGTGGTCTTGCATTTCTTCAGAATCTTTTGCATCGGCAGGATACACATCGATGATTTTTACAATCCAGTCTGACGCTGTTCCCGTAGTAGCAACCTCAAGAGCTGCTAAGATTTCACCAGAAAGTTTCAGGTCTTCTTCCAGCACTTCAGTCTCATAAACCATCACATCTGGACGACGAGCAGCAAAACGTTGGTCGTCTGTCATAAACTTTCTCGGTGTAAAAGTGACCTTAATGTCTTCAGTAAAAGGGACGGGCTTATTTATATCACTCACAAATTTATTTTCAAAATCTGGATTGGCTTCCCTACTTAAGTTTTGGTTGTCACCCAAGTAAAAGTCAGTAGCTATCGCATTTTCTGGAGGCCACATCTCGTACTCATCCCACTGCATTGCTCCAGTATCATACATAGTCGCTTCAGCAGCATCAAACTCCCCTTCCTCTTTTAGAAAATGATTAAAGAATTTGGTTTCATAATTGACCTGAAAGTTTTCAGACAAATCCTCTCCAAAATACATATTGCCAACCGCTTGTCTCTCTCTGAGTCTAGCCCAATCGCCATGACTCCAAGGTCCAAAAACAACAGCATTAAAATTATCGCTATTTTCTTCTAAGCTTTTATAGATTTCAAACGGACCATAAAGGTCTTCCGCGTCAAATAGACCACCAACGGTCAAGACAGCAGGTTTTACATTCTTCATATGCTGAACAAGACCGCGTTTTTGCCAAAACTCATCATAATCTGGATGATCTTTTAACTGTTGCCAAAACACATTGTCTTCGCCATAATACTTATCGAGGTTAGACAATGGACCAATATCCAAAAAGAATTGATAGGCATCCTTAGTACCAATGTCTGGAATAGGGTACCAAGATTCTGTAGTTGGTCCTTCTTTATCGTAACCAAACACTGCCGTAGCCACCCAATAACTCAATAAATAAGCCCCATTGTGATGAAAGTCATCAAAGTAAAAATCGCCAATCGGCGCTTGTGGCGAAGCTGCTTTTAAGGCAGGATGATCAGAAAGTACAGACATAGCAGCATAGTGCCCAGGGTAAGAAATCCCCCAAGTCCCCACATTTCCATTAGTATTGTCAACATTATTTACAAGCCAGTCGATCGTATCATACGTATCTGAAGCCTCATCTGTTTCTTTGCGTTTTTTCTTTGGGATAAAGCCTCGCATATTATCATATTTACCTTCACTCATCCAGCGACCACGCACATCTTGGTACACGATAATATTTCCCTGTTCCATGAGGAATTTATTGGGACCTATTTGTTTTTTATACTGGTCTTCGCCATAAGGTCGAGAGCTATAAGGCGTTCGTTGCATTAAGATCGGATAAGATATTGAGGTATCCTTTGGAGTATAGATAGTAGTATGCAGTTTTAAACCATCACGCATCTTGATATCTACTTCTTGCTTGTTGTAATTGGCTTTAACATCATATTGAGCCATCGCACTAGACACAGTGCACAGCAAAAATAAAATGAAACCGGACTTAAAATGTTTCATGCAGTTTTAATTTAATTCTAGGACTTAAAAATACAGCTTAAGTTTAAATCTGCAAAAAAAAGTAATTGTCACAACATATTAATAAGGGCTTTAATTTCCGCAAGTGCAATTTTGGTTGCGTTAGCTTAAACTTTTAACGATAACCAGCTTTAGTGAAAAAGTTTACCTCAACATCCATCTTGAATTATGAGGCCTAACTGAAGTCGGCGTGATACCTTCTGGTACTCGATAAATAACTTTTTAAAATCTAGTTCATAAAAAAGACCTGTAAGTTTTTACAAGCCTTTTTTATGTACTTCTGATACGTTTATTCTATAATTACTTTAGATGTTCTTTTTCCTTTATTAGTCATCACTTGTACGACGTATAGACCACTAGCTAATGTTGTAACGTCTACAAAGGATTCTGCAGTGGATAACACCAATTGCCCCAAATTGTTATATAAACTTAAGTTCAGCAACTCATCATCAGTATCTAGTTTTACTTTAAAATGAGTTTTTGTTGGATTTGGAAAAATATTTAATTTTTCATTTCCAAAGAATTCATTTACACTTAAAACTTCTTCCTTAATAAGTCCATCACGAGTATTACTTCCTTTGTAACCATTGCTCAATATTTTACTTTTATCAAAAGGAATGTTTAAGTTATACGTGCTTACGTAAGACATATCTACACCACCGCCAAATGTAAGTGTATTTGAGTTTGCTGTAAGATCCATCATTCCATCATTATCAATATCACCTAGAACAGCTCCATTCAAGAAAGTAAATCCTTCAGGACGCAATGGAAAACCTTCTATTTCTCCACTTCCATCTGTTGAATACGCATGTATGTATCCAAATCCCTCAGCATCAGTCATTGTACTCGAAAAAATAATATCCCAAACTCCATCATCGTTTACATCTCCTATGGTAAGTACCCCTTCATTACCTCCATATTTTTCAATAGGAAAATTAGAAAGATTACCACCGTTTGTAGTTAAACCATAGATAGTAGGTAAGTCTGTTTCATCACTACTCGTATTTCTATCTGCCATAAAAATCTCATAAGTTTTATCGCCATCAAGGTCTACAACAGTAGGGGTAGAATAAGTCCAACCATTGGTAGCAATTGGCCAACCTGGAAAATAAGTTGCATCGTGATTCAATACATAAAAGCCTGGGCTATCTCCATGGTTAGCACCAACAATCTCCAAGGTCCCATCACCATCTAGATCAACTAACATGGGAGATTGATAACTATATCGAACAGCAGCGTCCACTAAAGGAAAACCATCTAAAATAATTCCTTGACTGTTGAAAGCGTACATTCCCGCGGAAGATGCTGCAATCACAACATCATTACTACCATCATTATCTATATCACCAATGGAAGGAGTAAATGCAGGAGTTGCAGGAACTTCAACAGGCCAATTTTCGTTAATTTCAGTACCATCTATATTTAAAGCATGTACAAAACCTCGTGAGCTCCCAAAGCGTTCACCTGTGATAATATCTAAAGTCCCATCACCATCAAGATCTGCAATGGCAGGAGCATTAATCATCCACTTATCATTAAAAGTAATAGGCCAACCAGGCAAATCATCTCCATTATTATCAGTGACGTACACTCTACCAACAGTAGTTGGATAACCTGTATTAACAATAATTTCTGGAGAACCATCACCATCTAAATCTGCGATAGAAGGCGGAAGTAAAATAAGGCCTTCTACTTCTTTTTCAAATAGAATAGATCCGTCACCGCTTATTGCGAATAGTGTTGTATTAATACCATATATAATCTCTTCTGTTCCATCACCATTTAGATCTGCTAAAGTCACGCCTCTAGAATTTTTTACTGTCGGACTCGAGGGCCTTCCAAAGGTGAAAAGGAGTTCTACATCTATATTAGATACTCTGCTTTGAGAAATTTCAATTTCTGAAACTGAAATAGTTCCATCTTCATTTAACATAGCTTTTTTCCCCATCCTATTTTGTGAAAAAAGAGAAGTCACGCTTAATAATAAAACAGATACAATCAATAATTTATTAATTTTCATATGCTTTTGGTTTTAGAATGTTAAATAATTTACTATAAAACAGCCATAAATTTGTTAACTAAAGATTAAATTAGCAAATTATATGTTAAATAAGTGTTCAATCTAGGACTTGAAAATACAGCTTAAGTTCATAGAAAAGCAATTGCTAGAAAGTATTAATAAGAGCTTATATTTCCGCAGGCGTGATTTTGGTGGCGTTAGCTTAAACTTTTAACGATATCCAGCTTAAGTGAGAAAGTTCACCTCAACATCCATCTTGGATTATAAGGTCTAACTGAAGTCGGCGTGACAATACGCCACTGTCATTCTGAAGGAGCCTTTTCGCGACTGAAGAATCTCTTCCAATTAAAAACAAAAAGATTCCTCGTCGAAGTAAAAACTTCTCTGTCGGAATGACATTTCGCAAGTGTCATTCTGAAGGAGCTTTTCGGCGACTGAAGAATCTTTGTCTATCGAAAACATTAAAATTCCGTGTTCAATTAAAAAGATTCCTCATCGAAGTAAAAACTTCTCTATCGGAATGACATTTCGCTACTGTCATTCTGAAAGAGCTTTTTCAGCGACTGAAGAATCTCTCTACTTAAAAATAAAAAGATTCCTCGTCGAAGCAAAAACTTCTCTGTCGGAATGACAACACACCACTGTCATTCTGAAAGAGCCTTTTCCGCGACTGAAGAATCTCTCCCTATCGAAAACATAAAAATTCCGTGTTGGAATAAAAATAAGATTCCTCGTCGAAGTAAAAAAACTTCTCTGTCGGAATGATATTTCGCAAGTGTCATTCTGAAGGCTTGAGATTATCCTGAAATAGAAAAGACTAGAAGATAACTTCTAGTCTTTCTATTTCAAGTTGATTCAGAAGAAATTTTATTCCTCCATCTCTCTGTTTTTGACATATTTCTCTAGCCATTGGTCTTGCTCCCAAAGCATGTGCATGATACTTTCTTTCGCAGCATAACCGTGACTTTCTTTTGGTAACATAACCAATCTTGCAGGAGCTCCAAGCCCTTTTAAGGCGTTGAAATAGCGCTCACTTTGCATAGGATAAGTTCCTGAATTATTATCAGCTTGTCCATGAATAAGCAATAAAGGGGTTTTCATCTTGTGCGCATTCATAAAAGGAGACATGGTATTATAAACCTCTGGTGATTCCCAGTAATTACGTTCTTCAGACTGAAAACCAAAGGGTGTTAGTGTTCTATTGTAAGCTCCACTCCGAGCGATACCAGCCGCAAAAAGATCTGAATGTGACAATAAATTTGCAGTCATAAACGCCCCATAACTATGCCCTCCAACAGCTACTTTATTTCTGTCGATATAGCCTAGCTCATCCACAGCGTCGATAGCTGCTTTGGCATTGGCGACCAATTGAGTTTTGAAGCTGTCATTGGGTTGCTCCTCCCCTTCACCAATGATAGGAAAAGCCGCATCGTCCAACACGACATAACCCCTGTTGACCCAATAAATTGGGGAGCCATAGTATGGATAAGTAAATTCTTTGGAACTCGAAGTCACTTGAGAAGCACTACTTTTATCCTTATACTCCCGTGGATAGGCCCACATCAACATGGGCATTTTTTCTTTCTTCTCTTTATCATAGCCCACTGGAAGATACAAGGTAGCAGAAAGCTCAAGACCATCATCACGCTTGTAAGTAATAACTTCTTTATCTACATTTTGTATGGCCTGAAATGGATTTTCGAAGTTGGAAATTTGCGCTAGACTTCCAGTTTTATAATTCCTAAAATAGTAATTTGGAAATTCATTACTACTTTCTAATCTAGTCAGAATCAAACCTTTTTTAGCATCGATCATATTTACAAAAGACTCTAAATAATCAGACTCTTTAACTTGAAAAAGGCGTTTACTGGTTTTAGATTTTAAATCATATTCATCTACAAAAGGGAATTTTCCGTCTTCGGAATACCCTTCTCCAGTAAGCGTTAGTTTTCCATTCAAAATCTGTAAGACAGATTGATTCAATTTGTTTTTTGTGGTGACAAAACTCCCTGGATCATCATAGGTATTTTGATAATTTCTTTCGTTAAAAAGAAGAGCCTCCGCTTCTGAATTGGAGGGATTAAAAATACTCGTTCTCACGGTTCTTGTATTCCACCAGTATTCAGTTAAAACAGCGGTGGTTTTATCTCCCCAAGTTATTCCAGAAAAACGCAATTTAGTTTTGGCTAAATCCTCTTTTTTAGCAGTAAAAGGGGCTTTTAATTGATACACTTCATCTCTAAATTCTACTTCGGTATCGGCATCTCCACCGTCTAGAGCTTCTACCCAAACTAGGGTTGCTGGTTGATCCTCTCTCCAAGACATATTTCTAGGGCCTGTTCTGGTAGACATAAATCCTTTGGGCATTTCTTCCATGAGGGGGATATCTGCAATAAGGTGAGCTAGGTCTCCATCTACAGTATAAATTGTGTGTGAAGTTGGAAATCTACCGTAAGTAACTATATAAGAAAATGGCTTTTTAATTTCAGAAACCATCACATACTTACCATCTGGAGAAATAGACATACTTCCATACATCGCCGCTGGTTTCCAAAGACTTTGGTTGCCTTCTAAATCTACTTTATGAATTTCTGAAGTCGCCAAAACTTCAAAATTAAATTCATCAACTTTATTCTTTAAAAGATCCTGATAGGTGCGATTTTGAGCCTCAACACCTGCTTCATTAACGGAAACCGTAGGTCCCGTTGGGACTTTATTATCAGCATCAATGAGATTTTGCCGCTTTTCTGGTAAAGTCTTAACCAAAATACCAGATTCGTCTGGCAACCATGTTAATGTAGTCCCCATATTTCCATTAACCACATCAGAAGTCAACCGGCTAGCAGATTTCTTTTTATAATCGATGACCCATAATTCATTTCCAGTAGATGAAGTATGAGTAAATGCTATATAATTGTAGTTTGGAGACCAATTGATATTTGAAATCTTAGGATTGGTAGGCAAATCTTGAATCTCAAATTCTTTTTTCTCATTAGGATCAAATAATTTCAAATCCACATAAAAACGGGTGCGACTTGAGATATTTGTTTTAGGATTTATTCTTAATCCAGCCAGTCTTAGCTCATCTTCGGCTAAATCTTCAATAGTTTGATATTGATTCCTATAAATAAGCAAAGCCTTGCTCCCCTTGGGATTTATACTCATAGAGGGTGGCATAGGGGCATCTGCAAGTTTAAGAATGTTTTTATGCGGTAATTGGTAGTTTAAGTCCAATTGACCAAAGCCTATTAGAGGCAAAAGGGCACACAGCACTAATAATTTATTTTTCATAGTATAAGATAATAGTTGACATTAAATCTATACAAACTAAAAGTAACTTTCAAATATTTCTTTTGTTACTTCAAAAGTATTAACTTTTAACATTACATGCTTTAGTAATATTGCTTTAATGAATATCTTGTAATAAAAAAATCATGTTTAAAGTCTTACTTTTCTCGTTACTCTTATTTCTAAGTTTTACGGGCCTTTCGCAGATTTTAGAAGATGATTTTGAAGGGAATTCCACCATATCCTCATGGTATGAAGACGATGCTTTGATGGATATAAACTTTAGTAATCCATCTATAGATTCCTACAATCAATCTTCAACAGTATTGAGATATGAAGATACAGGCGGACAATATGCAAATATTGGATTTGATAGTTCCTCTGCTATTCTATTAGACCAAAATTCAACCTTTAGCTTGAAGATTTATGTTCCTTCCTCAGCACTAAGAGGAAATCAAACCAATCAAATTTCTTTGAAACTTCAAAATAGAAATCAGTCAACTCCATGGTCGACCCAAAGTGAAATTATAAAAACAATAGAATTGGATCAATGGCAAACTGTAAATTTTAGTTTTTCTGAAGATCAATTTATCAATTTTGACTCTAATTCTCCAGATCCATTAATGAGGACCGATTTCAATCGAGTGGTGCTTCAACTTAATGGAGAAAACAATACCGACCAAGTAACTGCCTATATAGATGATTTCTATTTTGAAGGCAGAGATAGTCAAGATGAACCAGGAAATCCAAATGATCCTGTGTACGACGAATTAGTATGGTCTGATGAGTTTGATACAGAAGGTACTGTAAATACAAATAAATGGTTCCATCAAACTAAATTACCTCAGGGTGACTCTTGGTTCAATGGAGAAATACAGCATTACACAGATAGAATTGAGAATACATTTGTTGAAAATGGAAACTTAAACTTGGTTGCTATAAACGAAACCTTTACAGACCAAGAAGTGACTAAAGAATTTACTTCTGCCCGACTCAACTCCAAATTTGCTTTCACCTACGGACGGGTTGAAGTAAGAGCGAAATTACCTACAGGTGTTGGTACTTGGCCTGCTATCTGGCTACTGGGTCAAAATATCCAGGAAACTGGTGGATATTGGGATAACGAAGGCTTTGGAAACACCCCATGGCCTGCCTGCGGAGAAATAGATATTATGGAGCATTGGGGCGATAACCAGAATTATATCTCAAGTGCATTACATACCCCTTCTAGCTTTGGAAACACATCTAATGTTGGAGGACAAATTATTCAAACGGCTTCAACAGCTTTTCATAATTACGTTCTAGACTGGTATCCAGACCGCATGGTGTTTAGTGTAGATGGAAATGTGCATTATACTTATCAGCCTGATGTACAAAACGACGAGACTTGGCCTTTTGATGAAGACCAATACATTCTATTAAACACGGCAATCCAATCCATTATAGATCCAACCTTTACGCAAAGCACAATGGAAATAGATTATGTGAGGATATACCAAGAAAGTAACTTAGGGACTGGTGAAGTTAACTCAGAAGTGAAACTAAACGTCTTTCCAAACCCTGCTCAAAATCAAACCACTATCCATTCTCCAAAGGAGGCTCTCGGACAAAAAGTCTTTGTATATGATATTCTAGGTCAACTTATTAATAATTTTGTCCTGCACTCTCAAAGCACAAGTATCGACACTTCAAATTGGTCACCAGGGATATACTTCTTACAAAGAAGAGGACGGCAAACAACCGAGACCTATAAAATCATTAAAGAGTAGTAAGAAATCTTATGAAGATGGTTGACTTATTTAATTTGAGGATGAGATTTGGTTTTTTAAGGGCATTACATTAAAGGCCTCCAAAATTTAGGATTTTAAAGCTCTATTAGAGTCATTTTAAAAAAAGGATTCTTTAGCTGGTATAAAAGTAACTTAAAAAAAATGGTTGTATCACTCGTGTATCTCATTCCTTGATTTTTTAAAATAGACTTCTGCTTTATATCTGGTGAAGAAGTTCAAAAATAGAAGACCTACAATCAGTCTGTCGCCATAATTTTCAGAGGGCTTACCCAATTTTAATAACTTAAGCGATATGTCCACAAAAATCATAGTAAGCGAGGTTTTTATAAATGACCTAGGCCTCTGTTAAAACTCTTTGAAATCATTTATTGACAATGACTACAACATAAAGATTCTGAGAATAGTGAATATCAAGTAAACGAAAATTCTCAGCAGCTATAGAATAAAGCAGTTGATTTGGCCTAATACCAAATTAGACCTATAATGACGCAATAAATCGTTTTACCGATACGAATTCGGCACAGGCTTTTTTCGCCTGCTTTTCATCAAAAATAATTACCGTAGCTAAGGCTATGCTAGTTATTTTTGATTTCAATCAATCAAAAAATAATTCAATTTATTCATACGGCATTATAAATATAATTTGGTATAAGAACCCTAAAAATCTAGAGAACAGACCCATTTTTGTTTTGGACTCATGCTGTACTGAATAAATGTGTAAAGTGTATTTGTCATCAAGGATTAATACCTATTTAAACCTATAATGTCAAAGTAAATCGCTTCCTATTAGCCTGTTTTATCCAAAATAATTATCGCAGCTAAGGCTATGCTAATTATTTTCAACTTCAATAAATCAAAAAACCTGTGATGAACTACGTCGAAGTATAATTCAATTTATTTACACGTCATTAAAAATTTAATTAGGTAAAAAATTGACACTTTGCATGAAGCCATACAAAAATTAGAACTTTCTAAAAAGATCTATAGCTTTTAGAAGTTGTTAACCGTTTCGCACCAGCTCTGGAAAGTTGAACTTTCCATAAATCGTTGACAAAAAATACTTTAATTCGATAACATTGCCTGCCAAAAAAGATTTGTCCATCATATAAAAGTATTCACTGCAGAGAAGGAAAGAAGAAATAAAGATATGTCTTCTTTTTAAGTTGAAATGATTGGCTCTAGTTTAGGTCTGCGTTGATATTAAGTTTTCATATCTAGATTCGATTTGATTATACTGTTTCAATGTACCCAGAGCAATTGTTTCCTCCACAAAGGCATTGGCTCTATCGCTTCTAGAC
>Ga0306866_1000230_pt1 | contig 19867 bp, 40 predicted proteins | sample AntRauTorckE5432_FD_190450 | JGI IMG/M metagenome (GOLD analysis project Ga0306866, IMG submission 190450) | Saline lake microbial communities from Rauer Islands, Antarctica - Metagenome Torckler E5 #432 (v2) (version 2) | ecosystem: Environmental > Aquatic > Non-marine Saline and Alkaline >...
TTTCAGAATTATCCAGATACACAGCGAAAAGTTTCATTTTGTTGCCTCCATTGGCGTTGCGTCTGGAGATATATATGGGCGATTCGCTTTCACTTGTCAACCATATTGATGCGTCACGCGAATCCTGAGCTGGCCTATGGCATGGGCAGGGGCAGGGGCTGGCCTATGGCATGGGCAGGAGCTGGCCTATGGCATGGGCAGGAGCTGGCCTATGGCATGGGCAGGAGCTGGCCTATGGCATGGGCAGGATCTGGCCTATGGCGCGTGAAAAAGCCCCTTACAGGCGCAAGGGGCTTTTCAGTCTGTCAGGGTCTGGAAAGGATCAGCCCCACACTAAGCGGGGCTGTCAGGGGCTGTCAGAGTGTTTGTCCAGCGCCTCGCAGGTAGGTCACTTGCGCAAGATTAAAACATCGCCAACCTTTCCCGTCTGTCACACTCAGATCGACGTAAGGGACATTTTGGTGCGCGGCGAGAGTCGCGCGTGCAGCGTCTGACTTATCATTGTTCGCCATGCGTGACGTGACATTCAGGCGCGCGCGCGGCACATCCTTTTCCGTGCCGTCTTTCTTCAAAAATTTGACGTGAAAGAAACCGTTTCCGATTTCATCCAAAAGCGCTTGAACCAGAACCGGGTCAATTGTGCGAGTTGTTGTCATTGTGTTTGCCTCCATTGGCGTTGCGTCTTGATATATATATGGGCGATTCGATTTCACTTGTCAACGCTTATATTGCGTCACGCAATCCCCGCACTAGGCGGGGCTTTTGGTCTGTCAGTGAAACCGGATTGAGCAAGCGATTGTTTCCTCTATAGCTCGCGCGGCTTTTCGACCGAATCGCCCTGTTTCGCGCATGGTTTCATCCGCCGCATACGCCGCTAATTCAGCATTTCCAGAATAATCACTGGAGATTTCCAGAATTTTGACAGTGTGGCCATAATGGATAAATTCCCGCTTTTCCGATTTTGCACTTTCAAGCGATTCGCAGATTTGATCCATTTCAGAATTATCCAGATACACAGCGAAAAGTTTCATTTTGTTGCCTCCATTGGCGTTGCGTCTGGAGATATATATGGGCGATTCGCTTTCACTTGTCAACCATATTGATGCGTCACGCGAATCCTGGGCTGGCCTATGGCATGGGCAGGGGCAGGGGCTGGCCTATGGCATGGGCAGGGGCAGGGGCTGGCCTATGGCATGGGCAGGGGCAGGGGCTGGCCTATGGCGCGTGAAAAGCCCCTTACAGGCGCAAGGGGCTTTTCAGTCTGTCAGGGTCTGGAAAGGATCAGCCCCACACTAAGCGGGGCTGTCAGGGGCTGTCAGATCCAAGCCCATTGCGCGCCGGGTTCAAGGATTCCAATGACCTCCCCTTGATCCGCTGGATTCTCCGGGTTGGCATTTTCGAAAAGCGTCAAAAAAGCCCATCCGCCAAAGTCACCGAATCGGACATATTGATTCGCCCATCGTTCGCATTCCGCGCTGGAATTTGACGTAAAAAGATCAGTATCCGAATCTTCACCGCGTATTTCAAAAAGGTCCATTTTTATCCTCAATCCATTATGAAGCTGACAAGATACCAAATGACTTGCGGCGCAGCGATCAGCATAACGACCTCCCCCATTTCACCGAGTCGTGAATAAAAGACCATAGCCATTTCTACATATTCCATTTTTGCCTCCATTGGCGTTGCGTCTGGAGATATATATGGGCGATTCGCTTTCACTTGTCAACCCTATTGATGCGTCACGCGAATCCTGTCGTCACATCACGCAAAAAGCCCCTTACAGGCGCAAGGGGCTTTTCAGTCTGTCAGGGTCTGGAAAGGATCAGCCCCACACTAAGCGGGGCTGTCAGGGGCTGTCAGGCGGCAATCTCTTTCTTTACATTGTCGCCTAATTCCAGCGCAAGATCTGTCGCTTTTTGTGCGGCTGTAGCAGCCTTGAAAATGAATTTCTTGTCATTACGCAAGGCGCGAATCCAGCTTTGAAGATATGCGGCTGAATTTTCAAAGTCAGGAGTCACCCCGATATAGGACGAAATATAAAGCGCGCCCATTTCCGCAATCAATTCCTCAAAGGCATATGATTCCTTTTCCATGCTCAAGGCGCGATCAAGGCGCGACCCGTGTCCCGTCCAGTGAATCAATTCATGGGCAAGTGTTCCATAGTAGGATTCGGCGGAAACAAATTGCTCAATTTTGGGCATATTGATTTCATCAATTGAGGGGATGTAGCAGGCGCGATTCCCCTTCGTGACAATCTTTGCGCCTGTCGCGGTAAAGAAAGATTCAAACGCCTGAATTGAGCGAGTCCCATTGTCAACCGGATTAGGCTTTTGTGTGAAAGACTCCGGCAACACGTCAATTTGATCAGCATTGAAAACTGTAAAGTTTTTCAGGAAAGGAATTTTCTTTTCCTTGCCAGTCTTTTCGCATTCCTTTGCAAAGACATTGTAATAAACAACCGGAGTCCCTTTTTCACCTTTTCTGACATTTGCGCCATAAGATTGCGCTTGTTTGTATGTCATCCAATAAGCCGACTCAAAACCGCGCGATTCCGCCGCGATCCATAGTAAAAGGACATTGATTCCGCGATACATCTCACCATTATGGCGAAGCGGAATCATACCCGCCGATCCACAATTTTCCCAGCCTTTTTGCCACGGCATTGCGCCGGATTCCATTGCCTCGATTACACGGTCTGTCACGGTCTGATAAAGATCAACCTTGCCCATATGTCTTTCCTCCATTGGCGTTGCGTCTGAATATATATATGGGCGATTCGGTTTCGGCTGTCAACCCTATTTATGCGTCACGCAAGCCCTGTCGTCACATCACGCAAAAAGCCCCTTACAGGCGCAAGGGGCTTTTCAGTCTGTCAGGGTCTGGAAAGGATCAGCCCCACACTAAGCGGGGCTGTCAGGGGCTGTCAGGCGGCAATCTGTTGCTGTTGCTTTTGCGTCCAATCACTACGTGTCATAATCCCTTGCCAACCATGGTCAGACGCCGAATCGTTCACAGTGACGCGTGCGCAATTTTGGGCATTCCATTCGGATTCCCGCATATATGTGGCCACGCCTGAAAAATAACCGTCAAAAGTCCGTAATTTGAATGTTTCCAGAACCATGATTCGCCCTCAGATGTTTCGATCCTGTGACCATGCTTGCCCGGATTTGATTCGTCAACCCAGGAATTGCGTCATGCAAATTTTCTATCTGACCGATACCCGCGCCCGGTCGTGTGTGCCTGCGCGCGCGCGTCTGTGTGCCTATAGGGGCGTGCGCTCCCGCCAAAATGCGCCAGCGTCAAAACAGGCACGCGCCAAAACGATCTTGCGCCAAAACACGCCAGCGTCAAAACAAGGGTGAATCAAAACGGGGCCACACCCGAAAGTGTGACCCCGTCAGACGCCGGAGCGCCGAAACGGCAAGGTGAGACTGTTGTGACGCAACGCCTCCCCTGCCCGCCCGGTCGTCAGGCCACAACACCCTCGGAGAGAGGGCTTGTGGTATTGCTGGGAGCGCGGCGTGTGCTGGTCCATGCGCTTGTGGCCACATAGGTATGATTCGGGAATGCCTGTTGCAGCTTGTCAAAGAACGTGCAAGCGCGGGTCTCGAAGGTATTTTCGGCAATGCCTTCGAGCGTATAGGCACAATCCTCAGTGACTCCGAAGGTCACAAATACATGCCCGTGACCGTCCTCATGCGTCCAGACCTCGTGATAAGCGTTGCTGGCAATGATCCGGCAATCCCGGTCATCACGACGCCAGTCACGGGGTCCGGCCTTGTTCCAGCGGTGCGACAAAGCCGAGAGGATTTCCCAACGCAGATCATCCCGCGCATCGTCTGAATCAATCTGGCACATTTCCGGATCATCCTCATCATATTCGATCCCGTCGAAAAGGTCGATCATGACAGTGCTTCCCCGGCTATGGCTATAATTTCCCGTTCCCATTGTCTTTGTCTCCTACGTGTCTCGATGTGTGTTTCGGTAGACCCTTTATCGGGGCTGACAGTGATTCTGTCAACCCCTAATTTGCGTCACGCAATCAGCCCATGAATTGCAGCCGAAGTGTGAAACAATCCCCCTTGAGGCCGGTCACATCGTCGGTCGTGAACCATGTATCATCGAAGTCTTCCGGTGTATGGTCCAGCACGCGCGTCACATTAGGCGGCGCATCCGCCAAGACAAAGTTGCGTGCTTCGAAGGCTTCGAGTTGCGCAATTTCCGCAGGGTCCAGACCTTCAAGATCACCGTTGATGAAGTAGGGCGCGAAGGCTTTGAGAACCGTGAAGTCATATGTTTCAAGTATCTGTGCAATTGATCTTACTCCAGTGTGTTTCGGTAAGACCTTTCTAGACGATTCTGGGTATTTGGTCAACCGATATTTCGCGTCACGTTATTAGGTCCGATCCGGTTCTATATGGAACCTTCGCGCATGTGACATGCGGGATAATCAGACCCCCTCCCCTATTCGGAATCCCGATCACCCTCCCCTATTCGGAATCCCGATCACCCTCCCCTATTCGGAATCCCGATCACCCTCCCCTATTCGGAATCCCGATCACCCTCCCCTATTCGGAATCCCGATCACCCTCCCCTATTCGGAATCCGAAAGACCCCGCCAATGGTAGGGCGGGGTCCGGTTCAGAAGGCTGGCAGAAACAACCAGATGATTATGACGGCAAAGATGAATCCAAGCACCTACGCCTCTTCGGTCGTGATGTGTCCGCAGCCATATTCCACGGCCAGCACATAAACCCCCATCACGTTGGTAGGATCATCCCGGTCCTCGTCCTCGTTCATCTGTGCAGCGCTGCGCAGCGCGTCTGTGCGGGCGTCAGACGGCGGAGCCTCTTGCTTGACCTCGAATCGTTCCAGATTGTCGCCCTCGGGGTCTTGCACCCAATAGGCCGCGATGCGCTCGTCATCGACCGGGCGTGTGCCTTCGATTGCAAACGCGCCCACCTTCTGGCCATTGATATCGTGGACCACCCCTTCGGTATAGCCAACGGCAATGAGGCGTGTCACCTTTTTCAGGCACCGCTCAAGTTCGGCTTCCTTGTCGTCGAATGCCGCGTTGTCCATGTTGATCGTGATGCTAAATTCCATGTCTAGTCTCCAATGTGTTTCGGTAGGCCCCTTATGCCGGGGCCTGCCGATTATGTCAACTTGTTTTTTGCGTGACGTTACTCGATTCGCGGCAAGTCGTCTGGATGGTTCGGCGGATGGTTATGTCGCATCCCGTCAGGTGCACATAGTGCAGGCCGCTTGCTCGTCGTCACCACCATCCAGCGCCTTGCGCACGGTATCAGGAACGTGCCCGATGCTCAGCGACAGGATCAGACCGGCAGGCGTGATCACCCGAATCTGGACCACAGAGTCGATCAAGACGAGTTGATTCAGTCTGGGTATCACTCACATTCCTCGACCTCACGATACAGATCATCCGCATCGTTCACAGGGGCATCTGCCTGAAATGTGTCATGATCGCTCAGGGCCTCGACGTTCACGCCATCCTCGACCGGCTCAAAAGTGCAGTTGACGTTCTGCGACCCCTCGACCGCATACCACGTCGCGCCATTGCGCTGGGGATAGATCAGGACGATGCAGGGCGTCCCGCTGCCGTAGGTTCCGCTCACTTCGCTGGCATGGCCCATCACTTCCACCCCTTGCCGCCGGTCTCGAACGCCTTGCGCTTGCCCTTGGCCTTGCGCGCGGTATTGAGTTGAGCCTTCCAGCCGGTTTTATCGCGCTTGGGGTCGCGGCTCTTGCTGGTGCCTTCATTCTGGTAATCACGTTTCATGTCTTCGCTCCAATGTGTTTCGGTAGAACATTTGTCGCATTTCAGGATGATTCGGTCAACCCATCTTTTGCGTCACGCAAACAAAAAAGGAGGGGCCTAGACCCCTCCCCCATATCGGAATCCTGTGGAGCCTCTCAGGCAAACAAAGGTAATCTATTGTGGACATTGCGCAGCGCCTCGGGGCGTGCCGGGATTGCATCCAGCTTGGTCACTTGGCCGCGCATGGGTGACAGACACTCCACCATGTAGATCGCCCGGACCTCGACCATGTCGCGCAGGGCATCCAGCAAATCCCACGACAGCGCCAGCGCCTCAACCGTTATGCCTCGATCCTCGCGGGCGTTGATCTGCTGCATGTGCGTGCCGTTCTCGCGGCAGACCCACACAAACACATCACCGGGCTTGCTCATGTTGAGCGTGCGCTTGTCATGCTTGGTAAAGTCCTCGCGGTAGTTCACCAGATGTGCATCTGCGACAGGCTTGAGTTTGATGTAAAGCGTCTTGTCCATTTCGGACCCTCCAAAGTGTTTCGGTAGACCCTTTATCGGGGCTGACGATTGATTCGTCAACCCCTATTTTGCATGGTGTTACAGTCCGCTATCCCAATCGGATTCAAGCGTGCTGCCTACATTCCAAGAATCCTTGAACGGAATCTCGAATCTGTCGTGGCCCCACGTCCCGATGATCAGATCATCCTCGAAGTCGATCCAGACAGTCGGACCTCCCCCGGCGACAAGCACCCGCGCGCCGATATAACTGCGGTCTGCGTCGATGGTGTAGCGCCGCGCATAGTGATGCCGGTTTATCCAATCCTGACCGCAGGGCTGATCCTCATAACTGTCAAGATCATCCGCATCAAACTCCCCGTCCTCCAGATCGTCACGCGGCGTCAGATCGAAGTCATTTTCGGCGCACCATGCCACGGTCGGGCCTGCGCATAGTTCGGCAGCGTATTCTTTGCAAAGGGCCTTGAGCTGAGTCGTGCTATCCATCGTCTTGGTCTCCAATGTGTTTCGGTAGACCCTTTATCGGGGTTGACGGTTGATTCGTCAACCCCTATATTGCGTCACGTTACATTATGTCAATTTCGACGCAATCCCGTGCAGCATCATAATAGGCATAGATTTCGCCGCGCCCGGTGGCTTCGGACAGCTTTTCGCCCAGATCATCGGCGTCCAGATCGGCCCTGTCCCAGAAACCCACGCCGCAGCCGGTATAGGTGAAAATGATATCATTGCCCACGGATTCCGCCCCCATGATCGCGATGGCCCGGTCTGCGAGTGTTTTGTTTGCCGCATACCAATCCGCGACAAACAGCGCGACAGCGTCAATGGTCACATCACTCAGGTCAGAGACGCCCGCATCGGCGGGGATTTCACCATCGCTCTGGCCTTCGCGAACAGCATCCTGAATGTCCGGGTGAAGCCAATCCCGCTTGGTAAAGCCGGGATCATCCGTGCGCGGCCATGCGCAGATATACGACGATTCCGCCCCTTGATCGGTGAAGGCGATGGCGACAGATGCCGGGCATTGGTTGTTGAAAAAGATGCAGCCTATGGCGGCTTGGGTCATAGCATCCAGCGCATCGAATTTTGCAGTGTTGCCTTCGGTGTTCAGGATAAATTCAGGCATGGGCTTGGTCTCCAATGTGTCTTGGTGTGTTTCGGTAGACCCTTTATCGGGGCTGACAGTGATTCTGTCAACCCCTAATTTGCGTCACGTTAAAGATCGGGAAAACCCGGCCATGGGGCGCGCGCAGGGGAAGTGTGGCGCACCGGAGTAGGGATGAAAGGTGAATCGAGTCGCATCCCGGTAATTGGCGAAAACATGCCCGCTCGGCTCCATCCCGTGCCCGGCATATGCCCGTGCCGGTTCCTCTATGACCACCCCGCCGATATTTTCCACATCCGACCAGCCATAACGGCGGCGCGTCGTGCGCACCGATTCATGCACGATCATAGCGGCCATGACCAGTTCAGCGCCTCGACAGGCTTGCGCTGCCACTTGGACGCGGCACATGCCCCCACGCGTTCGGAAAGACGCTCAGCGCGCGCCAGACGGGCTTGCAGGATAGGCTGTGCAGCCGCGACAAACAGCGGCAGATTGTCCAGACCGTTCACGCCCCAATTGGCGATAGGCGGCAGGTTTCGCGTGCGGCGCTTGTCGGTGCGCTCACGCCGCCACGCCGCCCATGTTTCATAGTCCAGAATCGCCGGATCGTCTTCGCAGCCCATATGGACAGATTCCATCAGAGGGTATGTCAGATCAAAGATTTCCTCATCCTCATCAACGTCCACAGACAGCGCGACCGTGAATCGCGGATCGGCGTCGGACAGTTCGGCGCGCATCAGGTAATAGGGTTCATCAAGCGCCTCGCGGTCAAGGTCTTCGCGCGCATCCTCGCGGATGTGTTCGGGCGTTTCGAGATAGAACATGAATACGTTTTCGACGGCGGGCGAGTTGAGATCAACAGTCGTGCTGCCATCATCGGCGATCACATAGAGCGTAAACCACTCGGCGATGCCGTATTTTTCCAGAAGGGCGGAATCAATAAAACCTGTTTCGGGGCGGGCATAGAGGGTTCCGGTGATTGTGCGGGTCATGGCCTTGGTCTCCAATGTGTTTCGGTAGCCCCTTTATCGGGGCTGACGATTGATTCGTCAACCCCTAAATTGCGCCACGTTACAGAAAATTCTCGCGGATGTAATTATGCAAACGCTTGTTTCCGCGCAGGACCGTGTCGGGCGTGCATGTCGGTTCGGGATCATAAGCGGCCACGCCTTTGCCGATCTGGATCACGGTTTCCTGTCGATCATCAAAGCCCTTGGCCCCGTTGACCGCATCGGCCAGAAGCGTGGCCCCTTCGGGCGTGCGCACGTCATGAAACGCACCCATGCCGTCAACAATAGCATAATGGCCCCCATCGACACCGGGCACGCGTTCAAGCGTGCAGCCGCACACGTCGAGCGATGATTGCCATTCATCAGGATCACCCGCGAACAGATAACCGTCCTGCACATGGAACACGTTGTCAGGGCCACCCCTGTCGGAATCCGGGCGCACTTCGACGGCCCGGATCGTGCCAAATTCATCGACCGGTTTGAAGAACATGCCCCCATATTCAAGATTGATGTCACCGGTGTAAAGCCATGGGCCTTCCCGCGTCACGTCGAGACCGGCCTTGTCCTTGCGGCGCGCGTTCTCGGACCAATTGGCCAGCCAAGTGTGCATATCGTGGGTCATTGTTCTACTCTCCAATGTGTTTCGGTAGACCCTTTATCGGGGCTGACAGTGATTCTGTCAACCCCTTTTTTGCGTCACGTTAGGAAGATGATTCCCGGTCTTGTTCCATATCCTCCATGCCCTGCATGATTCGGGATTCGACCCAATCCAGATAGCCTAGCCGGGTATCATCCCCCTCGACCTCGCTGCGCCAATCCTCGACCGAATGGCCGGGGATTTCATCCCAATGGCTGGCGCTGTCGAGTCTTGTGGTCAGGGTCTCGATGGCCAGCGCGATGGACTCGGCGATATCGGTGTTACTCAGCGCCGTGTTGAGGCGCGGGGCGCTGGCAGACCCGTGGTTTGCCAGCGCCGTGATAAGCAATACGCGCGCGCCGCGTGCTTCGGACCTCATGTCCGAATGCTCCCTGTGGCGCGGGCTTCGGCGGCATAGGCGGTCAGGGTCTTGTCGGCTGTCCAATGTTGGTCGCGTTCGATGCCGATGCCGAGTGGGCCTTTGTAGGCTTCCAGTTCGGGCAGATAGACATAGCCCATTTCCGGCGACCCCATGCCCAGATCGCACAGACCGAACGCCATTTCAGGCTGGTCGGGATCAATAGCGGTCAAGAGCCACGTTCCCGCCCCGGTGGGATTGAACAGCTTGACCACGGGCTTGTGATCGGCGGTGTCGCCGTCCTTGGCGATGGCGATGGCATCGGCGGCACCGTTCTTGAGCAGGCGATCCTTGATTTCTTTGGTAAACATTTTCATGGTCTTGATCTCCAATGTGTTTCGGTAAACCCCTTGTCGCAGGGGTTGGCTGATTCGTCAACCCTATTTTTGCGTTACCTTACCGATTCAAACAGGGAAGATAGGCCGGGCCTGTCGAGCCGCGCAGGTCGATCAGTTCCACCGAGTCGATGACCTCCGCTATCTCGTCATTGCCTGTCATATTGGCCAAGGTGTCCTCGACCAGCCCCGCCACGATCCGACGCGTCACAGGACCAGCGTAGAGGCCCGCCGTGACGATCATCGACAGGTTGACGCGTAAGGATGCCGAAGCATCGTCAAGGGCCTCTGACGGCCCGTCAGGGTCTGCCAGCGCCGGATGGCCGGGGCAGAAGGTCGGTTCCTCGATTGTGTCGGGATAGATCGGGATCAATTCATAAACACTGGCTGTGTCAAGCCGCGCCTCGAACAGATCGGCGCTTGCCGTTTTGCGGTCGAGAATCTCGAAGCTGGGGCGGTCGTTCCAATGGGTGCCGTCATGATCCGATACCTGATAGCCCAGAACGGGCGGCTCCTGCTCCGGGTCCAGATCGAAGATGAATGTTGCGCCGGTATGGTTGCGCATCCCCTCGAACAGGTCTTGGTAATCGTTTGAGAAGCCGCGCTCCCCGGCGGGTCCATTGGAAAATTGCCATTCGGTCGCGTCGGGAATGCCTGCGCCGTCATACACATCGGGATCGTCCGATTGTCTGCCTTGCACGATATAAAGGACGGTCGCGGGGATCGCGCGCGTCCCCCCCGTGATAATCTTTGGCATGGTCATGATCTGCCTCCTATTGGCGGAAAAACTGGAAAGGGGCGACAGTCTTGGTCTGGCCCGGTTCAAGGGATTCGAAGATGCGGCGCGCGCTTGGCCCCATCGGCAGATAGAGATCATCTGCGTTGGTGGCTTCATCCGAGACGCCGTCGAGATCGCTCCAGCCGATGAAGTCGCAGGTCTGATCTGTGCGCCCCTGTGCGTTGAGACGGGTCTTTGTGTAATCTGCCATGGTGCTGGCCTCCAATGTGTTTCGGTAAACCCCTTGTCGCAGGGGGTTGACTGATTCGTCAACCCCTTTTTTGCGTGACGTTATTCGTAGACGGGGATTTCCTCGGGATACCGGGTCGGGGCCAGATTCTCGTGGACCTCTGCGACATACCGCCCGCCGGAATAGATCACCGACGAGTCGTCACGCTGGCCGCGCTGGATCACGCGCAGCAAGCGGTTTGCACGGCGGGCGGCGGCATAGGCGGCGTCCTCGGTTTTGTAGACGGCGAAGGTGCGGATGTGGGTTCCGCAATCATACCACCAGCCACCCTCTTCTGGGCCACCATAGGCGCGGTCGATTTCATAGAAGGATACGAGATAGGTCATGGGTCTCTCCGATGCGTTTTGATAGACCCTTTATCGGGGCTGACAGTGATTCTGTCAACCCCTTATTTGCGTTATGCGACTCTTATTTCATGCCGCCAATATGAGCCGGTAAAGCCGTAGCAGGAATCAACCCCATAGCCATAACTGCCATCCACACTGAGCCGCGCGGGCATCTTGCGGGTCTTGGTCAGGTTGAGCGTTCCCATGTTGCCACAGCCGTTGAAATGCTCATAAAACAGGATATTTTCCTTGTCTTCCGGGCCGATGATAACGTGATCGGGGGTTTTACGGGACTCGTATATCGCCCACATATCAACCCGGCCCGCGACCAGCATCTGTTCGCGGTCATATCCGCCATAGACCACTTCCAGCGTATCGCGCAATTGTGCCGCCTTGGAATAGGCCCGGTCGGTGGCGATCTGGACGCCGAAAGCGTCGATCAGGTAGCGTGCCAGCTTGCGGTCGGACTCAGCCATACTGCCATCATGGTTGACGTAATTGCTCGGGGCATAGATCAGGTTCTCGGGCTCTTGTGTTCCCGGTTTGAGGATCGTCGCAGTCACATTGCCATGCCAGTGACAGATCATGTCGCGTGTCCATCTGGTGGTGTCCATGGTGCGGTTTTCGCAGGCAAAATCCTTTACCGATTCAGGTATGTCCGACCATGCGTCATAGCCAAAGGCGCTGGCAAATTCGCCGTTCCAGTAATCCCAGAGATAGCCCTGCATTTCCCATTCAATCAGCCGCTCGAAAAGCGCATCATCAAACCCGTCGAAGTCACCCTTGAGGATCAGATTGGCTTCATCGTTGTCGATGGTTTCATCGTAACTGGACGTATGGATCACGTTGGGATTCGCATCCATCCACTCCAGCATCCGCTTGCGGCGTATCGAGATAAAATGGTCGGTCATGGCCTTGGTCTCCAATGTGTTTCGGTAGCCCCTTTATCGGGGCTGACGATTGATTCGTCAACCCCTAAATTGCGTCACGTTACAGGATCATGCGACATCGCCCCAGATGTCGATACCCATGGGGCCGCTTCATAGGCGGCGGCGGTCGCCGGATTGTCCGGCCCATAGAGGGGCTTCAACAGGGTTTCAAACTGATCCAGTGCCTTGAACAGGGCAGTGTCGGGCACATTCCCCTCGGCGCATTGATAGGTATAACAGCCCAGCGATTTGAACAGCGCGGGGCGGTTCCGCTTCACCGCCTCGGGCGGGTCGATATAGGTCACGGCATCGGCATCGGCAAAATTGTCATCGCCGTAGCGTTGCAGGATCGCCTCTGCGTTCATCCGTGCCAAGGTCCGGACCAGCGCATCGGCATCGGTGGGCAGCGGATGGTGAAGCGGCGCGGGCCGTTCGCGGATCAGGAAGGCGACGGCGGAAAAGGTTTCGTCGGAGCAGTAAAAAGCAGACATTTTTGGTCCTCTCAGAATGCAGGCAGGAAAAGCCAGATGATGATGATTGCGAAGATGAATCCGATCATGCAGGGGTCATTTCAAGCACCTCGACGCCGTTGACGCTGATGCAGAACCCCTCCGAATGCAGCGCATGGGCCACATCCTGCACATAGCGGGATTCGCAGACCACGCCGCCGTTCCAGCGTTCGGCCTCTTGAAAAACCTCAGTGGCATGATCGCGGGCCGCGTCGGTCTTGGCCCGGATGATCCAGAAGGGGCCGGTATTTTCGATTTCAAAGTCAATCATGGGTGTCTCCAATGTGTTTCGGTATGTCCTTGATCACAGGGTTGACTGATTCGTCAACCCCCTTTTTGCGTCACGCATCACAGATCGTTGGCGGAAATTTCCCATCCCTGAAACGTGATCCGGATGCGGTCCTTGTCCTGCCAATGGCCTTCGATACTCATTTCCTCGCCATAAATGCCGTGGGTGTCGGACCCGGACCCCACATCGGCTTGGATCGTCACACGATACTTGAGCAACAGCGCCTTGAGTTCGGCCTTGAATGCCTCGGGGTCTGCCGGTTGCTTGGGCTTTGCGTCAATCGCGTTCGGCGGGTAGTCGTGTGGATATTCCGCATCCACTTCAACATCAAAGTAAGTCTCACCATAGGGGAAGGTTCCAAGGCACAGATCACCGTTTTGAAACCGGACCCAGACCCAGCGGGACCGCCCATCCTCGGTATTCTCGGGCTTGGCCAGCACACGCGCGGCGGCGTCAGGGCTGGCGGGGTGGATCATCGCGGCGAATTGATCGGTGGCGCGCGCTGAATCGTCTTCGATATAGGTGATATGGGGCTGCATGACGTGATCGGGCATGGTCTTGATCTCCAATGTGTTTCGGTATGTCCTTGATCACAGGGGTTGACTGATTCGTCAACCCCCTTTTTGCGTGACGTTAATCACTCACGCCGTCGAACAGAGCTTCGAGAATGTCCAGCTTATCGTTGTCAGGCGCGCGCAGATCAGCGAACACGTCTTCGCCGTTGCCGTGGATCAGCACCACGGAACCTTGGCGTGTGCCCTCCTTGCTCAGATCATAGATTGTGCCATCACTGATCGCTGTGGCGCGCTGGATATCCGCGCGGTTGCGCGTCCATGCGGTGTGAATCTCCCCTTCCTCGTAATCCCGGACCCGGATTGCCAGATCGGCATCGAGCGCGGCGGTGATGATCTTGTTGATGATACGGGTTTCGACCGTGTCCAACCCTTCGGGGAAATGTGCCATTTTATTGATCTCCAATGTGTCTTGGTGTGTTTCGGTAGACCCCTTATCGGGGCTGACAGTGATTCTGCCAACCCCTAATTTGCGTCACGCAAACTTTCGCACGATTGGTCAGGCGCTCAGCGTGTCGCGCTTCTGTATGGCGATGCACCGCATCCGGCTCTCACGCATATCCTCATTCATCCGCTCGGCCTGTGCCTCGGCCATGGCGCGGTTTTTGAACTTTCCGGGAATCATGGCTTGTGCGCGCATGTCAAAAATCTCGAACGGGGCGCTGCCTCCGGGCTGCGGTGACAATGTGCCGTCTATCCCGACGCCGTGGACCTCATACCAGAGTGCGCCGCGTGCTTCGGATTCCTGCGCCAGAATCTCGCTGGCATTGGCAATCACTGTGCCGCCGTCGAAGGCTTGATCCTGAAACAGGATCGCCTTTTCCTCGTTGCCGGATTCATCCTTTGCGCCAACGATGATGAAACTGCCTGACATTCCGCGCTCGTCGAAAAGAGCCTCCTGAATCTCGTCTTTCAGTTCGGACAGGTTGAAACTCTGGTCGTCATGGGGAATGGCAAATTGAACGGCGACGATGCGGTAGGTCATGCGCGTGCCTCCTGTTTGATGGTATCCGTGCCTTGGTCGGTGACAAGCTGGCCGGACAATCCGACCGTGAGCCGGTGGGTGAGGATCGCGGTTGGTCCCATCTGCATGGGGAACCAGTAAACCTCCCCGGTGATCGGATCGGGCAGGAACACGCGCCCGCCCATCTTTGTGCGATACGCATAGGCTGCGTCGGATGTGTAAAAGATGCGCGGGCCGATTTCTGCGTGATGGATCATGGTCTTTCTCTCCAATGTGTCTGGTGTGTTTCGGTAGACCCCTTATCGGGGCTGACAGTGATTCTGCCAACCCCTAATTTGCGTCACGTTATGAAGCATCACAGGCGATAATGCGCCCGTTCGCGGCGTGGATCATCACTTCCCGGAGCCTCGTGACCATGTGCGCGCTGATTTTCCACGCGGCGACTCCTCCCATCATATCCAACCCCTGTCCCGCTGGTATTTCCAGAAGGGTGTCCAGACGGTATCGCGCAATATGCTGCCCATGGGTGTTTGTGAAAAAACGCTTGTCATAGAAGGTGACAGAGCATGGCAGGAATGTGGTTTCAATCACGGCTCGGATCGGGGCGTAGTCTGGAGCCTCCCCGGTCAATTCGACAATATATGTGTTGAGTCGCTCGTCTGGGGTCATTGTGTCAGTGTCGGTCATGTTTTTCTCCGGTTCAGTGTTTCGGTCTGTCCCGTATAGCAGAAGTCCAGGATTCGCACAACGCAACAAAGTGATTGACGAATCATTTTCTTGCCTCTAGGGTGTTCTCATACGAACGGCAAAGGGTGGCACATCACCCTCGGGACCATTCCCCAGCCGCCGCGTGAACGCTGGTCGGAACGATCTCGCCCCCTCGGGGGCGGGGGGAGACGCCAGAGCGACGGCGCGGACGTAGCGGACCCTGCCCGGGTGTCAGCGCCCCGGGTGGGTTTTGGTGGCAGGTCGGGGAGGTCCGGCGGGCTGTGGCAAAACGGCAACAGCGCTAGAGTAAAAATGAAAAAGCACCAAAACGATCTCCCGTCAGAGCTGGAGAAAAAATGAGCGATCATCAGAACGGGGTCGATCAAAAATGCGCGCCCGTCAAAACGGGTCTGTTTCAAAATGAAAACCCGTCAAAACAGCCCAGACTCAAAATGAGCGCCCGTCAAAAGTCCTGTGGAGGCTCTCTGGGAGGCCGGATCGCCCGGCGGCGGAAAGGGGGGTTGGACGGACGGGAGGCGCGTCAGCGCGTGGCTCAGAGACCTGTGGGGGCCTCTGGGGCGTTTGGGAGGGAAATATGTGGCGGCGTTGTGTGCAACCCCGCGTGACCTGTCGGTCTTGTGCCGGGATCACGGGGGTCACACACACGCACACCGATTGCCACAGGCATCCGGCGCGCGACACTTATGAGGCATTGAAGGGGCTGTCGAGAGAAAAGTTGCCGCTTTCTGGCGCAAAAATGCCGGTTTGCGACATTGTCGGGACAGGCGGGGTCAGCCGGGGGGTCAGGCTTGGTCGAGAAAGTCGGCGGCGGTTCCGCCACAGGCCCGGAACAGCCAGCTATAGGCCCATGCCTCGGCCTCGGTGCGGGAGGCGAAGCGGCGCACCTTGTCCAGCTCCATGCCATGCGGCCAGACCCGGAAGCGATCCGTGGTCTGGTTGCGATGGACCATATGGAGCCAGACGGTGAAACCCCCCATGGAGATTTCAGTCGGTTTGTAGTCGCGATAGCGCGACTTCTTGGCGTTGAGGTATTTCTTGCGATACGCCATCAGTCTGGGGGCACGCTGTCCCTGCCCGGGGCTTTTGCACGCTCGTCAGGGAGCCAGTCATGGCGGAGCTGGGGCAGCTTGGTGCGGCGCTCGTAGCGCGGCAGCATCGTGACCAGCATGGCCACATCCTTGCGGATCGGCACGGTGCCGTCGATCCAGCGATAGATCGAGGGCGCGGCAAAGCCGAAATCCTCGGAGAACATCTTCACGAAATAGCGCTCGCTGTAAAAACCCGACAGGATCGCCGAGAAGCGCTCCGGAGTCATGTAGCCGATGCGGCGTCCATTCTCGTCCGTGTGCCACCATACTTTGTTCGAAGGCATATCCATCTCCTTTTCAGTTGAATGCGTTTTGGTTCGACAACCTGTCTATCGCATGACGCACATCAACGCAAGAGTTGCGTGACGATAAATATGTAAATTTCTGAAACGCTGTGTTTCCAAACCCCGCCCCTGTTGCGAATCAGTCCGGGTCCCTCCTTTCGAATCGCTTCGGGTCCCTCCTTTCGAATCGCTTCGGGTCCCCTCCGGTTTTCACCGGTTTTCACGGACCTGCCCACCCCTCCTGCCGAATCGGTTCGGGTCCCTGTTGCAGAGGAGTGAGTCGCGCCACGCAAGTTTTTCCATGAAAATGTTACCAGAGTCATGTGCGGTTTCAGGTATTTTCACACATTATTGTAATTTATAAGCGATTCCAGAGGGTTACAAACCCGTTGTGTGATTTTGAAACCCGGTTTTGGGTGATTTCGGCGTTCAAAAAGCACATGATTCACTCTCCGGCAAGTATGCCTTCGAGGGGGTGCAACAGGAGAGCTGACACACGCCGAAGGCATCCCTGCCGGAGAGAAGAACCCTGTGTGAAATTCCTCCAAATCACACATCGGCTATTCTGCAAGCCGTTGGGATCATTGATCTTTTCGGGTTTTGTGTGATTTTGGAATCGCAGTCTTGTGTGATTTCGGTGTATTTTTCGGGGTTTTTCGTGAAAATAGGTGCTGCGCCGTGAAAAATAGTTCCGGATCGGACCTTTTAATGCGAATCGGGTCCGAATCAGAGGGTGAGTCGGGTGATGATTCGGGGTGAGTCGGCGGTGATTCGGTCGGTGATTCGGCGGTGATTCGGCAGTGATTCGAATAGGTCAGCATGTGTTACCTAAATGCCCGATGTGTGATTTTCGCAGCTCCCGGGCTTTGTGCCTTTTCACACAATTTCACACAAGCCTTTTGTGCGGTTTTGAAAAAACCCTGTGACCGTCCGAAAAATGTGGTAATATTCCGGACACTTGTCCAGACCCCCTGTGCGAAAACATTTGGGTCCCCTCCAGCGCCCGGATCAGCGCCAGATCAGCGCCCGGATCAGCGCCAGATCAGCGCCCGGATCAGCGCCAGATCAGTGCCCGGATCAGCGCCATATCAGTGCCCGGATCAGCGCCAGATCAGTGCCCGGATCAGCGCCAGATCAGTGCCCGGATCAGCGCCAGATCAGTGCCCGGATGCCCGATCCCGTCCGCTGCGCCCGACACAGATCAGACTGTGGCAAAAACAACACATTCTAAAGAAACCCGGTGCTTTATTTTTTGTTCCGGCATAAAAAATGTAATCTTTTCAATAGGCTACAGGAATATGAGGTTGTGGGTTTCAACCCAAAACTCACTTCACGCGAAAAATATCTTGACGAATCTCCTCTCCGGGCGCAGAGTGACTGCACCAGAACCCATCACAGGAGACCCGCCATGATCTGCTACACCCTCACATACCGCACCCCGGACGGCACCGAAAACAGCGTGCAGGTTCAGGGCCGCGACGAAGCACAGGCCGTCGATCAGGCCGTCTTCGAGCGCGCCGTGCCGCGCAGCGCCATCACCAATGTCACCCTCGGATGGTCCGCGACAGCCTGCGCCGGGAGCAACCCCCAGATCGACGCCCAGATCGACAGATGGCACGCACAGGGTCAGGCGCTGGGCCTCAAGACCCTGAGCCTCTCCATGGACGGGTTCGATCCCGACATGCGCCTGTGCCCCGCCAAGGGCATCGACACGATCCGCGTGACCAACGGCGGTGGTGGCCGGTTCGAGACCTTCACCGCGCCCGTCGATATCACCCTCGGTCAGCTCGCAAGGAGGATCGACGAAGAAATGTCCGGCTGGAACGGCTCTGCCTTTCTGGAGCAGATCGACACGGTGCCGACAAACGACAGCACCCTCTTGGTGCGCGTCTTCATCGGGAGCTGAGACATGCCTTTTCTTCTCGCCCTGATTATCCTCTGGATGTTCCTGCCCGCTTTCTGAAAGGAGACCCGAATGACCGTCACGAGAACCGACACGAAAGATGTCGTGCCCTTTTCCGAAACCACAGGAGATGTTTCATGAGCGACGATCACACACTCCCGCTGCGCGGCGGATGGATCATGACCCGTGAGGCCGTCACGGTCTCGGATCGCGACGGGCGGGTGATGAAACGCGACCCGCTGACCCTGCTCTGGGCCATGCCGGGGCGGATCGAACTGCTGGGCAGCGACCATGTCAACCACGCACTCAGCGATGAAGCGTCTTTCTTTCACGATCAGCAATCCGCCCTGAAACTGCTCTACCGCACGCGCTGCGGAGCCACGCTGGATGACGAGGAGCGCGCAAAACTGCGGGACGCCCGGCGGCATTGGGGGCATGGCAGTTCGAAGAGCCGGATTTGCAGATGCCGGTCAAATGCCTGACACCGGATGGCACGCTCTATCTGCGTCCGCATGAATGGACCCGGGTCCGGGACATGGCCCCCTATCTGGAAATGATCGGGTCCCCCGACATCACGCTGACCGAGATCGGCGGCATCCCCTCCAAGGGACGGCTCACCGAACAGATGTTCTACCTGCGCCAGCGCGGTATCCCCAAGGTGGAGGCCCTGCGCATGGTGATGGGCAATATCGACAGGCCCGGCATGTTCATGCTCACGATGCACCCCGCCTACAGAGTCTATTTCGGATTGGAGGCCGCATGAAACCGCCCAAACTCACCCGCCGCGCGGTCAATGTCTTCGAGGCCCTGCGCCTGCAAGGTATTGATCCCGCCGTCGATATCCAGATCACCGCAAAGGTGCTGGTGCAGGAAAAAGACGCGCGCCTGCCCCATCAGGTCCGCGCCGTGCTGCTCAAGAAAACCGCTATGCTGCAAAGCGCCAAGGGAATGCTGATCCATGCCACCGCCACCTTTGACGGCGACAAATTGCTGCATGTGATCTTCACCCGGCCAAGCCCGACCCAACTGGAGACCCACAAAACCCAGATCAGGATCGCAAAAGCCGAGGCGTTCGCCGCCCTCTCCCAAGGCGAGACAGCCGACGAGAGCGCAGCAAGGTCCGGCGCGGAGGCAAGAGCAGCGGCTGCGAAAGAGTCTGTCTCAGAGGATGCGGCAGAGGATGCGACACAATAACATCACGACACTTTTGGGTTGACGAATCACTGTGTTGCCTGCATATTGCCCTCACCAAGACACAATGACAGGAGACACTGATGACCTATGAAACCATGCGCCGGATCGCCGCGTTGATCGCAAAACTCGAAACCACCCGGAAGGAGGCCCGGAAATGACCCACCCCACATCCGAAAACCCGCCCCGCCAGCGCGGCATCGACATCCAGAGCAACGTGGACCGGGCCTTCCAATCCAAGCTC
>Ga0306866_1000231_pt1 | contig 19740 bp, 21 predicted proteins | sample AntRauTorckE5432_FD_190450 | JGI IMG/M metagenome (GOLD analysis project Ga0306866, IMG submission 190450) | Saline lake microbial communities from Rauer Islands, Antarctica - Metagenome Torckler E5 #432 (v2) (version 2) | ecosystem: Environmental > Aquatic > Non-marine Saline and Alkaline >...
TCTTTCAAACAACATAATTTTTTTAGAGATATCTTTTTCGACAGCTTTCATTTCTTTTCTCTTATTCCCAAGCCTAATCTTTTTAGCCATTTATTTTCCTGTTTTTTCCAGTTTAAGTTTTTTCCTATTCAAACGAGAAGTTGTTTGACCTATATATGTTTTCCCCGATGGCGACGTTACTTTATAAATTACTCCTTTTTTCACAAACTACCCTCCCAAGTTCCTTCAACATAAGTAATTCTTCATTGCTGATATCTCTACTCGTAATGATACAAAGTGCTGACGGAAAAGGGGCAGAATTTTTATGCCCACCGAACTTTAATCTTCTCTTAATGAAAACAATATATTTAGAGTTTGGGAACAACAGATCTTGAAAATATTTAGTTTCCACTCTTGCGGGCATAAGAACAACTGTTAAAGAATCATCTTTTAACCCCTCCTCAACACACTTGAGAGACCACCGTTTATTATCAGAATATGGAGGGTTGACAAATGCCCTTTCACCGTCCCAATCCTGTGAGAGACCATCTGTTTGAATAGTGTAGTATTTTGAACACTTGTGGTTCTCATGACTTGCACATGGATCTAACGTAAAATCAAAAATCTCATCCAACTTGTCGTAGAGATCTTGAGGTGTGGACCACTCATCGCTTTTCTTAGAGAACATCAAGTTTTTGGTTTTTTCATCCATTACTTCATCCCCGTTGAACCAAAACCACCTTCCTTTCGATTACTAATAACGATTTCTTCTTGATCTTCAAAAAGACCTCTAGGATCGACCTCTAACATACGAACGTGTACAACAGGGTAGACGACGAACTGTGCTATTTTATCTCCTGGTTCAAGGTCAATGGGATTCTGTGAAATATTATGAAGATCAATCATAATTTCTCCTTGATATCCCGCATCGACCAAATGTGCTCCGACAATAAGACCAACTTTAGAAGCCATAGAACCTCTGTTCTTAATTTCCAAAGCATAACCATGAGGAAGAGAAACCTTCAAACCAGTAGGAAGAAGAGCTTTTCCCAAAGGAGGTATCGTAATCCCCTCAATCCCCTCAGAAGGGTTTGGGCAATAGAACACATCCATTCCCGCGTCGCTGGGGTTTCCGCGAGTCGGATCTTTAACATCTGAATGTGTTTTCGAAAATTCAAGAATCATTGTCTTCTCCTTTGATAGTACTTAAGGTTACCTCACCATCTTCTGTAACTTCCAAGTGAAACTTTCTTTCATCATGAAAAATTCTCTGATCTCTAGGGGAGGTAACAAGAACAATTTCTTTCATACCATCGCCTAGAAACATATCAATCTTTTTTATCTGTAACATTTTTTCTCCAATTTAAAACTTACCCAATCAAACGGAATGACTTTTCAGCGCTACGTGAAGAAAAGCCCCACTGCTGATCATAATCAACTCTACCGACATAAGGTCGGTTTATACTAAGGCTAGATGAAGTAGAAAAATTCCAACACTTGATCTTGGTAATCGAACTTGTATTGTCAACACACTCTACAATCAAATAAGGTTTTCCTCTAGCAGTCTTCTTTCTAATCAATTTTCTAGGAATAAACCAAACAACATCGTCTTCTTCAGGATCAAAGTCTCCAATAGCTGGAATATCTCTTTCCATCAATCTCTTGATAGTTGAGTCCGGCATAACCAAATCAATGGGGAACTGCCCAGTTAATTCAACAAGATTAGTAATCTTTTCTTCCTTACTGAAATCTTCATCTATTCTTTGTTCTTCGCTTTCGATGTTGAAGACCAAATCTTTGGGTTTTCGTGGGCGAAGCACGGCAACAGCAGACCAGAAGTGCTTGCTGCCTGTAAACCTGTCGTCTTGCAAAGTGTCAAGAGCACCAGAGCGACACAATACATCTAAATTCTTCTTATTTAATTTACTATATAACATTCGCTCATGAAATAAGAACTCTTCAATTGTATTAAAGGGTCTATGATCCATTACTTCTTTCATCGCTTTATCTCCGAATCCCTTAATGGAAGTCAGAGGTTGAATCAATATTTTTCCATCTTCAGAGATTTCCCATACTGCCCCAGATACGTTCACATTCATTTTCATGATCTCAAAACCTTGACCCTTCGCAATACTAATTGCTTTTTCTTTCTTGGCTTCGGGTTCTTTGTCAAGGAATGCTGCAACCCATTCAGCTGGGTAGTAGTTCATCAACCAGGCGCATTGAAACGACAGGATAGAATAAGAAACGGCGTGAGATTTATTAAATCCGTATCCTGAGAAGTACTCAAATTTTTCCCACATCTCGACAGCATCACTCTTGAGAATTCCCTTCTTGGTTGCACCAGCGATAAACTTTTGGTATAACATTTCCTTCTTGTCATTCTTCCCAGTACCACGCTTAGTTAGCACTTTTCTCAACATATTTCCCTCGTCGAGAGAGAGATCTTCTCCGATACGATGAGCGATTTTAGCAATCTGTTCTTGGAACACCAAAAATCCATATGTTTCTTCAGTGTCTTCTTTGAAGAATTCATTCGGGTATTCGATTGATTCAGGATCATTTTTAGCAGAAACATATTCCTTATCCACGTTTGCAGACAAAGGACCGGGTCTGTAGATACTAGTAATCGCTGAAATATCTACAATACTACGAGGTTTCGCACGTTGGCAAAAACTCTGAGCACCATTCTCAGTAAACTGAAAGATACCTGCCCACTTACCCTCGTGGAAGATGTTTTCGTAAATTTCCTGATTATCGAAATCGATTACGTCTGGGTGTAGATTCTTATCATAAAACGCCTTAATCTGTTCAAAGGAAGGGTTTTTGATTTTATGGTGTCTCTTGAGAATGTGAGTGATAGCCACTTCCATCATTCGAAGTGAAGCCAATCCCAAAAGATCGAACTTAATAAATCCCATTGGTTCCAAGTGTCTGACATTCATGCCTTCAGACCATGGAGTTTGTCGAACACCCTTAGAATTGATCAGAGGCATCCACTCATCAAGTTCTTCGGCGATAACCACGCCACCAGCATGCCTTGAGGCGCTCCGTACGGCTCCGTAAAGCCTTGTTACGTGAGTTTCGATGTCAGGGTACTTGGCGAGAAAATCCCTTAGACTGTCACTGTATTCCATAACCTCTTCAAAAGTAGGAACATAGACGCCAGCTTTAATGCCATGCGCTGCTTTCGCCTTTGGAGTAGCTTCAAAGATCATTTTGCTTGTCACAGCGTTGGTTTCTGTGAAAGGAATACCATAAAACTTTCCGATATCTTTAATCAAGCTTCTCAATTGCAATGTGTTCCAATTAGAAATTGGAACAACAACATTGTCTCCCCAATCCTCAATCAAAATATCTTTCAGCTTCATTGGATCTGAAACATCATGATCGATATCGGGAAAGCCATTGTCCTTCTGGTTAGCTGTCATAAAGCGTTCAAAGAGAAGATCCCATCGAAGTGGATTAACCTGTGTAATCTTCAATGCATAAGCTACCAAAGCTCCAGCAGCTGAACCGCGTGCTGGTCCAGAAAGCATGACTTCATTGCCGCGATCAACTAGTGCCTTCATCGTCAAGAAATAACTTGCAAATCCATTCGAGTTGATAATGTTTAACTCTAGTGCCAGCCTTTCTTCGTATTCTTTCCACTTAGAGCCAGAAAGCTTGAGACGTCGTTTAATTTCACGAAGCCCTTCATTAGAAAGTTTAGTCAACTCATCCTCAGCTGTAGTACCTTTTGGTACAACAAAACTTGGAAGGCGAACTTGATTATCTGGAAAGAAACTTTCAATTCGTTCATAAGCAATTTCAGCTGTTCTTTTAATAGACTCCAATACAAGTTCATCGTTGTATTCAACACCAGCGTCTGAAGAATATCTTTTGTATGACTCCCACATTTGAGTGCCATTTTTAGGATATAGTTCACACTTAGTTTCTTCCACTGTTTCGGGAAGAACAGTGTCGGAATCTTTATTTCCTGCCCATGCTAATCGCTTGTAAAGAATGCGATCTTTCCAAGCGTCAGGATTCGGATAGTGACTATCGGCAGTAGAGATAAGGGGAATGTCAAATTCACCGCATACCTTGATAATGTGCTGATTTAAAATGTGTTGTTCTTCAATACCATTCCACTGAAGTTCTCCATACCAACGGTCTCCGAAGATATCAACCATGTTCTTTGAAGTATTACGCATCGCAGCAAGAACAGCTTCATCGCCCTCTTCTCTGTTTTCCCAGAAGTCACCTGCATAGACACCGCCAAGGCATGCTGAAGCAGCGATGACGCCTTCGCTGTGTTCACGAAGCATCGCATAATCAATTCGTGGAAATCGATAGAAGTTAGGAGTTTGATATGATTGTGAAATCATCTTAAAGATGTTTTGTAGCCCCACTTGGTTTTGAGCCAGCAAAATCATGTGGCGACGTTTGTTCAGGATGTTTTTGATATCTTTTTTAGAAGCACTTTCGTCTTCTACGGTAGCAGCAGACACCTCAGTACCAGTATCTTTTTTACCCTTCTTTTTGGCGAGAGATTTTTCCTCGTCGATGCGTATCTTGTCCTCTTCCCAAGTTGAAATTGAGGGATGAAAATAAGCTTCGACACCGTAAATGGGTTTAAAATCTTTACCCTCTTTCGCCATTTTCTTTGCATGTAAAACCTGATATGGTAGACCGTTCATGTTACCATGGTCTGTTAGAGCCAGCGCATCACTACCGTTGGAATAGGCATAATTCATATGCTCATCTGGGTATCCAAGCCCATCATACACAGAAGCAGCACTATGTGCATGCAGCCCTACAAACGGAATATCATCTTTTTCTCTTTCTTCGGACATTTTCCTCTCCAACTTAAATTGTTCTGGATTTTCTTTCAAGTCCTTAACAATTTTGTTTACAAAACTACTCATTATCCCTTTCCATCATCTTCGATGTCAACCCCGATGGGAGCGAACTCATGATATTGTAATATTGATTTAGGGCGTCGAACCCACTCTCGTTCTTTGGAACCAAGATAATCACAGTAACTGTCCCAATCTCCTATATTGTAATACCATTCCATCGGTCCGATATTCGCGTCGTCTAGTATAACACCTCCAAAGACTTTGTCAAGTGTAAAGTAACGCGCGCTGTATCTCTCCTCAAGCGGAAGATTTTCAAATCCTTCTTCAAAATTGCTACCAGGTTTCCGAATCCCTGTTCCTTCGCGAATTATTCTTCTGAATCTTACGAAGTCTTGTGCGTCGAAAGTAAAACCAAGATATTCTCCGTCGGCTACTGTCTTACCATTCCATCGAATAAAGAATCTTTTTTGTGATGAAATAAGACTTCTATATTCCCTTCGTATCTTGTTGCACGAGTACACTCCGTATGGAAATGCTACATAATATTTGTCTGGAACTACCCATTGACTTATTAATTTGGAAATGTGGTAAGCTCTACTTGCACCATAAATCACACTCCACGGTAAACAATCTCTCTTGTCTCTATCTTTTGGATGAATTGGAACGTAATAGATTGGTATCTCTTTTCTTTTTCCACCAGCATCAAAGTCAAACTTTTTTCTAGCTAAATATGTCCATGCTGGGTCGTCCACCCAATCACCTAAACGGTGTCTTATTAAAGCTTGAGCTTCTTTGTGAAGAACGATCCAGATAGTTTCGCAGCCAGCACTTGCACATTCATATACAGCTCTCTCAATAGCTGTGTAATCTGGTGCGATGGGCATGAGGCAGTCATCCCAGGGCATTTTGAAATCTAAGGGTTGGCTACCAACTGGGATTATTCCAGCAAGGTGAAAGGAGTTTCCATGAGTTGCTTTTACTTCAATCATAAGGTTCTCCTAAAACGTCAGACCATATAGTCAATTGTTTGTTAGTTGGTTCTTTTTTAGAATACTCTTCGAGCAGTTTGTCTTCCCTTTTACTATCATTCACTCGAACTTCTCTCTTAGAGATCTCCAGTTTGGGAGAAAGAAACTTCTGTTTACCTTTGTAATAACCGTTTGCTTTTCCTGTAATCTTCGCATCACCCATCATCTTCATCAGTTTAAGTCTTACATAGGTCTCTGAAAAATCTAAATCTTTTAATTGTTCGGAGTTCAAATAAGATATTGCTACGGCATCTTTGAACACTTGATCTCCGTCAATCCTATTTGTTTTATAAAAATGAACAAACTTTACAAACTTATTCTTAGACTCAAGAAAATCATGAGGATGGAGCATACCACTACGAACGTCAGCCCAGTCAATAACCTCAAAAATCTTATTTTCTTCTTCATTAAGTGATTTATCAAAATATATTATCTCTTTTGCTCTTACTTTTATAGAGTAGGGTTCTTTGCCAAACAACTTTAACAATCCTTCTTCCTCTCTGTAAGAGTCTATCTTATCTCCAAACGGCGCAAGTCCGGCGAGTGATAAGAGAAAAGCTAATTTCTTAGCTATTCTTTCTTTTGGGATTCCTTCTTTAGTCTTGTCGAAAAAATACAAAGGTTGAAGGTTTGTCCAAACTATGTGTAACGAATTATGATAAGCATAGATCAGAGAAGACAAACTTCCTCCAATTACTAGCTTATCATATTCGTATTCATGTTCATTCATCTCTTTCGGGAAGTGCCTCAAGTTCTTCTGACCACAAATTGAGATCCTTCTCGTTCAACCTCTAACGTACCGGCTTCCATCTTTCCTATTTCTTTATTCTCTATTTTTTCGAAAAGAGAAGAAGAATCTTCCCAACCATCCATAACTTTGTCACAGACAGAAGTTTTTAACGCCTCTTCTTCAGAAAGAATATTATTCCATGGCTGTCTAAACAGTATTACATGAGCGCTCGGATGTGCTGCTTTATAATCTTTGCAATTTTCAATCTTATCGTCAATAAAAACATCAGCAGGAATGAGAGCTTTGTTGTGATTGAAACTAAGATTGTTATCCACATTCTCTTTCCCAAAAAAATTAACAAGCCATTGATACCTGTCGCTACACCATGTACTAGATGAATACCATTGAGAAGTAACAAACAATATCTCATTTTCGCTTTCAATCAGTTTACGAGTTGCTTTAATGGCTCCTTCAATAGGATTCAAAAATAAAGCGAAACCATCTTCTGCGAAAACCTCCTTAGCATATGCACATTCTTCTTTTGTTAAGATACCAGCAGATTCGCTCATAAAATAAAAAGTTACGATATCATCATGCGTATAACTCGTATAGAATTCGTTGTTTATTCTCTGGCTCACATATTCTATGCAATCGGCGACGACGCCATCAACGTCTAGAATAATTCTCATTTTTTCTCCCTTTAATCTTGAGTTTCCCAAAAATCAGCTTCCAAATCATCTTCTAATTTATTCAAAATAGCATCAATTCTTTCAGCTTCTACTTCTTCCTTTTCAGCAAGAAGTTGTTCTTCTTTAAGAAGATCTTCGGCTTCAATCATTTCTTCTTCGATTATCTTTTTATTTTCTTGTCTGCCACGATGCTTAAAAACCTTCTTATCACCATCAAACTTACCAAATTGGTCATAATGTTCATAACCAGGTCTAATCGTTGGTTTCATTTTTCATCTCCTGATACAGAGCAGTTGAAACAGGAAATAAGTCAGCTGCAATTTCCATGCATGCTCGTGACACTCTTCGAATCTCTTCTTGCGCGCCTTCATGATCTCTAAGGGAGTCGAATTTCAAAAGATTGCTAAAATTTACTGTTCCATAATATTCAACGTACATGTTTTGTGGAAGGACCATACGGGCTTGTTCTCGACAGACCCCAGATTCAAGGAGTGATTCGTACAACTCCATGGTTCTTGTCATATTTTCTCTTAATAGTTCAGATGCAACCACTCTATGTTCAACTTTTACTTTATTTTTAAATCCTATTCCAGAAATATATTCTTTAACTTTTTGCGTTCTAGTTTTAGGAGCTTCTTCCCATCTCATAACCTTCACAACAGGATCAATCAGTTCATTTGTGTTGCTTGCTTGTCGATTTGAAGTATGTTGAGTCCTGAAGACGGTAGGGTTATAAAACATAATATTGAAGTCAGTGTATCTGCGGCTTATCTCATTATAAGACCAAGTGCGGTGGCGGTGATGCTGCCCTCGAACGAACAAGGGGACCACAAATCTAAAAGTGATTGATGCATGTTCAAACGGACTTGAGTGTTTGTGTTTCATCATGTATCGAAGAAGTTTCTCATCGTTTAGATCAAAAACTTCTTTATGTTTTCCAAAACTAACTCGTGCAGCATTTGCAAAAGTTAAGTCTGTTCCCATATGATCAACATATTCAACACTTCCGAATTCGTCGCCATAATCAGAATATAGTTTAATTTTCTTTTCGTATTTTTCCACTTAAACTCCCCAAGTTGGTGGACGAGAGCGAAACTCTTCCACATCAGCTACACATACAACAGCATACTTCATTCTTTTTCTTCCCAAGAAGAAACAATTCCTTTCACATAATTCTCCTGGATCGTATAAAAGATGAATTCTTCACCTCCTTCTTCTGTCCTAAAAGAATCCTTTTGAACCATATTATTTTCTACTAAAATATAATCTCCGATTTTCCAAGAAAGTTGTACATCCTCAGAAATAGCAAGAATAGAATACAGCTCATTGCCCTTTTTCGCAGGATTTACTTTATCAGGTACAATAATTCCATCATCGCGCTTTTGTTTCTTAGTGGCAGAATCATGACCTACACGCCTGACATGCAAACGTTTGTTTTTCGGTTCAAACTTCATTATCCTCTCCTTAGATTAAGACCTATTGATTTCTCGCTTAATCAAATCCATCATTTCGCCAAGTTCTTCAAGATCAAGCTCTGACTTATGGGCTCGATAAGCTTTTAGAATCATTGACATCTTGTCCCGGCTAAGCCAGTGATTCTCTACATAATTTGCTTTAAGCGCTTTCATATGTTCCTTCAAGGGCTCCATTGCGTTATCAATGGCTACCATTGCTTTAAAATAATTTCGCAAATGTTCTTCTTCGGAAAGTTCAGGGGTTTCTTGTTCTTCGTTAGACATTTATGTTCTCCTGTTTTTGGTTATTTATGAAAAAGACCGCCAAAGACGATCTATTTCGGATTCCTGATTGTATCACAGCTGTTGCCAGCTGTCAAGCGTTATTAAAAACTAGTGATAGTACAACTTCCGCCCGAACAAGCTAGAGCTTCCTTCAACTCGGTGTTGTCTTCGACTTCTTGAATACGGGTCAAATCAATTTCTTTTAGTGACTCAAATAATTCTTCATACTTTTCTTTACTGCAATCTTCAAAAGGTGCTTGAGTGTAAGAGCCTCCGTGAAATGGCATCACCGATAAGCCGTTGTAATGTTCTTTATTGGACCACATCCAGTCTCCAACGAGTTCCCACTCGTCTTCCTTTACTGAAATAGTAGCTGAGATGTTATGAGTGTTGTTGCCTCGGCTGTGACCTGGTTTAATCCACTCTTGTGAATAGTGTTTAACTCGATTTAATAAGTCAATAGCCGATTCGTTTCTGATAATCGCCCCTTCAGGTGCTCTTTGTGGGACGACAATACAAGCTGTCCCTGGAAGTAGGGCATCGTCTTCGACAAGTTCAGGATGCCAGACACTAAGGTGTTGGTAGATTGCTTCATTCTTCATGACACGAATGCGACGAAGGTAGTGATACCAATGCCAAGCATGGATACCTGAGCTACATCCTAATACTAAAGATGTTGTACCTGAAGGCTTCAAACAGGTCCTTCTGGCAGCTTTGTTAATTCCAATTAATTCTGCAATTTTAGCATTTTCTTTTTTAATTACCTTATTAGCTGCCTTGAGATCTAAACCTTCGATTGCCTTTGACGCAATACCTGTCATGCTCACACCAATAAGAGCGTCTTTTTCTGTTGTGCGTTGCCAAACTGGACGCAGATAATGGAAATCTGTGTAACCCGCCTGGAGGGTTGCTAAAAATGAAGCAGCTTTCATCCTTTCTTCGAGATCTTCTTGAGAGACAACATCAGAAGCATTAACTTCGACTAAGTTACAAAACTGATTTGGTCTCAAAGCGATTTCACAACATGGGTTAGTACCCCAGTCCTTGTCATTCGAAAAATAAATACCAGGTTCACCAGCATTAGAAAGTTCAATTTTCTTCCATAATTCAAAAAAGAATTTTTCAGTCACTTTGTGGCGAAGAAGAACGGCAGAGTTATTAGCTCGACCGCGTTGAGGGTTTGATTCCCACCATGTACCGTATTTTGCAGCGATCATTTCTTCATCATCAGCTGAGAAGAGAGAAATCAGTGCGGCACGGCGAATACCACCTGCCAATACAGCATCAGCAATATGACACACTATGTCATGTACTTCAATAGAAGTGAGTGAAGAACCTTCTTCTTTCTCATTCAAAATAGCTTTAATCTGTCGAATACACAACTTTAATGGTTCTGGACCTGGCGCTTTTCCGCCTGCTGTTTTCAACCTCTCTCCTTTAGCTCTAATATCAGAGAAATCAAACTCTGGATTACTAGAACCATTAAAGTAAGCTTTCATCAGCACTTTGATCGAATCAGCCCAGCCGATAATGGAATCCTGAATTACAAATCTCCGCTTTCTTTTGCCTGGTTTTCTGATCACTGGAAGTTCTTCAACATGATGTTGCTGAACCGAGTATCCAACACCTGTGCCACCTAACAAAAGAAACATTGTTTCAGCAAAAGCTAAAGGATGGTCTATTGGCAAATAGGCACAATTGTAAACCCTAGCGTGGTTTCTTTCAATCGCCTTTCCTCCAAACTGCAATGAACGCATGGAAGGTAGAACTTTCTTATCGTAGACAAGTTGATAGTTCTCCTCAATTAGTTCCTCTAATTCTGGATATTTGTTAATATGCATCTGTTTATTACGGGTTACCGATTCAAACCATGTCTCTCTTCTCTTCTCTTTTTCGAGAAACCTCGCGTACTTCATATGAACTGTTATATCCGAAAGGATTTGATTTGAAACTTCCATTATGCCATTCTCTCCTAGTTGTTATTCTTTTTCTCTTCTTCTTTTTTCTTTCTGTATCTCTCTTTTAGACGAGCTTCTTGTTCTTTAGCAGATGCTTTCTCAATTTCATCTTTCGTTTCACCAGTAGGTTCATAGACCTCAATCTTAACTCTTGAAGTGTCCATGTGAATGGGGATGATGATTCCATCAGGTCCATATCGATTTTTGGCTACAAAATACCTACCACTATTAGTTTGTTTATCTGTGATCGTTCTTGAACAAGAAAAGATAAAGTCAGCGACAAAACATTTTGAGAAAGCTTCTGAAATTGACTCCATTGTAATGACTTCAGCGTTCAACCCAGAACGGTTAGTTTGTGAAGCAGTCCAGACAGGACATTTGTAAATTTGCCCAATTGCTCGAAGCTCTTCGTAGATGGTTTCGAGATCATTTCTTTTCTCTTTTGAGTATCTACATGGTTTAAGTAGGTCGCCGTAATCGACAATTACCAGGTCCGGTTTGAACCCTCTTTGGATTAATCGCTCAATATGGTTTTTTATGGTCTCCGTTGTGGCTGATTTGGTAGGATATTCTTTAATGATTAATTTACCAGGCACTTCTTTAATTTCATCAAAAACTTCGTTCTTCATTACCTTCAGAGCGTCCAAACCTATTCCGGTGAGCCTAGCATCATAACGCAACCCAACCATCTCGTCAGACAGTTCTAGCGTGTAGTGGACCACATTCAAGCCAGCCTCTAAAGCTGCTGCACCAAGGTCTACAAGGACCATTGATTTCCCAGCACCTGTAGGAGCAATAACAACTCCAAGATCACCAGATCCGGTTCCGCCTTGAGTCAAATTGTCTAACACTTTGTGACCAGTAGAAACTGGATTGCGAGCTTTAAAAGAATATCGATCTTCGAATTGATCTAGGAATTGGTAACCGATGTTGTTATCTGAACCCAACTTTAGAGACTCATTCATGACCTTGCTTATTTCTTCAAAATCAACTGTCTCAACTAAATCAATACACTTGACCATTGCTTCACGAACATTTTGTTTACGGCAAAAATCAAGAGACTTCTCCTTTACATAAGCCTCATCAACTTCCTTTACTCCACCACTTACAATTCGAGCAAAGAATTCTCGCATTTTCTTCTGAATTGGTTCAGGTTCACCAGAAATATCATTTCTAAGAATAGTCTCAAAGGAATCTCTGTTTGGGTGCTTTCCGTAATCCTTCTTGAAGTCATAGACTAATTTTGTGAAAGACTGTAAGTGTTTAAGTTCAAGAAAGTTAAAGTTTAGGACTTCTCCAATCTGGTTGGCGAATGGGGCGTCGTCCATTATGAGTTGAACTAGTCTTTCTTGGAAAGGCTTGCCCATTGACGCAAAACTAATCTTTTCACTTAACGTTGTCATTATTCACCTCTTTATTTTCAATAGCTATTCTATGGAACAATGCGAACAACTCATCAAATTTGACAAATCCAAAGCCATCTTGGATTGCACACTTGACAAACTCTGTCTTGTTTACTCCAAAATAAGCATTATCAAAGACCCAGTTCACTCGTGCTCGACCTTGTAGTGATATGCTTGGAGAACTTAACTGCATCATCTTCAAGTTGTGGTCCACTATATCAAGATTGTTGAGAACAGTTTCATAGAATTTCACTTTGCTCTCAGTTTCTTTGCAGTACTTTTCGATGTCGCCAATATCGTATTCCTTTTCTTCTCGTAAAAACGGTAGACGTTTCGCTACCGTTGGCAAACCAACTCCTTTAATGCCTGGGAGGTTATCTGAACTGTCTCCAACTAAAGAACGAGCTAATGCAAAGTTGTTAGGATGTACGTTAAACTTTTCAACAATATGGTTTTTGTTCATCACTTCGCTTTGTGTCGGGCGATACACAATCGTTTCATCATCGCAAAGTTGAAAGAAGTCCTTATCACTAGATACAATTATTTTGTCCCAGCCTTTGAATCTCGGCATCTGGCAAGTCAGAGCAATAATATCATCAGCTTCAACACCTTCTTCAATAAGCTGGACCACTGGACACAAGTTGAGATATTCCATTGTTCTGTTTAGCTGCCAAATCTTATTGTTTTGTTCTTCCTCTTCAGTTAAACGCATGTTACGATTTAGGCGAATGGGGGCGCGCCCGGCTTTGTAGTTCTTGTTCATAGTCTTTCGCTTCTTACTACCGCCTGCACCATCCCAAACTACAACGATATAATCAGGTTTGATTTCTCGATTGAGCTTTTGCAACACTTTGAAGAAACCTTTCAGACCTCCTATTGGCTGTCCGTTAGAAGAGAGGCTTGGGTCAACTATATACGTCCGCAAGAACTGATTCAGCGCGTCGATGATTATTACTCTTTTTTTCTTCATATACTACCTTGTTTTTATAGAGAAAAACCCCCGAAGGGGCTAAATCTCACTGATTTTCTTCTAGCGCTTCTTTTGCTGCCTTTTCTCTTGCCATCAATTCTTCAGGTTCTGGGTCATAGAAATTACTAGAATTTGCAATTTTCTTTTCAAAAGCCATGATAATGTCTCGATCCAAAATCTTCATAACTTCGCTCTTAAACTCAACATCTTCGTTCATCAATTTGACAAAACCAGGCTCTGCGCCTTGCCACTTCCATTCTTTGCCACCTTCAGGTCTAAAGTAATTCCAAGTTCCTAATTGAAACTCTTTTGCAGGCTTAACTGCTTCAAGAATACTCTCTTCATCCATGACACCAACTTCTTCACCCCACAGAATCTTGAACTCACAAATCCTATCTTGAGAACCAAATCGTGATTTCTCCAAACGTGCCTTCACGAAAGAACCAACTCGATATCCATTGTCATCAATAACCTTTAATTTTTTACTAGTAGAGCCAGTCAACCAAATACGAAGACTAGCATAATATTCAGCTGCTTTACCACCTGGTGCAATATATCTTTGACTATCGGTAGCATATTTGGCATTGGGGATCCTGCCCAATTCACTAATGTTTGCTTTCAATTGATTTAGGATTATATAAGTTGAATTTGCAGCAGCTAAAGGCATATTTAACTTTTTCAAAGCTTTTGATTGAATGCGTGCAGTTACACCAATCGAAGAATTTGGATTGTAGTCGCCCTCGTTATCTGATTTGCAAGGTGTGGAAGCCAAAGAGTCAAGAATAAAAAGCATTCTTTCATCAGGCTCTTTGTTCTTAAGCATTTCTTCCATCATTTCATACCAGGTTTCTAAATCTGGTGGTTGAATATACACTAGTTCTTTTAGATCACAGCCAGCATTTCTCATAAAATCTGGGCTCATTCCCGATTCAGGATCAGCATAAACAACTGTTATGCCATCTTTTTGGGCATTTGCAGCGATTTGCAAAGCCATATATGATTTACCTACTGATTGGAGACCGGCAATCTCTGTAATCTTGCCACCTGGAATGCCTGCCATTTGACCTCGACAAATGATAGCATCGAGCCATGTGCTGCCAGTTTTAATCCAATACTTGACATCAGTTGGACTCTCTTCTTCCAAGTCAAATACAAAATTACCACCAGCAAGCTTATTCAACAACCTTCTGCGCGATGCAATATCAATTGCTCCAGGCTTAGTTTCTCTTTTTGACATCCTTTCTCCTGTTTTAAATAAAAAAAGGGAGAGGTGCGTAATACACCTCTCCCTTGGCGTAAAAGACGTCTAGCCTTTTTTCAGATCATCAAGTGCCCCATCAACACTTGAGACTTCATCACTCTTCTTGCTTTCAGAGTACTTCTCAACTCCATCACTAGAATCTTCACTTCCGCCGCCAGCCATAAAGGCATCCAAGATGTCTTTTACTTCGGCGCTTGACTTGCGCTCATAAAGAGAGTCGAAATCAGGGATGTTGTTCAGAAGATCTTCACATTCTTTTTCTCCAAGCTCGCCGCAAAGAGAGCTAGAGTTTCGGGAATAAACAAGCTTCGTTGATGGGTATTGAGCTTCACCCTTTTCATATTTAATGACAAAATCAGTTCCACTTTCTGGATCTGAAATATCACCATACTCAGGATTCAAGCAAGTGCTCAAAAGATCTTGGTAAACAGTCTGACTGTATCCCCAAATCTTGACCACTGGGTCTTTTTCGTCTCTCAAGACAATTGGAGAGAAGAAACGTTGCCGTGCAAAGAGACCTTTAGCCATCTCTTTACTTTCTTCGGTACCTTCATTCCACAATTCTGAAGCAAAATCGCAAATTGCGCACTCTTCATCAAAATTACGTTTTGGACAAAGTACACTTTGATTGCCTACGTTGTAGTGAAAGTGTTTTTCTTTAAAAGGATCCCCATCGGGGGTCGGAACTACTCGAACACGGGTTTCCGAATCAAGCTTCGGTTTCCAAGTCTTTCCACCTTTGTTTTTTGCTGCGTCCAATTTGGCACGCATTTTCTTCATATCTAAAGCCATTTTGTTTTTTCCTTGATTATGATAATATGGAATTGTGCATATTATCTCAGTTGTTTTATATCTTCCTTTTTTTCGGAAAGGAGTCCTACAATAGCATCCCAATTGAAAGTTCTAAAACCTTTCTTATCGAGATCCCATACCAGTTCGATACCTTTGGAATATTTTCTAGTTTCACTAGCACCAGAATGTTCTGGCAATAATCCTGCGGGCACCTCGTTTAATTTGACGAATCGAATCATTCGAATCTCGCCATTCTTTTTCTCAAAGCTTCCTTCGTAGACGTTCAAAAGAGCCATTTATACAACATCCGTCACAAGAGTAGCTTGAACGCGAACAACTTCGGATTCAGGGCGCGAAAAAAAGAATTCTCCACTGTTCAGAGAACAATAAAATTCATCTTCGAATCCATAAACTTCTTCAACATTATCGTTTGGTTCTACCTTAATGTATACACTGTCAGTAAAACCATTCCAAAAACGAAATGTTTCTCCCGAATTCAATTTGTTAATATTAGTGACTTTGTTCAATTCACGTTCATAACGTGAAGTAACTGCAATTCTAGACATGAAACCTCCTTCTGTCTATTTCGGTTTGAGATCATAACACAGATCACTTTGTTTGTCAAGTGTCTTCTCCTTGTATGATCTTTGTATTTGTTAAAATATATGCTTGACTCCCTTCATAATCAGTAGGGTAAATTCCAAACGATACTTTAACGTCATTATTCATTTTATTTTTTATTTGTTTTTGGATACGACCAAGAAGATCTTTCTCATTTTTCAATGAATTATTATTGATAGCATACAAAATATTCTTACTTGTAGGAGTCTTCAAGGGGAAGAAGAGTTTTTCTATCCCTGAATCTACATCCATCACTCCAAGTGTAGTGATTCTTTCTATATCTGATGGCTTACTCAAATTTCCCATTACGGGAGTAGAATGATTCCACACATGTATCATGTGCAAAGTAGAAACAATAGCTTCGTTAATTTTGCTGAAGTAATCGGATACTGTTATATCTCCCATGGTTTCTTCAACACTTACATTGTTAACTAAGTAAAGGCGTTCAAACAATCCCGACCTGGCGTATTGTTGAAAGATTCCGAATGTAGCTCGTTCCTGAAGCGCTGCTTCACCAAATAGAAAGTCTCTATTTGGTTGAACATATAAGACTGATAATTTACATTTTTTTACTTGTTCAAGAATTCTTAAAGAGGCTCCTGAGATCATTCCTGAGCCCCCTACTACAAACAAAAGCTCGCCATCACATTTCTTAAAGAATTTGTTTAAATCTGGACAATTATTTTCATAATCTTCAACTTTTTCATATTTTGGAAAAACGAATGAACGCTTTGCTTCAGCGTGTGATTCGGTGTCAATATATTTCACAGAATATTGTGGATATTCTTCAAATCTTTTAGCAATAGTACAGCCGCAAGCGCCCAAACCCACGATATTCATATGTCCAACTCCTCTAGGTTGCCAAAATCTTGTCCTGCTGCGACAACAACTTTAAACTTGCCGAACTTAGTATCACCAAACATTCTTGAAATAATCTTAATTAGTTCTTTGTCTTCCACATGTAGATCTACAATAATGGAATCATGCATTGTAAAAGCCAATGTTGATTTCTTGTCGTTTAGAAAATTGAAAACTTTTACAGCTTGACGTTGAACCAAATCAGTTGTTGTGCTTTGAATTAAATAATTTAATGCGTGGTGATGGTCTGCATCGATTTTTCTTCCGAATGGATTCGTAATATAGCATCCATTCCAGAACTTGTCAAGAACTTCTTGACGATTATAAAACTGTCCGAAATCACGGGTGTCGGAAGGGTTGTAAAACCAAGCAAGGAAGTCACTTTTAGCCTCAGAACGTGATTTTTCTCCGTTATATAACTTTTCTGCATTCCATTGATGAATATCTCCAGTTGGTTGTTCCCACCCCGCTAAAGCAAGAAAAACACGAGGCTCAGCAGCATTATAATCGAACTCAACAAAGAAATGATTCTGGGGCTTTAAACAAGAACGAAAGTCCTTATTCATAGTCAATATTGGAAAGCTATCTTGTTTAGTTGTTAATCTTCCAGTTTTTGTTCCAAACTGATTAAAAGATATATGTTTCCAATTATTTATTTTTTCAGAAAATTGTCTAGCTTGAGTGTTGTGCAAATAACCTAATAATGGTTTACGATCTAATTTCACAGATTGTAAACTGATTTGATACAACATTTTGTGCAACTCGACCCTATGAGAATAATCATTTGGTTTCTCAAAATTATCAAAAACATAGTCTGCAATTTTGCATTGTGTGTCAAAATATTCTAAAAGAAATTGCTCTGGGACAAGTTCATAAAAACAATTATCTTCAAGACTTACTTTTGCTTCTGAAAATGATCTGAGAAATGCTGTGTGCTTATTTTTTACTTTGTCCCATCGTGGGCGCAAGAACTCTGGACAAATATCATCTATTTCTGCGCCAGCATACAAGAAAGCGTATTCAACATTTTCAGATTCTAAAAAAGGCAAATACTTCCAGGTTCTTGTAAGGGTAGGCGGGAGATCAGGCTCGTAAACCAACCTACCTTCGCTATAATAAGCGAAGCATTCACTTTTATCATCCAAAGCAATAAATGTCGTCAAAGAAACCCTCCGGCTATTTTGATTCTAACATGTTTTTTGGATTAAGTCAAGCGTTGAGTGTTGAAAAAACGAAACGCGCGCTCTTTTCGGTTAGAGCCGCTTGCAGAGCGAGCGCTGCGATCAATATATTCGATAGCAGCTTCCATACTCTTACCTTCTAGATAAAAGAAAGAATTACGAACATTCTTTTCAAAAATAGATTGATTCCATTCTTTATTCTCTTCTCTTGCTCGAATAAAAAGATACATTCTAAGCCAAAATTCATCTGATGTTTCTTTATCAATTTCAGCTACTGTTTGAGGTTCACGAATTATTTCCTTGTTTTCAATAATTGGTCTTCCAGAAGAGTTGAAGGAGAAAGATGGCTCTACAAGAATTCTTTTTCCTGTAACATAAGAGTTGTAAAACTGGACAATATACACCTTTAAAGTTTCTAAGTCAAGTTCAAAAGAAGTGTAATAATATTTATCAAAAAGATTTTCTAAAGTAAGACCATATGCATCTAAATAAGGTGTCATAGCAGGTGAACCGAGATCCGCGACAAGGCGCCAAGGGGCATGTTTGTCTACAACAAAACCAAACCTTTGAGCAGATTCTTTAAAAACTGGAAAATTAGGATCATTTAAATATGTTTCAACCTTCGGTCTATCAGAGCCGTGTACTGCATCGGCAACTTCAACCACCAATCCAGAAGAACGAGGATCAGTGTATCGAGAAACAATCATCTTAGAACGCGTCAATGCTAGCATTGGAGTAATCTGATCTACAAATTCAGTAAACACTTGCACAAATGTATTAAAGTTTTTTATCTTTGCGTCTTTCTTTCCTGTAGTAACAAATATTTTAAACTTTTCATACAAGGTGTCCATATAAATATGATAGAAGGTATTAAACTTCGTCCATGCTGAAACTGGTTCGAGAGTAGTGTATACACTCTTTGTCTCAAGGGCTCCTCTAGAATTCATAAAACTAAAGAATTCTCTCAAGTCTTCAAATGCATCAGACGCAAAATTCATAAGGAACAGGTTTGGTGTTCCTGACAGCTGTTTTAAGAAAGCTTCGGATAGATGTATTGATTTAGATTTGTGATTAATCCTTCCATAAAAAGTCTTCTCATACCAAAAATCAATAGGCTTTGTGTCTCCAAGTAGAGAAGAGTTATAAGCCACTGTTTCATAAAGTTTTCTTTGATAAAAACTAGCTCTTGAAGTAAGCTCGTTTGTAGCTTCAGGGTTGGTATTAACCAATAATGGCTCTGACTTGTTTAAATCCATTTTATTTGCCATTTACGTTCTTCCCGATGTCGCCACCAGTTGTAGTTTCTTTATTACTCTCTGAAGAAGGACTATTTTCAGTTGTTCTTCTTCTAGACCTAACTACACGCGGATTGTTTTCCAACTCTCCGTTATCTAACCTACCACCCTTTCGTTTAGTGGCTTGAGAAACCCATACAGTATTCAGTTTAGTATTGTAAACGCCTGATTCGACTTCATCTTCTCTCTCAAGAACCAGAAAATATCCACCAATTCCCAAATCCTCCGCTAATTCAGTCAATTTCTCTGTTGAACCTCCGCCGCCTAACGAAGGAACAATACGAAGTTGGCTACCAACAGTAAAAAGATTATTTCCAACCATCTCAATCTCAGCGTTATAAATACCTCTTAGTAGCTTTGTTGTACCTTGTGAATCATTGAAATTGCCAGCA
>Ga0306866_1000233_pt1 | contig 19665 bp, 23 predicted proteins | sample AntRauTorckE5432_FD_190450 | JGI IMG/M metagenome (GOLD analysis project Ga0306866, IMG submission 190450) | Saline lake microbial communities from Rauer Islands, Antarctica - Metagenome Torckler E5 #432 (v2) (version 2) | ecosystem: Environmental > Aquatic > Non-marine Saline and Alkaline >...
AGCATGGCATGTGCCTCGGTGTTTGACATGAAATTACAACTGGCAACAAACACTCTGAGATGCTTGGCCATCATGATCCATTTCAATTTGTGGTCCGAGTCAGAGCGGAGTAGGGGTGCGGGCACATGCGGGATCATCACGGTGTGCTCCGGGGTGCGCTCCGTGGTGTGCTCCGGGGTGCGCTCCGTGGTGCGCTCCGTCGTGTGCTCCGGGGTGCGCTCCGTCGTGATCCTGCATGTGGTCGGCATGCCTGGTAAGATACATACGTGACTTTGTCTACCTCAGCATGTCGACTCGGCACAGTTGGTTTTACTGGGGTGCCTCCATCCGATACTCCGTCGTGCACGGGTGTAGGTGGATCGAGGGGTTGACCATTGGCGTGCGTGAATGAGTGGTCCGTGTGCTAACTTGGTCTCACCCCTCATGTCGATCTATGGGTGCGAGGCGGATGCGGGCCTTGATGACAATACACTGCCTATGCTGCTGCTGGTGACTGCAGAAGACGACGAAGAATTGTATGACACCCCTGCCCACTGTCGTCATTTTTCTGTGTCATCGTGTGTATCACAGGTGCTCACTGACAAGGGAAGGGTGCAGCGTCTCGACTGTTGGTGACGTGTCCAGATGGGACGCCTCACCCCTTCCGACGTCAGTGAGCACAGCACGTATGATATGTGTTCGCTAACGTCATTGCCCCTCCCCCTTCCAGGCCACCAGACCCCAAGATCATGTGGAGACGTGGCACAAATATGGCGGAATACTTGATTATGTCGTCTGCCGGGGAAGAATGGGTACGCGAGGAAGACTTGCCTGGATCCTTTAACGCCTGGCTGAAGTTGACAAAACTGGTAGTGGTGTCAGTGACATGGACCGGTTCAATGTGGACGGTAGCGATGAGAGCACCTGATTGTCCGACATATTATGATCATACAACCGTTGTTGTCGATGTCGTTGAGATTATTCTAACGTTTAAACCCGACGTTGTTGCAGCCTGTCGAGAAAGTCCGGGTACGGCAATCGCCACGTCTGCTTGTGATTTAGAGACGTGCGACCTGCACGAGTATGAAGACGAATACCTTTCTTTATTGGATATTGAATAAACACCCCTTCATCTCGCTTAAACAAACACTACGACAGTGCCACGGCTTCGAGAAGCGGAGCATTCTTTACCGTGATTGAAAAGCGAACGTTGTGTGACTTGTTTCGTGTGGGGTCATAGTTTCCCGTGGTTGATGACGGTTTTGGCCGCAGCGCGAGCGGCCGCACGAATAACGTCTCGTGCTGTAAACGCCGAGTCATCATGGCATCCAGACTCGGCATCATCCAAGGCGGACGCCTGGTGTGTAGACACCTTCTTGCAACTTGTGCACCCGCAGTAGCGTTCATAGCCCTCTGAAAGTTCCACCTCATCGCCACTGTCATTGGCCGCACGGTAGTAGGGGCATCGTTCTCGGTGCACGCGTTTCCGTTTCCGGCCCCTCTCTGCGGTGCGCTCTCGTCTCACAAATGTATTGCGGGTGACCCAGTAGGAGGTGACCTGTCCCGTTTGACCACTCGACACAACATGCGTAGCGGCGGGCGGGAGCGCCGTATTGGTGGGTGGGTGTACTTCATTCTCCTTGTCCAACCACGACCCGTCCGCAAGGCCATCCACCCTCACTCCCCTCACTTCCTCCCAGACCATGCTCACACGAGGGGGGTCCACCTTTCAGTTTGGAGTGTGAGACTGTTGAGTTTGTGGACCCCCCTCTCAGAGGTAAAAGATGGGAAGAGAGTCGCCGATATGTTACCGATACGCCGATTGTTTGACACACTTGTGACGGGTTTGCCACTCCGGCACGAGTTACTCGGTTTAGTGCCAACACGACATAATATGGTCACTTGTATGTATATGCTATTGTATGATTGAAACCGGTGTAGTGCCAACACGATATGTCTATTGGTATGCTATTGTATGATTGAACCGGTGCAGTACTAACACGATATGTACGCTATTGTATGATTGAAACCGGTGCAGTGCTAACACGATATGTATACTATTGTATGATTGAAACCGGTGCAGTGCCAACACGATATGTACGCTATTGCATGATTGAACCGGTGCAGTGCTAACACGATATGTACGCTATTGTATGATTGAAACCGGTGTTGTGCCAACACGATATGTCTATTGGTATGCTATTGTATGATTGCAACCGGATTAGTGCTAACACGATATGTACGTTGTTGTTGTACTGGTAATGTGTAGACAGCTGTTGTTTAAGTTGCGTATTCAATTGCTTGTGTGCTATATGCTACCATTAAAAACTGATGCAGGGACGTATACCCGCCCGCCGTCTCAGAGAGAAAGTTTCCCACTTCTCTTCTTCCAGTGCTTTTTGATCGTCTCTCTGGCAGTTCCGCCAATCCCGTTGTTGGATACACTGCAATAGCCGAGCACGATAGGCGCGAGTGAGTCACGTGGCACGTGCGTCATTTTGGAGGCGACGGTAGGCGCTGCGGAGGTCGGTGTGTGCTTCATTACTATCACCCGGGTCGGGTCACAAAAACATGCCAATCATTCCGACACTCAAATCATTGCGAGGGCACTTACTTGAGCTCCTTGAGGGTCGTGTTGGACATGAGGGCGTCACCAATCGCCTTGCCTCCTGCTGCGCCAATCCTGCTGCCCGCGAGACTGCATAAGATAGAGCATAGGCACATGTAAGTTAGTTGATGTGTGCTTCATTAGTGTCACCCGCGTCGGGTCACAAAAACGTGCCAATCATTCCGATGCTCATATCGATGCGAGCGCACTTACTTGAGCTCCACGAGGGTCGTGTTGGTCTTGAGAGCGTCTCCAATGGCCTTGCTTCCTTCATCACCAATGCCGTTCGTCCAGAGACTGCAATGGACAGAGGGTAGGCGCATGTGTGCTTCATTAGTGTCACCCGCGTCGGGTGACAAAAACATGCCAATCATTCCAATGCTTAAATCAACGCAAGCGCACTTACTCGAGTTTCTGGAGCGTAGTGTTGGTCTTGAGGGCGTCGGCAATCGCCGTGGCTCCATCATCACCAATGTTGTTGTACCCGAGACTGCAATAGATAGAGGATAGGTGCAGGTGTGTTAGTTCATGTGTGCTTCATTAGTGTCACCCGGGTCGGGCGACAAAAACATTCCAATCATTCCGATGCAAAAATCAATGGGAGGGCACTTACATGAGCTTCTTGAGCATCTTGTTGGTCATGAGGGCAGCGGCAATCGCTTTGCCTCCGTCGTCGCCGATGTTGTTGGCCACAAGACTGCAATAGGAAGAGGATAGGCGCACATGAGTTAGTTCATGTGTGCTTCATTACTGTCACCCGCGTCGGGCGTCAAAAACATGCCAATCATTCCAATGCTCAAATCAATTCAAGCACACTTACTCGAGCGTCTGGAGGGCCGTGTTGGTCTTCAGGGCGTCTCCAATCGCCTTGCCTCCTTCATCGCCAATGCTGTTGTACCGCAGTCTGCAGTAGATAGAGGGTAGGCGCGGACAAGTTAGTTGATGTGTGCTTCATTGCTGTCACCCGCGTCGGGCGACAAAAACATTCCAATCATTCCAATGTACAAGATCAATGGGAGAGCACTTACAAGAGCGTTCCGGACTGCCAGGCTCGGTCACCCGCATTGCTTGCGATGACCATACAGACTGCTGCAAGCTTGGCAGGCGTGTCAACCTTTGAAGACAGAACAAGGACCCCTTCCTTGTTTACAACAAAGGCGCCGAGGCCTTTGCCAAACTGGGACTCGAAGTGAGCTAGCGCCTCGGCCGGAGAAGGAGCCGTTGTGCGGGAAGCAGGACGGGTAGCGGGACGGGGAGAAGGAGCGGGGGGAGCGGGAGCCATCACTCGCCCTGAGAGCAGTGTTGCATAGATTGTCAGGGCTGGTGGTCGCGACGCCGGATCTGGGTAATCCTTGGTTGGAGCAAATCCAGCCTTAACCAATTCGGTCAAGTGCGGCGGCAGCTGCCGACTCAGCGGAGGCCGTTCTCCTTTCGCGACAAGGGCTTTGATTCTTTCAGCGTGTTCGCCATGAAACGGTGGCTGACCACTGTAGAGCTCGTTGATTGTCACAGCCATCGAGTACAGGTCAACCTCCTTCTTTCCCTGGCCGCCTTGCGTCAGCAGCTCGGGTGCCATGTACGGGACCGTGCCCCCCGCACCGACAACCAGAGTGGTGCTCGAGGTGTTCCGCGTCTTGGCAAGCCCAAAATCGCTGATTTTGGCCCGGAGCCGCTGGCACAGCAGAACGTTGTCCGGCTTCAGGTCGCGATGCACCACGTTCATGTCGTGAAGGTACGCCAAGCCGCCGGCCACGTCCGTCGTGATGCGCATTTTTGTGGTTGCATCAAGGACGACGCCCTCGGCCTTGGTGTACAACGCCTTGGTCAACGTGCACCGCATCAATTCCAACACCAGCTCCGCATCCTCTGGCCCAATGGACGCGCCGAGCAACGTGACAATGCATGGGTGGTTCAACTTGATCATCACGGCAACCTCATTGCGTACCACATCCCGCCTTGCATCCGACTGTACATCGATCTGTTTGATGGCGACAGTGGTCCCACGAAACCGTCCCCGGTACACAGCACCAACCGCGCCTGATCCAAGCTTGAACGGAAAGCCTTTCTTGTTCTGATCGTACGAAATTTCTTCGGGATAAATCTCCCACAATTGACGTGGGAGAGCACCGGCCGTTGCTTGGGCAGCCTTGTGTCCCTTGACATGTAAGAGCACATCCGCAAGGATGGCCTTGACCTCGACTGAATCTTCTCGCAGTTCGCCTACGTTGCTCTGGATATCTGCCAGCATTTGCATGGCAGCGTCGTGATCCTTTGTTTGCGCGGCACCCCATTCATGTTGGTCCAGAGCGAGGCCAAGTTGAAGATCCTGGCTTGCCTCATTCAAGCGCTCACGGATGCGGGTGAACTTTTCCGCGTCCGACGTGTGCGACAAAAGACGGCGCATGTACATCTTTTTCCCACACTTGTTGCACAGGTCAATGGCGCTTTGGAAGGTCAATGTGAGCTCCGCAACCACCTTGTGCTGTTTGGCATCCACCTTTTTCAACTCGTCCATGATTCTGCGCACCCTCTGCTCAATGTACCTGAAATGGATGGGATGTGCGCTGGTGTCAGACGCGTATGCCCGGGTCATGACAGACACTAGCATGGCGCGAGTAGCACGATACGTACTTGCACTGCTCCTTATTGGACCGGACGTTCCTGCCAGCCTCGTACAGCTTGCCGGCAAGTTCCAGCAAAAGGACAAGAGACCCCATGGTTCACGCAGATCCTGAAGGGCGTGCGATGACACAACGGGATGGACGTTAGTTGTGTTGTGCATGGTGGCTACGACGGCGAGTTGGGTCTCTGCGTGACTGTTGGAGTTGGTTGGAGTTTGCCTGAACACGCCCCGGCCACGATCACATAGACTGGGTGTGTCTCAAGACAAGAGGTAGGGAGAGAAGGGAGATGGGAAGGTGACGTGAGGGTAGAGAGACGGAACGGAAATGCTCCAACCGCCCACCACTCGCATGGTCTACCACCAACCGTCTGGAGGGCTCACCGCAACACATGTTCAAACACTGCAGTGACGGGGACGTGGACGGAAGGGACACACCTCACAACTCCACTCTTGCTCCGCCCATCGACTTCAGACTTAGTTGTGTGGGGCACACACATGATGACACGACTGAGAACTCACAAAAAGGGGGCGTATCCTGTGGGAAGAGACAATGGGCAGAGAAGGAAAGGGAGGCCGAGAGTCGGCGGGCAGCGCCGTCTACAGTGACTGTAGGCATGTCACCCTTGCGCACACGCCCCGCTCCGACGGTCGGTCACCCGTCTACCACTGACTGGCTGGAGAGGTACGGTACGCACGTCGGTTGGCACATGACTCTGCCTGTGGATGGCTGTGACTCACAAAGAGGCGTGTCCGATTAGAAGAGCGGGCAGAGAAGGAGAGGGAGGCAGGCAGGCAGGGGTTCGACTGATAGCGCCGTCTACGGTGAATGCGGCTGTGGCATCCTTGCACAAGCGCCCCGCTCCGACGGTCTGTCTACCACCGACTGCCGGGAGAGGTCAACACACACCTTGCTGAGCAAAGGCTCGATAGACACTGGTGCCAGGAACGGTGACGGGCGTGGGCACTCCTCCAGAAGGGGGGGAGGGGGGAGGGGAGGGGAGACGAGGGAGGCGAAAGAGCCAGCCGCATCTGCAGACGTCACCAAGCTCTCGAGGAAGAGTGCAAGGTGGATTGTCGGCTCCGATTGCACGTATGGAGGACCTTGGCCCAAGCACCCCGATCTCTACGGCCCGCATGCCCTGTTGTTGACGGTCTCGACAACTCAACACACTGCACAGCACAAAACGCACATTTGCGAGGGCAGGAAAAGGGGGCGGGAGAGAGGGGAGGGAGGGAGCGGCGCGTTTCCTACACCGATAAACGTGCACTTCAACCACGTGCATGGCATGTGTGCTTTGAGAGTGAGGCAAGGGACACACGATGGGTGTTGACATACCAACTGGCTTGTGCGTGTGTGCAGCTTCGATGATTGTGTGGGAATTGCGAAACAGGGGTCGTGTGGGGAAAGCGCCATGCTACAAGAGAAATAAACAAGGCTCCGAGGGGAATGTGGGGAAAGCGCCATACTAACTAAGTAGGCAATCCCGCCTATGGAGCAACATATTATGCACAGCGCATTCACGCGAATAGACTTCTGTCCGCACTCTCTGAGTTCCGCAAAGGACGTGCACGTTGTCTTCCGCTGTGAGATGTGCCACCCTAGAACACGTCGACGCCGAGGTTACGAAGGATGCAACTTGGCGAGACACAATAAATCTGACGACTCCGGTCCACACGTGGCATTTCTGTTCGCGCGTTGCACGCACAACAACACGCACACAACGAGGTGAGAGACGGGAGGACGGGGCGTGTGGTAGCGGCCGTGGCGTGGGACTGCGCACCCGTACCACGTTGCAGGTGTATCTCACAATCACACCCGCCGCGCCTCTACACACACACACATGCACACTCTTCCCCTCTCTCCTCTCGCCGATTCTAGATGGTATTCCTGTGACACAGCACCATGCGGTTCTACATGCCATTCACACTGCAATCCGACCGACGCGACACAAGATGGGTACGTGCGGTGTGTGTGCGGCGGGGCGCGCGATGGTGTGCACGCACGTGGCCGGTGTGGCCACCATCCCGCCCCTCCTTTCCTCCCTCCCGCCTCTCCCGGCCCTCCCTGATGGCACGTGGGCAAGAGCATGTTGGCGGATGGGACGTGGGGCAAGAGCATGTTGGCGGATACGAGTTGTGTGCACGTGCGTACGTACAGTCACATCGTCCGCTCATCGCTTCGGCCCGCGTACAGTTCGGTCGACCATGTGCGTCTCACAGCGAAAGTGAAAATGAAACGACACAATCTGACCATCACACTCGGCCTGTGTTGATCAACCACCATCCTCGCCCGGTGCCACGTTGCGCATCGAGCATCCTCTGACGGCGGGGAAGCGCAGGTGAGCGGCGTCGCGCCTTTCTCTTTACAGGTGCTGAAGTGCCCCTCCCACTCTTGCCATGCCACCCCTGCCACCGCATCGTCGCCGTAGACAGTGTCTACTTTGATCAGGTGCTTGCGACACGCCCCCTTTTCCCTTATCGGGAGCCAGAACCGTGGTTGAGGAGAGGAGTGCCCGGCGCGGCCTTTGGAGCTGAATCCAGAGCGCACCAATGTCGTGTGCTGACTCGGTGCCGCAATTGCCTTTGCTAGCCCTTTCGTGGGACCGCACGCAAGATGGAGGTGGTCGCTCTGATCAAGTTTATCGTCAACGTGGCGACCAAAGCCGCCAAAGTCGCCAACAAGGCCAAGCACAACAAAGAAAAGGTTCAGCACCTCGCGTCATTGCTGAATTTGACAGCGGTAAACATCAAGGTGCGCGCTCACCACGTATACCTTGGCTTGCCCCGCGCCGTGTGTTTGCCACGCAATGCTCGATCGGTTGCTGCGCAGTGCTTGCGCTGGACGTGTTGTACCATGGCTACTCGTTTCTCTCATCAGCTCTGACGCCCGCGCGGTGTGTGTGTCATGTAGGAGATGGAGCAAAAGACGCCAGGCCACATGAGCTCGCACGCTGCGGTACAGCTCCAGGCCGTTGCTGTAAAAGTAGGCGAGTTTATCGACAACCACACCAAAAAGTCGTGGCTCAAGCGGTGGACACAAGCCGCAATGTCGGACGCACTCGCCCAGGAGTACGACACACTCGAGAGGTCGCTTCGGAGTACCACTGACGCGCTCTATCATCACGTTGCCGTTGATACGAACGTCACTGTCAAACGTACAGAGTCCAAGGTCAACGTGCTTGCAAATCACGTGGCCGAGGTCCTGGCTTGTCTAAAGGAGCGCAGGGACGCCGCGACAGACGAAGCCGACAAGGTGTCGCTCAGCATCCACATGTCCAACGTTGTCGAGGTCGCTGACGAAGAACGGTCGGCTGCCGCAAGGACGGGTCATGCCGAGGCCGTGCTTGCCGCCGCCAATGCCAGACTCGCCGGTCATGTCGAGGCCGAGGAGAAGGCGCTTCGCCATGCCGTTGCCATCGACCCAGTGGACGTTAATAGCCACTTTTTGCTTGGGTACCTTTGTCAAGAGAAGAAGGTTCCTGTGGACATTGCCGGTGCGGAAAAGGCGTACAAGACGGCGCTCGAGATCGACCCAAAGCACGTCAACGCGTGGTTTGGCCTGGGGAGCCTGCTGCAGAGCAACAAGGGCGACATTGCCGGTGCGGAAAAGGCGTACAAGACGGTGCTCGAAATCGACCCAAAGTACGACGACGCGTGGTACGGCCTGGGGCACCTGCTGCAGAACAAGAAGGGCGACATTGCCGGTGCGGAAAAGGCGTACAGGACGGTGCTCGAGATCAACCCAAAGCACGTCAGCGCGTGGTACAACCTGGGGATCCTGCTGTGCGACAAGGGCGACATTGCCGGTGCGGAAAAGGCGTACAAGACGGTGCTCGAAATCGACCCAAAGTACGACGGCGCGTGGTGCAACCTGGGGAACCTGCTGTGCGACAACAAGGGCGACATTGCCGGTGCGGAAAAGGCGTACAAGACGGCGCTCGAGATCGACCCAAAGGACGCCGACGCGTGGAACAACCTGGGGACTCTGCTGCTCAAGGACAAGGGCGACATTGCCGGTGCGGAAAAGGCGTACAAGACGGCGCTCGAGATCGACCCAAAGGACGCCTACGCGTGGTACGGCCTGGGGCACCTGCTGCAGAACAAGAAGGGCGACATTGCCGGTGCGGAAAAGGCGTACAAGACGGTCCTTGAGATCGACCCGAACTTTGTGCACGCAGCGCGGATTCGTAGCTTCCTTGAAGGAACGTAGCTCTAGCTCATTCCAGCCCGGCCTATCGTTGCCCACTTGACGTGTATGTTGAACGGACACCACAGCGTGCTACTTCGATTTCTTTCCCCGCACACACAAGTACCCCTCACCGTTCGATATGGGAGGCGTGGAAGGGGTGAAGGCGGAGGTGTGGGGGGTGGCATACAGGTGCATATGCACATACCAGTGCCCACCGTATCCACTTGCATACCCCCTGTGCCCCCCTTCCGCCTACACACGCCCACAGACTGACATGTTGTACATCCCTCTCAAGAGGAGCTTGCACCCCAAAATGGAAGTCACGATGAGTGGGACGTGTACAACAGGTCATTCTGGGGCTGTGTGTAGGTGGAAGGGGTGGAGAGGGAGGTGTGGGGGGTGGCATACAGGTGCATATGCACCTACCAGTGGCCACCGCATCCACTTGCATACCCCCTGTGCCCCTCTTCCGCCTACACACGCCCTCAGACTGACCCGTTGTACGTGTGCCTCTCAAGAAGAGCCAAATGGAAGTCACGATGAGTGGGACATGTACAACAGGTCATTCTGGGGCTGTGTGTGGGTGGAAGGGGTGGAGGAGGAGGTGTGGGGGGTGGCATACGGGTGCCTATGCGTCTACCAGTGGCCACCGCATCCACTTTCATACCCCCTGTGCCCCCTTCTGTCTACACACGCCCCATCCATACGTACCCAATGTAGGCATTGTGACACTGCCAGCGTAATTGTGTTTACTCGTTGCTGTCACAGTGAATACCTCAAAATAAACCAGGGCTCAACGGAATCGTGCGCAGCACACAGCGTCTGGTTTGACAAACACACCAACACTTGCATGCACAATGACTGTTCATTGTATCCGCCATGATTAGGGCTAGGGTTGGCCGGTCGCAGTTGCATATATTAACCCGGCCGGTCGCAGTTGCATATATTAAGTTGTCTCTATTGGGTATGGGCTACACGATTTGTATATTTCCATCCCTTCAATCGATACGAGCGAGGCAGAAGCCCTGGAAAAGGACATGGGCAACCAACACGACGGGATGTTTGCCGCGTACGAGGCAGTGGAATTGAAGCTCTATAGTTGGTCGTAGGCACTCAATGTGAAATACCCCAATGACGTGATCGAGAATATCAAGAACTCGTGTGAATTGGGTTAGGATGATAGGGTGAATTCGGGTTAGGGTTAGGGTTGCAGCCGGGTCGCACGAATCAAATTCTCCTGACCCCCCCCCTTCCCTGTATCCAAAAACAGCCGTACATATTCCACAATAAAGCGCCACTTTAAAAGGCATGTCCTCATCCTCGTGTGTTTGCCGAAGATGATGCGACTCGTCCAACCAATATCTCCACGTCCACTTCCAAATTACACTTCGACGTGAAGCGCCGGAGGAGCAGGGAGCCAATGTGAGTGCGTGCGTGGGAGGAGGGGGGCGTGCGGCGTGGGCGGATTGGCCCGACAACAATATGCCTGTCGCTGTACCCCAACCGGGGGGTGCCGCCCGCCCCGCCCTCCCATCCCCTCCTTCTACACTTTTTTCCTCCTGCAGTGGCGCATCTTCCCTGCTACGCAAAACGTGAGGCAGGGGGAGGGGCTCTGACCGAGTTGAGGGGTGGCGAGGGCCGTTGGCGCCACACGGTCCTCACTGACAGAGCCTGCCTGGCCCTCGCACATGCACCTTCTGCCCTCCGTACCCGATGAACTGATTGAAACGCACCCATCACGTGCCCTTTGAGTCGCATTCTATGGGCACCAATCATATCAAACTTTTTCAAGACCCACAAACTGTCCTCTCATCCACTGTGACACCCTCGTTTGTGTCTTTCAGGGTTTGGGTTCTGGATGAATGAATGTTGCTTGGTATGGTAGATATAGATGGGGTGCTTCCCACCCTCATCAATTTCCTCTTAATCGGTTGTCTGGTGCTGTGGAGTGCGTACGACACCACGACTGGGGTACGCGCAATGATTGTGCGCGTTCAACTCGTTTTTCTCGCCGGCCTCCTGATGCAGAATGGCATTGCTCTGTCAGCGAAATTCCTGTTTGTCTCTTGTCTGGTGCTGTGGAGTGCGTACGACACCACGACTGGGATACGCGCAATGATTACGCGCGTTCAACTCATCTTTATCGCCAGCCTCCTGATGCTGAATGGCCTTGATTTGTCAGCGAAATTCCACATTGGTGTCTTGCTAACACTGCACGGGGTGTTACACATTTTCAATTACTTTGACAGACCACGCCAACCATACCCCTTATATAGACCCTTATATAGACGGGACGGGGCTCCTTAATTTGCGGGTCGCACGAATCACATCCTCCTGACCTGACCCCCCTTCCCTGTATCCAAAAACAGCCGTGTACATATTCCACAATAAAGCGCCACTTTAAAAGACATGCCCGGGTATGCGGCCGGTAAACCGATTGACAGCACAGAGACGGGGTGGGGTGAAACTAGGGAGTGAACAAATAATCGTGAACAACCCCGCTGTCCGTGCTGCGACAGGGTTCTATGAGGTCATCGACTCCTCTATCGCGTATGCCACCGGCAGCAGCACGTGCGGCAGCACGAAGCACATCATCTATAGTTAACGTCGAGTCCCCATTTACTTCATTCACTTCGGCCTCAGCCTCATCCAAGGCAGAGCCCCGTTCCATGGTCACCTTTTTGCAACTCGTGCACCCGCAGTAGTGTTCATGGCCCTTGCAATGCACAATTTCATCACTTTCATTGGCCGCGCGCCAATACGGACATCGCTCTGGGTGCTTGTTGTCTCGCACACGTTTCCGCTTCTGCCCCTCTCTGAAGTGAGTACTCGTCTCACGAATGTGTCACGCGTGACCCAGTAAGATGGGGCCTGACCCTTCTGCCGACTGTCAGTACATACGCAACTCCGTTGTCTTGCGTGTCACACGCCGTTCTGTATCTACCAGTGCCACTGCATCCACATGTTTCATAGTCGAGACAAGGCGCTTGCACGCGGCTATATGGCCATACACTATAAACTACAACTTGTGTACGGGGTTTCATGTGACACCGCACCATGCGGTACAACATTCGCACCCATCCACGCACGTCCCGTCCCACTTACCAGTGTCGTGTAGGTGGCCACACGTGTTGGAAACTTGTCCAGTTGGAAATATGCGTCTGCGCCTCTCGACACAACCGGTTCCACATAACAGGTCATACTATCGACGCTGGTCATAACAGGAAGAAGGGGGGCAGTGGGCGCGCGCATGGCGGTGTGTGTGGTGGGGCGGAACGATGGCCTATGGCGTTGTGGTCATTCTTGGCTCCACCTCTCCCTCCCTGCCTGTTGTCGTACACACCTTGTGTGGTATTGTGCGAGAACGTCTGTCGATTTTCCAGATTGTCTGGTACAGCACCGTCGACGATTTTCCAGATTCTCAGGTACAGCACCATGCGGTTCCACACGTCCACATACTGTTGACCACTATGCCGATATTATCGACGCCACACAAGATGAGTACGTACCGTGACAACAGCAAGAAGGGAGGCGCGCGTGGCGTGTGGCGTGTGGCGGTGTGTGTACGCGCGTGACCGGTGTGGTCATTCCTGGCTCCGCCGCCCCTGCCACCTCCCTCCCTTCCTTCCTGTTATCGTACACATCTTGTGTGAAAGGAGCTGTGTGTACGAGAATGGGAAGGGAGGGAGGGAGGGAGGTGGCGGGTGTGCGGTGGCGTGGCGATGGGTGCGGGTGTGCGGTGGCGGGTGTGCGGTGGCGGTGGCGATGGGTGTGGTGTGTGCACATAGGTGGATGATGTAGGCACCCCGCCTCCCGCAGTTCTCTGCCTGGTGTCACGCACACACGCCGTCCCACTCCCTCCCTCCCTCTCTCCCTCCTCGTCGGAGGTATGCACACCGCTCATGTGCGTGTGCTGAGAGGGAGGTGGGATAGCACAGGCAAGAAGGGCATTGTCTGCAGATAATGGTTCGCATTCATGGCTGACCACCCTCGCTACCGCCCACCCCGTGTCTCCTACAGACGACGCGGACACAAAAAAGATGAAGTTTCTCATGACGGTCAAAGGACTTCGTGATTTCATCAAGAACGCAAAGTACATGACCAAAGAGGAGGCGCTGGACATTATCAGGCACATGTCCAAGTACGAGAAGGAATATGGCGTAAGTGTCGCATGCCATCACACACGCACACACACCGCCTGATACGTATATACCCCTCCCACACGGATGTCCGTTGACATGAGAACCGCGCGTCGCTGTCGTGTGTCCGTGCCGTCGTGTCGTGTAGGTTTCACTGGGCCCGTCCGTGTCTCAACTCTCGAGAGAAAGCCAATGGTTCGAGTACCTTGCGGCACAACACGAAGGGCGCTTGCCTAAATGTACACCTGAAGAGTGCATGGACTTTGTGGAAAACGAAGGTGTGTACATGTCAAAGTACGGGTCATCACGCGCGACGCCCGCGTCTGTTCAACTGCGTGCAACCGGACTGCCGCCTGCATCGTCGACTCCGCGACCCGGAGAGGCAGCGGCTTCCGCTGGGAGACCCAAGAGCGTGACCACTGCGGTCAAGCGGCCCAGATTTAAGGCGCCGCCGGAGTCCGAGCCGTCCGATGACGACGACGAGCCGACCACCGCGGTCGGCTCGTCATGTTCATCGGACGTGGTGTCGAAGAGCCGTGGAAAGCGGCAAATGTCAGAACCTGAGTCGTCCGGTGACGATGACGAGCCGATAGCGACGGCGTCGACGGGCCATGGAAAGCGGTCAAGGCCTCATCCAGACGACCGCGACGCCGATCTGGATGATATTATCCGGGGGCACATTGATGCTGGGTTGACGCCAAAGGTGTGCGCGGACTTGCTGCTTGACGGGTCCATTATCGAGCTTGACAAAAATTACAAATTCACGAGCGTCTTTAGTCGTCGTGCCAACTCCCTCCAGAAACACACGCACAACCAGGCCATTCACGTGAAGACCGAAAAGAAGCCGCGAGCATCCTGGCTTGATATTAGGCTTGTCGTCGAGGCCATGATTGACCGGGAGATGGCCAGGCTCGAGACGGTTGAGCATCAGACCGCCAAGATGATTGCAATGTAGGTGCGCGATGTGCTTTTCTTGCCAGTGGGACGGTCATGGTTGCGATGTCCTGCTTGTGCCCTGTACAGTGTGCGATGCGACAAGCAACCCACTCACCCACACCTTATTGTACGTGCAGGTACATTATTCTGTACAAAACATTCAAGTATGTCCGCGAGAACTTTGCTGAAGAGGTCAAGGTGACCGGGGGTACCATAACGTCCCACTACAAGGCCATCATCGATACGTACGAGGCCGAATTTGAAGCCCATTTTGTGGACTGGGAAACCCTTGAGCCGCAAAATGTATCGGCAACGGCACGTATTATTACAAAGGTGTGCAATGAGGTCCGCGCAATGCCACAGACTAAATCCGATTAAACTAGACACGGTCTCTGGCGCATGTATCGGCCGCGTATGTATGGAAAGTGCAGACACGTTCATATCTCCTGCGACTGGAATACGATCAGGTAGCACGTTCGTATGTCATAACCGCCGCGAGTCCAATCGACAACACATCCCAGTCCCCGATTTCATTCTCCATGGCTACACCAAGCATGTCCGTCCACGAGCGCGAGGCAGTGCTAACTGCCGTGAAGCAGGACGGACGTGTTCTGTGGGACGCGCCCGAAGAGCTGCAGTCAGACCGCGAGGTCGTGATGGCTGCTGTCAACCAGAATCCATGGATCTTGGTGTACGTGTCGAAGGAGCTGCAGTCAGACCGTGAGATTGTGATGACTGCGGTTAGGAAAGATGGAATGATCCTGGAGTACGTGTCGAAGGAGCTGCCGTGGGACCGAGAGGTTGTGCTGGCAGCCGTACAAAGTGCCGGATATGCCCTGGAGTATGCGCCGAAGGAGCTTCAGTCGGACCACGAGGTCGTGATGGCCGCCGTAAACCAAAATGGATTTGCCCTGCGGTATGCGTCTGAGGAGCTGAAGGCAGACCGGAAAATTGTGCTGGCCGCAGTCAAGCGGGATCGACATGCCCTGAAGCATGCGTCGGATGAGTTGCATTGGGACCGAGAAATTCTATTAGCCTCCAAATCCACATAAATCCTCTCGCTGTGGTTAATAGATGGTATGCAAAGCCTCACTCGCCGTCAGCGCCACTTTAAATTCGTGTCTTTATTAAGTGCATGTGAATATCCGCAAACCATCTTCGGTGCACTCAAGACGGAATGATTGTTTATTGTGAAATGAGTGCACGATAAAATGGCATGGAATAACCTTGTTTGTATCGCGTCAGCCAGGTGTGTGATTTGCACAAGATATAATGACCCGAGTCGGTTACGAACCGCGGAGTGTTTTTTTTGACTGCGCGGCCGCACAGACATGTTGTGATGATGGTTTGTGTGGCAACCGCGTGAAAGCACTTAACGCAATACTGCTTGTTTTTGAAGTATAGGTCCGAATGCCATGCACATGGAGCGTGGCACAAATTGCATACCGTGAGAATGCTCATGTACTTTGGAGATGCGGCACGCGTGTAGACGACGTTGGTTGTAATATCCACCTGCAGTAGAGATTGGTACAAACAAACCGAGCAGCGTGCCGTTGAAGCAAACGTGTCAAGCTCGCATGTGGCTGCTTGCAGTTGGCCCAGGACGTAGTTGGACAACAACGAGTTGCACCTCCTGCAGATAACCGCGTACACAGGTCCGGAACCGGGCTCGGTGCATCGAATCGCCCTTCGGTATCCCACCCGAGAGCCTTGCACAAGAATGTAAATGTAGTGCCTAAACTTGGCCAGGCCGACGGGCGACAAGGTTAATGTTCGAATGGCCTCGCGAGCGGCAGCAACGGTTGGTGAGCAGACAGCATCGCGAATGGCAGCGCGATCCGCCTCGGGAACGCCAATCGATTCGAGAGCGCCGTCGTATATTCTCATATCGCCCTTTTGCATCCGCGCGAGTACAAAAAACCATCGCAACGACACGCCGCCAGATACAATCCGGTTAAGAGACTGGGGCGCAGCGGTGTCGTCAATCTTCATTGATTCACACAGAAAGTCGATGATTTCGATCGCAGTGACATGGCGGGTGGGAAGCCTATGAACGGACGTGGGCAAGGAATCGCCGGCTCGAACCGAATCCATAAACCGACGAGTCGTGTCAAACGTCGTTCGAAACGCTTCATCGGATTGTAACAGCGACCATGCGATGGCGTGGTGTTTGGATGCCGAAAAAACGTATTCCCGTATCAGGTACGTAAGCACGTCTGGCTTGGTAGTTTCGACAAACCGCGCCGCATCAAACTTTTCGTATGTAGCAAGTCGCATGTCCGGTGGCGCGATCGTGCGCGCTAACCGGTATGCACCAAGGAGTCCGCGACAAACAATGGTGGTGTACCGAGTGTTACCATCCATGATGTAAGGCACAACCGATCGTTTGATGTAGCGCGGTTCCTGGGTGCCCATGATGCAATGGTTGAATAGGGCGTTTACAGACACTGGCGCCGGTTTAGGCTGGGGCGGAGAGTCCATCACTTCGGAATTGAGGGGGAATCGTTTTACATGGCGGATTTTCGATTTAGGGCGGATTTCCTCAAAGGGGTTGTTTGGAGCCCACGGAATAAACGATTTGCACTGGACAATACCAGAACATGACGACCAAATGGAGTGTACGTCTTGGGCGCCCAGTCCAGATCGTTCATCGTTGAGGACGGTATCAATTGACAGTTGTTCTGGCAACACTTTGTTGATTGCCATCTCCTTTACTGTCGTGTAAGGCCGAGCATGGATGTGCAAGTCGATGAGGATCCCAATGTAGTAGGGAAGCATTGCTTCGGGTGGGACGATATCATTGTAGAGTTGGTAAACGCGATACAGCGCATGGATACGTTGGTCGACCTTTCCGCCATCGGATGGGTCTACGACCGGGATAGATGAGCAGTCGGATTCGATCCATACTGCAAGGGGTCCAAAAAGAAGACCAGCATTCTTTTTGGAAATGTACCCCGATTTGTAATTCGGGATCAGAAACCTGAGTCGGTGGACAATTGTTTCCACCGCTGGGCAAGCAAAGGTTCCTGATGTCAGTTTAAATGATGGACGGGCTCTGGCGTGTACATGAGATGGTACTGTGCGACACCCCATCGATTTGTTTCCGCGTTGTATGTTACCTGTATGGCGTACGCACCAAGTGAGGTGAGTACACAAAATGGCACAAGTGGCGGCCATTGCAATGGAAATGACAGTGTTTACCTTAAAATCGTTGTCAAACCGCACGATGAGGCCAGTGACCAGCGGCGTTTGGAGGATTGCGTCTGTGCGGTAGCCACCATGACAGCCATGCTGGTTGGTAAAGGGCAAGACAATCTTTGGCCGGTGCACTAGACTTTCAGGAGAATGCGCTCCCTGGAGTTGGTACACCATTTTGGAAACATCCCGTCGGATGCACATGAGACATGGACCTTCCGGTGCCTGGCCGGTTGCTTGGAATGTCATCTCTTGTTCGGGTGTGAGGAACACTTGCGCCTTTGCGTACAGGCTTTTAAGTGTTTCCACGTTGGGGCACGGGAGCGAGTCCACACAGCAGCCATGTGATACGCTATTGCAGCACACTGGCGCCGGGACGCCCGTTTTGGAGGTACGCGCAAACATCAGTTGAGACACATCGTGCGTGTACGAACAGAGTGGCAGTTCGCCGGGGGCTCCACCCATGTCCGCCATATGAACCGCGTTGTAGCATTCTTCCATGAGCCTGTGGTCACACATCCGCTCTATGTCCGGCACACTGAGTGGCGACCACGGACACACCGTCGCCGAGGCTGTCCGGATCTTGCCGAGTGTCGACACCTCCATTACTTCGCCGATACGTTGCATCAATATGGACATGGCTGGCAAAGGCACACTGGCTACTTTCCGGGTTTCACTTGAATAGCAAGCATGCATAACCCGGTTGATGGCCTCGACTAACCCCACCATGGTCGGCATCGTACGACAGGGGTGTGCTGTATCCCGAGCCGTCGCGTCGGGTGTTATGAGGATGAGGCTGTACACAACACCGTCGTATTATGATGGGATGACGCTGTACACAATTACATCATCTCGGGTGTGAGACATACCGGATTGTATATTGTTGACACACCACGAGTACGAGTATATGTGGAGTGTAGCAACCGAGGTACATGGCATGGAGGTGGCACTTGTCATTGCGAGTACGGCGGCATGTGGACCCAGGGTATATGGCCTGTGCCAACAGCGCAGATCGTATTCTGTTGAGGACGCGTCATACGACCAGTTTGTGGCACACGACTCAAGTACGTCGTGCACACTGTGTGGCACCGCCAACTGCACGGATGCGGTTTCCCCCTTTTATGCTTGTTATCCGTACAACAAAACATGCAGCGTATGTGGGAGCTCATCGGCGCCAATTGGTCCCGACTACACCGTTACCATTCAAAAGTCGTGCAGTACCGCCAGACCGTGCAACAGCAATTCGCCCGTCGTCATGCGCACCGGTTACACGTTTGCTCATAGCAACGGTCTCACGATAGAGGGCCAAACCGATGCGGAAGAAGTCAAGGCGGCATGTCCTGTGTTTGTGTTTGTGCATGCCGTTCGGTTTGCTGTCCGCAATCTTGTCATCGACTGTGAATCCAGTAGCGGAAATCCTGCCGCGGCCATCGTGATTCAAAAGTCGTCGGGCCTCGTCATGACGCTGTCAAGTCTCACATTTATGGGGAGTGTCGAAGTGGGCGTGTTTGCGACAGGCACAGACCGATCGGTAGAGCCACCGCAAACGGCCATGAGCCTAGACGGGTCTGTCTTATCAGCCGTATCCATCCAAAATTCGACATTTCGTATTCCATACGCCGTGTCTCTCGCTTCATTTTATGGCGCCATTGACGTGACGGGAATGGCTGCGTATTCCCCCATTTTTGTCGAGCCTGTTTACCGCATCCCCACGGCACGCTTTGTCAACACGTCCGGACCCCTGACACTCGTCGTTCGCAACATCACCGAGTACGTCAGTCTCGGATCGGACACCGACTACATCCTCGATCCTACCCTCATTCCAGGCTTTACTGTAGACACCACCAAAACAGAAACGGGGCTTTTATTTGTCATTGCGCTAGTGCAAGTGGCACTCCTTTTTCTGTTGCATCCTGACTTTTTGTACTACATCCAAATGAAAAGAAAACAAGTTTGAACTGGCATTCAGATTGGTGCCATTGCTAGCTACGCTGCC
>Ga0306866_1000234_pt1 | contig 19439 bp, 21 predicted proteins | sample AntRauTorckE5432_FD_190450 | JGI IMG/M metagenome (GOLD analysis project Ga0306866, IMG submission 190450) | Saline lake microbial communities from Rauer Islands, Antarctica - Metagenome Torckler E5 #432 (v2) (version 2) | ecosystem: Environmental > Aquatic > Non-marine Saline and Alkaline >...
TTGCTCTCGCATTAGGGAGGTTAGGGTTGATAGAATAGGCCATAGGTAGGCTCCTTTGTAATTATTTGATAGTAACTACAGTTTAGGACGCCTACCTTTTATGTTGCAATGGTGGTGAGTTATTACGCATCTATTGACAAAACATAAGTATTTTGCTATTGTAATAGTGTTAATAAAAAACAAAAACTATGAAATACACAATCAAAAACGGTGACGAAGTGCTCAAAAGCTTTGATCTTCAGTTTGAAGACGTTAAGCCTGTTAAAATCACCGTACGAACCAGTTCTTCACAATAGAATACCCTACAATATACATCATATACGTGACAATTTAACATTGTTATGCTATAATATGCTACGTTATGAGAGGTTTATCGGCTGGCGAATCACCAGCGAACTTTGAGGTAGTTGAAAATCCAGAACAAACTGGAGCATTGTCGTACCCCGAAGCAACACCACTCAACTATGAAATACCATTGGGAGACCCTTCTGGTGAGCGAGAAGAAGGGTGCAGCTACTATGTAGAATCGCTTGATACTGTTCCGACCATTTCTGAGATCAACGAGCCAACCGAAGAGCAAAAAGACAAGCATTTAGACAACCTCATAGAGCAAATCTATGCAGGAATAGAAAAAGAGAAGAAAGCCGACGGAATCTACGCAGAGATTGCTGGCGATGTTTCACTGAACAAGTTAGGCTATCTTTCTGATTCTACGACAACCAATCAAGCAGGCATGGCTATTCTGCCGTCAATTATCGATACGTCAACGATTGAATTGACACAAACTGAAAGTTTAGAAATTGATTCTGTGATAAGTGAGGCCGCTACAGAAAACGTAGAAGGTAGAGAAACTTATTCTGACATCATTGTCACTAATGAGCAGCAGAGAGAACACATTTTAGGGGTTGATACTGTCGAAGCAAAACACCCAATCAATAATGATGCTTGGGAATCAGCGTTCAGTTATTCTGTCAGCAATGGTGTGGTGGAGAGCGAAGATGTAGATAGGCCAATCTTCAAGCCTGATGGATTCGTTAGTCGACTAGCGCGCAAGCTACATATTATCGAACCAGAGCCATTGCAGAAAAAAGTAATTGTTCAGCCTAGCTTTATTCAAGCCGAGCTAGGTACAGCATCTTCATTTATTAATCCTGGACAACAAGAAACTGCGTGGCTAGACGCTCCGGAAGCAACAGTCGCTACTTCTACAGTCGAGCAGGCTACCGGTCATGATAAGCCCGAATTTACTTCTACAATTATTACACTTTCGGGAGATAAAGGGGCAAAAACGAACGTCTCAACCCAGCAAGAAAATTATCCTTCAGTTACAGTTGATGAAAGTGAAGCCTCCTCTACAGAAATACTTCCTGGAGCGACAGCAGAGCCAGATGTAGAAACAGACTTTCAAGCGATTGCTCTTGCTGAAGATGAAGTAGCAATCCAAGAGCTACTGTCTTTACAGATGGAGAAATTTATCGAAAAAAAATCAGAACCTAAAAAAGTACACCTAGTTTCTGTGCCGACGATTGTACACACTCTTCCTGTTGTAGAGACAACTGTTGATCCTGTAGCAGAAAGAGAAGTATTGCCTGTAGCGACTCTGCCGCTTGAAGCTGTAGCAGTAAAAAACGTAGAAACGGCCTCTTCTAAGCCTAAAGAGGCATCAAAAATAGAACAAGGGACGGCAGGACAACGAAGTGAAGCTCAGCGCATGAGAGAAATAGAGGCCATGAAGCGTCTTGATCTCTCTAAAGCGAACTCTCTTGAAGTCGCTTTCATTGCCAAGCCAAAGTCTATGAAAGCTCGACAGCTTGATCTCATCATTCAGCTTGTTATTGATAATTACAAGGGCAAATACAGTCGTAATGAGGTCTGGGAAATGTATTGCGATGGAAACATTGGAAGCAACGGTAGAGTCACGCTTCCATCCGAACAAAATATACTCAACAAAATGATAATAGAATCGCTCGAGTTTGTTGACGATACGCAATTTGCTCTCGCAGCATAATATATTTGATAAACTAAACAGTATGAAGAAATTAGCAAAGCGTGTCATACCTATTGGGTTATTTAAGGCGGTGATGCCGTATTATCACATGTCTCAGGCAATGCGCTGGCAAATAAAAGCTGGATTTCCTGCACGTGACATGAAGGTTATTGGTGTCACGGGAACAGACGGCAAAACAACCACCTCAACACTACTGACACAAGTACTGCGTGATAGTGGCAAAAAAGTAGCCATGATAACAACTATTAGCGTAGATTATGGCGATGGAGCTGGCCCGCAACCAAATCCAACCAGACTGACGACTTTTAGCGCCAAGCACCTATCTTCTGTATTGAAAACTATCAAACAACAAAACGTCGACTACTTAGTGATTGAAGTAACCTCTCATGCGTTGGACCAGCGCCGTATTTGGGGTATTCCTATTCATGTTGCGGTTATGACCAACCTAGGCCATGAACATCTTGATTACCACAAAACATTTGAACGCTACCGTGATGCAAAAAGACGCTTGTTTAAGCAGGCAAATAAAAACAAATCGGGTTTGCGGATTGGAATTATCAATGCCGATGATGGAGTTGCTTCTTATTTTGCAAAAGACATCAAAACTCCACTGCACTATGGAAGAGAAAAGGGTGATTTAGTTGCCCGAGATGTCACACTCACTCCTGCCGGAAGTACGTATAACGCGCTCATTGACGATGACTCTTACGCAATCACCTGCAATCTACCTGGAGGATTCAATGTCTATAATTCTTTAGCGGCCGTTGCGACGTGTCGCGTTCTGGGGCTCAACAAATCAGAAATAGAATCTGGTATTGCGTCATTAGATCAAGTGGAAGGTCGTATGACTCGAGTAGAAGAGGGCCAGGAATTTGCAGTCATTGTCGACTATGCACATACACCAGAAAGTTTTGACAAGCTGTTTGCCGAACTGCGGCCACTGACAGACAAAAGGCTCATTTGCGTCTTTGGTAGTGCAGGCCGCCGAGACGAAGCAAAACGAGCTGAGCAGGGAAGAATAGCCGGAAAATGGTGCGATATCGTCATTGCAACAGAAGAAGACGATAGAGACATAGAACGCGAAGTAATATTACGCCAAATCGTTAGCGGAGCAGAGGAGTCAGGCAAAGTACTGAATAAAGACGTCCTGATGGTAGGTAAACGTGAAGAAGCAGTACAGATGGCAATTAATGTCGCAAAGCCAGGAGATTTGGTCATACTGCTTGGAAAAGGTCATGAAAAATCTATTCTCTACAATGGCCCCCAAGCGGCTGAATTGCGACACTTGCCACAAGACGACGACGATGAAAGACGTGTCTTAAAACGCGATTACGACGAAGTCCAAGCCGCCAAAGACGCGATAAAACTGCTCAAAAAATAGCGTAATGTATATAATAGTTGTATAATACATATTATGACTATAAACCCATTTACTCCTGAAAACGTGCGAGATATAGTCGTAGCAGTTGACCAAGAAACTGTATCGAATATGCTGTCTCTTGTAGAGCCAGATCGAGTTGATGATGAAAAGAGACTTTCTTATGTACTAGAGCTAGGGAAAATAGCGGGGGCGAGAAGCGCATTACTAGAGGTAATATCTCGATTAGAAGATTTGAACCTTAATGATTCACGTGAAACATTCGATAAAGATCAACTACAACTATTTGACAATTAGAAACTTATTTGTTATAGTATAATTGTAGGTTAAAAACAAAAAAATGAAAACACAGACAACAATTACGCCTTTTGAAGGTTACCAACTAATGTTGGAAGATTACAGAGGATCACTCGATGGAAGTATACCTCCTATTAATGTTGACGAATTTTTCGAGCCTGATAGTCCCGAAAATAACACTCTTTCTCAGCTACGAAGAACCGTGAGTAGTTTTGCAATTGACCAGGTTGGCTTGGGAATTGAACAGGTAGCAAGAGATTTAAATTTAAGCCCAGAAGTTCTTGAGCAAGATATAAGACATGACGAAAAGCTTATTCATTTAACAGAAGCTTACAGAGAGCAGGCTTTTAATCCTGAGACCACCGTGGACACTATGGTCAAAGTCAACTTGGACAGAATTGGATGGGTCTAACAAACTGGTGAGCTATCGTTACACACAAAAAAAATTGAGGCTGACGATAGACGACCTTATTACTTTTCAGACCTAACAAACCTTCACAAAGCGACTAAAAGTGCGCACGAACATTTAAAGCGCGAAGGAAAAGATAGAGAAATAATGTCGCTTTTGCTTCACGATACAATCCCAAATATGAGACATGCAATTGAAAAAGGTAGCGGTGGATCTGATGTAAGACCGGTTGATTACAATGGAAGTAACAACATACAGCGAAACGTCAATACCAGTTACCCTACATATAAGCTAGGAATTAATGGCCCCCAAAACAGAGCAATGGTCATGCTACTGGGTGAAAAAGATAACATACCAATCTACGGACTAGCAGCACTATATGACCATGAACAACAAGACGAGATATTGAGAACTGTTAGTATTTAGCAGTGGCTACTCGTTATTTAGTGCTAGAGAAGTACATCGTATAAAACCGCCGCCTTTCATGAGCTCTTCTACATTAACTGTAATGACCTTAAGTCCACATTCCTGAATTTTGCGCTGCAAATTGGGTGCTTTATTGCCCATAATAACGGTTTCTCCTGTGGAGACTAGGTTACAGGCGCTAGCCTGCATAGCTTCATCTAAGCTGACTTCTATTTTTCGTACGTCATTTAGATTGCGCATTTTTTCTTGGCTTTCTGGCATGAATGCCTCTGGACACCAAGCAATGAGGCCTGCACAGTCGCATAATTCTGTGTGATAACATGGTTCGTCAGATGGAGCTTTCAGTATAGAAATAGCCAAGTCTAAATCGTAGAAAAAGCTGTCTGGCCAGCCAGTGACAGGGTTCGTGACGGGCTCTTGTTGTTCACTGTACTGAGGTACGGTTTGCAGACTGATTGTCTGGTATCCCAATGTGTCAGCTAAAATAGCGTGCACTTCTGGACTAGTCCTGTACGTCGTCCCTACGAAAAGGGTATTACCACATGGCAGAGCATCTCCCTGGCCACTGAATCTGTATTCTCTAGGAAGCTTTATTATCTCAAAACCCTCATTTTCTAATGCGCGCTTTGCATACTCTTCTTCTGGCTGTCTTGTCAGTGGCAAATTAGACATAACAGCCTTATTGCCTCTTGTTAGCGCCCAGTTAGCGGTGTATACGCCATCTTGGCAATTCTGTGGAACTTCTGCGTCTACTATTTCTATACCAGCTTCTAAAAAAGCCTGTTTGATACTGTTATGTTCTTCTATAGCCTTTTTTACGTCTACATCAACTCCGTCATCCATATAAGAGTTAATGGCGAACCCATCATTGAAGTGTTCAGCACCCGACATGAGTACTTTTGTATTTATTTTTTGCATATCTTCTCTCTATATTAGACTGTCAACAAGAGTTTTGTAAAATATCTTAGAGTTATCGCGCAAATATTGCAAATTAAGTATTATTGTAGTATTATATAGTTAAGAAAAGTAGTAGTTGGTGGGTTAATACAGGAGTCTATAGTTACAATGCCGTTATTCAAACGCAAAGATAAGACAACCATCGCAGAACTAGAAGAGTATTATGCGAATCAAAACAAGAACCGCTCAAGTAAAGCTTGGTTCATGGCACTACTGAGCTTGTTTATTACAATTGCTGTCATAGCAGCGTTATTTTTTGGTGGACGATGGTTATATGATTTAGTGACGGGCGACGACGAAGCGACAATAACGACAACTGGAGAAACGGTCACTGGCAGCGTTCCATCTTTTGGTGAAATAAGGACCGATGACGAATCAACAGACGCTGGTGAATCTTCTGATGTGGCGGCAACTGACGAAGCTGACAACACTCCAGAGGGGGTCGTGTCTGATGAAGCAGCGACAACAACACGTGATGTTGCAGGTGCAGCTACTGGTGGAGACTCAACCGACAGCACAGCGACAACGGATGAGATTGTATCAACGACCGAAATTCCTAACACTGGAGCAAATGAGCTGTTTGCACTCCTGCCGTTGCTAGCCGGACTATCGGGCTACCTCTACTCTAGAAAACGCCAACTCGGCAAATAAGCATCCGTTGTACTATTTTTTAATCCAAGCTTCAAAGTTGGTTAAAAATTTATACCCTATTCGTCTGATGAGTTTTGAGAGAAGTAATTGATTTCGTTTATCACATCTAACATGGCTTTTGCGCGAATCTTATCGTCCTCGATGTTTTTGGCTGCCTCAAGCGCTTTTTCTAGCAGAGTATGGTTATCGTTAGCTTGAATCATCATCATAGTAGTTTTAAACATTTCCTCAGGCGTGCCGTCAACGTGACTGGCCAGTGGTTCTAGATGTTGCAAAGCTTGCTGTTTTAATCCGGCAAGATGTTCTTGGTCGGGAGCTTGCTGTATAGCTGCTGGGTTGTTGCTGACAGGTGCTGAAGTAGCATTAGCAGTTTGAGTATCGGATGATGTTGAATCTTGCACGGGCGCAGAGGTCGATTGAATAATAGGAGTTGTCGTTGGGGCAGTGGACGGACTGGCTTGTTCTGTCTGGGAAGAATCACTCGTTGTAGAGGTAGAATGATCATTTTCAGTATCGGTAGCAGCTATATATTGAGGGGCAGGAGATGCAGGCTCTACTGTAGAAGAAGAAAACCCTTCGGCTGGCTCTGCACGGTGTTGATCGTCAACTGATTGCGTCTGTTGTGCAGGCGGAGTAGGAGAAGCTGTCGTCGGCGTAAATGGCGAACTGGCTTGAGCAGTAGTCTGCGCAATAGGTGGCGGACTACTTGGCACGACAGTATCAGCAGGATCACGAGCAAGTTGCGCGACATTGTCTAGCATTGCTGGATCATCATTTGTTTGTTGTTGTAAGTCGTTTGAACTGAACATTTTGCCCACCTGTGTCTTTACTAGTTATAATGAATTTAGTTATAGTATAAACCATAAGAGAAAAGAGATAAACATGCTCGATGATTTAAAATACATTCATACTAAAGATGCTCAAGATGCATTAGGTATCGCCGCCAAGCAATGGCAGATGCTTGAAACAACATTTGATTTACCGGAGCTTAATTTTCCTGTCAAGAACATTGTCTTTTGCGGCATGGGCGGGTCGGCATTGTGGGCTCAGTTATCTCTTACGTGGCCAGGCTACAATTTACCTTTTGAAATATGGCGTAAGTATGACACCCCGAGCTATGTTTCCAGCGATACCCTATTAATAATATCTAGTTATTCAGGCAACACAGAAGAGGCGATATCCGCGTTGCGTCAAGGAGAAGAGAAGGGTGCGCATATTGTCGTGGCGACTAGTGGCGGTAAACTAGAAGAGATAGCAAACGAAAATGGCTACCCGCTTGCAAAACTACCGAAAGCATCTCAACCACGATTTGGAGTGCTCGCAGGAGTCAAAGCAATTGTTACTATTCTCGAAAAAGCAGGTTTTACAAACAAAGAAAAAGCAGACGAAATACTTCACAATACGAGCGAATTCCTAAGAAATGAAATTTCTAATTGGTTGCCAGATGTTCCAACAGCACAAAATCCTGCTAAACAGCTCGCTTTAGAGATAGCTGGAACCTCTCCAGTGATCTATGCTGGACCGCTCATGTTTCCTGCAGCTTATAAATGGAAAATAAGCTTCAATGAAAATGCCAAAAATATTGCTTGGTGTAATGAAATTCCAGAATTTTCCCATAACGAATTCTTGGGATGGACATCGCACCCAGTCGATAAGCCTTATTCCGTTATAGATTTACGCTCCGGATTCGAACATGGACGTGTGCAAAAACGATTTACCGTCACAGAAAAGCTACTCTCTGGCAATCGACCACATCCACACGTCGTTGAGGCAAAAGGCAATACAGAATTAGAGCATTTGCTGTATTGTGTTGCATTTGGAGATTTTGTCACACTCTACACCGCACTACTGAACGGACTCAACCCAACGCCAGTAGATCTTATTGAAAAGATGAAAAAAGCCTTGGATGAATAGGTGGTAACTAAGTGGAAATATTCGACCCTTTATTGCCAAAAATACCTCAAGAAGAGCTGGACATCTACTTTTCTGAGAGAATAGTTCCGTGTGACCCTGCAGTATATGAGCGAATGATGCAAAATATCATGGCAAGGCTCGGCGAGGCACCAGAGGATTGAGCGAAGAATTAAAAGCTGTCGACAAAATTCGAATCATACTGGCTTCTCGTCCAAAGTATGAAGCCTATTGCAAATACAAGCAGTAGCAAAAGTATTACTGTTCTGGTACGTTCTGTAATGTTGAGAAGTTTTCTTATTTTCATATTTCTCCAGTTTCCAGCTCATTATCTGTGCCTAAATCAACTGGCTTCGCGACAATGACTAGTCGATTGACCGCTGTCCAGATTGGGTCACAGGTATAGAGAGTCAGTTGTTTTTCGTTTGTTGGTGCTTCTATTGATACTTGACTTGCGTCAACAATCTTTTTTTCGGTCACCTCGTAGACTATTTCTTTGCCTTCCCAGTAGACCGCTATCTGATCACCAACATTTACTTTATCCAAATGGTAAAAAGTAGACGCGTCGGGACCATAAAATCGATGTCCAACAATAACAGTATTGTTACCTTCTGTTGGATTAGCAGTATTTGGCCTGCGCCAGGTGCCACCATCATTAATTACTCCGATGTTAGAGCTTTCTTTGATTGCCTCATCGATTCCAATCACAGGGATAACAAGTCGATTATCCTTTGGAATTGGTGTCGTTGTCTGGCTTCCTTTTTCTTTAGCAAGCTGACCAACATATGGTGCGGTCACTTCTGGCGAGGTGTCGCGTAGCCAAAAACTAAGCTGCGGGAGAAAAGGGGAGAGTGCAATATAGCAACCAAGTAGCACAACGACGATGGACAACCCATTGTTAAAGGTACGTAATTTCATGTTCTTATTGTACACAAAAAAACTAATTGCCAGTGCGCAAGGCTGTTATCGGATCCTTGCTTGCTGCTCGCGCTGCAGGCAAGAAGCCAGACACAATCCCAGTTGCAGCAGATAGCCCAAAGACAAGAAGAGCTACTTGAGGTGTAATAATTGGCTGCAGGTCAGTTGTGACTCGTATAAGTGCATTTGCAACGACAGACACGAGAACTCCGATCGCCCCTCCCACAATACTCAGCACAATAGATTCTGTCACAAATTGCCCTAAAATTTGCACATTTGTTGCGCCAACCGCTTTTCTAATACCAATTTCTCTGGTTCTTTCACTCACCGTCGCAAACATAATATTCATTATGCCAATACCGCCGACAATGAAGGATATAAACGCGACTCCAGCAGTGAATACTGTCAGTTGGTAAAAAACTTCATTCGTCGCTTCCAGGGCTTCCTCTTTTTCTAGAACATTAAAATCTTCCTGTCCGGCATGATTTTCTTTTAATGTCATACGGACAGATTCTGCGGTTGTCGCTACTGCTTCTGGACTGTCTGCCTCAACGTATAGTTGTAGCAATTGGATTGTACTACCAATGTTTTTTGCTGAATCATAGGGGAGAATTATAGAATTATTAACATTTATATTGGCAAAAGTTCCTGAATTCTGTTGCTCGAATATACCCTGTACGATGTATTGAGACCCTCTGATTGTCAGTCTTTTGCCCACGGGGACGCTCTCTGCAAACAGCTGTTCTGCTACCTCGCGGCCGATAATGGCTACTTTTTTATCGCTGTCTTCAGCTTCAAAAAACGATCCAAACTCAATTTTCTGATTCAAGAATAACGGCAGTCTTGACGTGCTAGCAATAATAGTTCCGTTGTATTCACGGTCCAGATAGCCGGCAACACCACTTATAACCCCGACGGGGACCACCGATTTCACACCTTCAACCTGTTCGGTGTCTTTCCAATCTTTTTCTGACAAGCTTCCTGCATTTGCACCAAAACTACCAATTGCATCCAGGCTGATTGCGTTAGCGTCACGCTGTTGGCCAGGACGAACGAGTATCAAAGAATCGCTATTTTCACCGACTTGAGTTGTGATCTGCTGACGGACGCCTTCACCGAGTGACACTATGCTTACAACAGAGCTTACCCCAACAATAATTCCAAACATAGTTAAACCGCTGCGGAATTTCGCGCCACGGATAGAATTGAATGCCATTTTGAAATACTCGATAATCATGGTTATTTTTTTCCGTTTTTCTTTTTATTTTTGCGGGCTTTTTTAAGCTTTCTGGCTGCACGCTTCTTTTGCTTCTCGGTTAATTCGACGTCAGCAGGTTTGTCTGGAATAGTTTCCATCATAGCGCTAACATTTGCTAGTTTTTCATCATCATCAGAATGTCGCAAGGCCTCAACGGCACGCCTTACTCTGGCCGGCACCTCTCCCACTGTTGATGATTCATCGTACACAATACTCCCATCAAGCATATAGATAATTCTGTCTGCGTATCGGGTCAGGGAAGGGTTGTGCGTTACCATAATGACGGTATTGCCAAGCTTGTGTATGTCGCTCAACAGCTCCATCACAACTCTCGCGCTGACACTATCTAAATTACCAGTTGGTTCATCGGCAATAATAATGCTCGGATTGTTAACAAGTGCGCGGGCAATAGCAGCTCGTTGCAGCTGGCCACCCGATAGCTGACCTGGAACATACGACTCTCGATCAGATAGTCCAACCTGCTCCAGCACGTTTCCTGCCGCTTTTAATCGTTTTGTCTGGCGAGTGCCTTTATATGACAAGGGAAGTGCAACGTTTTCCAATATAGTTAATTTGGGTAACAAGTTAAATGACTGAAATATAAACCCTATATTGTCACGGCGAACTTTAGCCCGGCGGTTACTCGTGAGCCTGGATACGTTTCGCCCATTTAGTTTGTAGGCACCGTGTGTTGGCTTATCGAGCAAACCGAGCACATTCATGAGAGTTGTTTTACCTGAACCACTCGGTCCCATGACCGCAATGAATTCACCTTTTTCTATGCTCAGGTTAATTTCATCAAGAGCAACCGTTGTTGCGTCCCCAAAACCGTATAGTTTTGATACTTCTTCAATTTTTATGACAGACACCGTAGGTAATGTTCCTTTTTATATAAATTATTGGATTTTTAACGATTAGCTTCGGTTTTAAAGCAATAAATAGTTACTTCTATTCTACAGGGGTATTTAATGAAAACTCAAGCATAAGAATGAAAAATTATTACGAAAATAAAAAAGACTTTAGTCTTTTTTATTTTCTGGCGGAGAGGAAGGGATTCGAACCCTCGAAGCCATTGCTGACTTACACGCTTTCCAAGCGTGCTCCTTCGACCACTCGGACACCTCTCCACTAAGACAATGCTACCATATCAAAAACTATATTTTCATATCTTCTGGGCATAGATAAGTGCAGAGACGCTTTTAGCGCCAGCTCGTTTGAGTGCCTTTGTTGTTGCGGCAATCGATGCTCCAGTCGTCATGACATCGTCAACCAGTAGAATTCTTTTTCCTTGCACTTTTTCTATGTCCTTGACGATAAACTCGTTTTCTAGCTGTATAAGTCTTTGTTTTCTCGTCGCTCCAACTTGCCTCGTGTTTGATCTTCGCTTAAGTAATTTTGCTCTAGGCACATTGCTTAGACTAGAAAGGTGCTTCGTAAGTAGCAGTGTATGATCGAACCCTCGCAACCTAATTCTTGCTGGTGCTGTTGGAATAGGGCAAATTAGATCAAAATCCTTATAGTTTTTCAGTTGCTGATACATTATTTGTGCTATTGGTGGTACAGCTTGCATTCGACATTCGAATTTTAATTCGTGGAGTAAGCGCTCATAAAGAGAGTCGTAGGATGTCGCGACAATCACATGACTGGCAAGTAGCCAGTGCTTGCACGTCTGACACGTTTTATACTTATCGGTTATTTTATGACATCCTGCACACCGGGAGGGAATAGTGTCGCCAGCAGAAGCCATGCAATTACCGCACAAAACAGATCCCTCGGCGCCGCAAGCTATGCACTCGTGAGGTGTTAGTAAGCCAACAAATGCATCTAGAATCATACCCGTTGTGTTTATTGTGTTGTAAATAATGGTTCTCAAACTTGCCTCTGGTGTTATAACTCAGTTATACTACCAATAACATAAAAATGCCAGAATGTGATCCTGAAAAGCGAGACAACGGCCACATTCAACAATTTAATGGAGGGTATCAAAACCAAATGGCGCGACGATCTAACAACGACGATTTATTAATGGAAGATGAACTAACTGCAGCGTTTCTTGGCGATGATTCAGGCTTGGGTGTTCCGACACAAGACGACATGCCTATGGACCAGCCACAACCTGCCGATGACGAGTGGGAAGAAGATGAAGCTGTTCCAGGACAGCTCGCAGTTGATGTTTACGAAACTAAAGAACAATTAGTAGTAAAGGCACGCACTGCCGGTGTCAACAAAAGCGAACTAGACGTCAGCATCGCTGATAATACACTTAGTATCCGGGGCACACTCAGTGCTGGCGAAGAATCTGGAGTAGAAAACTACTTCGTACAAGAGTGTTACTGGGGTGAATTTAGCCGTAGCATTGCACTCCCTGTACCAGTCAAAGAGGAAGAAATCGAGGCTGTTTTGAAAGACGGCGTCTTAACAATAAGTTTCACAAAGATGAAGCAAGACACAGTCAAGAAAATTACTATTCAGTAATTACTGTTTGAAGTAAAAGTTACAGATGTCAAAAACACCCACTCAAAATCAGTGGGTGTTTTTTTATTGTATTAATCTATCAACAGGTGAGAATGAGTCAGTAAATACAATTCCATTTGGATCATGACTCGTGCTAGTAAGTTCGTCTAACCCATAGTCAATCGCGCTTATACTAGTTGCATTATCTGAAGTTTTTTCAGCTATAAAAATAATATTCTGCAAAGTATTTTTATCGTCTTTTGTTGCCTTTGCGGTACTTTGTGCGAATACAGAATCTATCGTGCGTTTTAGTGCCGCAGTGTACGCTGATCGTTCACCGTTTTCGCTACCTATAACATTCACAACAACTAGACCATTCGGGTTTAGTACTCGATATACTTCTTGAAATGATTCAATAGTTGACAGTTGGAATGGTGGCTGAGAAGACGAAAATGCATCAAGATATACAATATCGTATTTTTTCTCAGTGTCATTTAACAGTATCCTTCCGTCTTGGGCAAAGTTTGTCATTTTATCAGTAGGTTCATAGCCAAAATAGTCTTCCGCAATGGCCAGCAAGGCGCCATCGATTTCTGCAACATCAATTGAAGTGTCTGGAAAATTATCCTGCAGATACTTCGGCAGACTATAAGCTCCTCCACCGACCACCAAAACTCGGTCAATATCGTGACTCTCACTGAACATTTTAGTAGTCTTTGTGAATTGCTCTAGGTAGGTAAGGGCAGGAGTGCCGTTATCCTCAAGGTATTCGGCAGACTGAATAGTAAGCCTATCTGTTAACAACAAACGAGCTGGCTCACCTTTATATAGTCGTTCTGCAACCTGATAGCGTGCATAAGGTGTATCTTGCTGATAGATAACATACTGTTGGTTGGCGGGCTTCGTTACAAGATAAGCCAACATGAGACTCACAATAGCCAATGAGAGAAATAAGTTCTGCTTAAGGATCGACTTATCCGTATATATTGCCATGAGTACAAAAATGACAACAATTGATGCATTGATGGCTTCATTACTGAATGCTCCGGTCAGCCAATATCCTGCCAGAAAAGTACCAATAATACTTCCGATAGTACCTGATGCAAACAGTCTGCCAACTGTTACACCGGTACTTTTAAGATCAGTGATCGCTAATTTGCTAATGTAGGGAGATACAAGCCCCATGATTGATGTTGGAACGGTGTATATAAACAGGGCGGAGAACAGCGCAGATGCTCGAAGTGGTAGGCCACTTGTTGCGAAAAACTCAAGTACGCTTGGGAGCAGAAGAAGTTCAAGACTAAGTAGAAGTGCAGCCAGTAATAGAATAATAGCCAAACCGCGTAGTGAGGCATGCTTGTCGGCCAGCTTCCCACCGTACCAATATCCTATAGACAATGAGAAAAGAATTACTCCAATAATTGCCGTCCAGACATATATAGATGTACCGAAAAACGGTGCCATGACACGGCTACCAATAATTTCCAGTACTAATATAGCTCCTCCATTTATAGCAACTAGAAGCTCAAGCTTAGATAGTGGAAATTTTCGTTTAGTTTTCTTTGGCATAGATTGAGTATATAACAAGTGTTAGAGCTCCTTAAAATAAGAACTACTCACTATTTTTACAAATAGTGAGTAGTTCTGTATTGATCGATGTTGTATAAGTAAACTATTACTCGACAAAATCTGCTGTCTGAGTAACGACAAATCGTACAATAATCTGTGCCAGCACCACAATAATGATACCGATGACTGCATAAAGAATAGTATTCTTTGCGCCAGTCACATTACCTGAATCACCACCTGAAGTTATGTACTTAAGACCACCGATTATTATCATTATAACAGCGACAACACCCACGATGAGTGACAAGAAGTTAATCACAGTTGTTATCAATTCGTTCTCGTTGATCTGACCGTCTGTTGAACATTCTGTCGCATTAGGATCATTTTCAACTCCTCTACAAAATCCACCAATGACATCATTATCAACGGCAAATACGGTTGCTGGGGCTAGCATTGGAGCCATCAGGCCAAAGCTAGCCATAACACTTATGGCAATTCTTTTTATTCTTGTCATTGCTACTGTTTCCTTTTTTGCTTATTGCTTATATTCACTTATGTTTATACCACAAGGGGTACTTGAGGGCAAGATATTTATAGAAATGCTGAAGGATTAAAAAGTATACTTCCACCCGTTGGAGGTGGAGGTGGTGGAGCACCAACAGCAACTGCCTCACTGACGACTAGCCTTACGAAGATTTGAGCTAACACTACCACAACTATGCCGATGGCTGCGTAGAGTATGCTTCTGCGGGCTGAAGATATAGCATTAGCATCACCACCTGAAGTAATAAATTTGAGACCAGACAAAATAATAACTATAACTGCAATAACGCCAGCGACGAATGAAAGAATGTTAATAGCCAGCTTCACAACACCCTGTACTCGGCCCCCGCTACCGGTACATTCGGCTTCTCCAGTTGCTTTTAACGCATCACAAGCTGCCGTAGAAGCGTTGGTCCCTGCATGTGCAGGGGCGCTCAGAAAAGGTATGGCAAGAGTCGTTCCACTTACTATTAATGTGATTGCAAAAAATCGAATTATTTTTATCATATATGTATTAATCATTGCTTTTATCCTATCCTATAAGTCCAAATACATAAAGCACTATCGTTCTCGCTAGTAGAATAACGACGATACCGACTGACGCATATATAATTGCGTTACGGTCTTTGGTTGCTTTCGCACTATCGCCACTCGACAGAGTAAGACTTATTCCACTCAAAATAATCAGTATGACTGCGATAACTCCGGCTGCAATAGTGACAATATTTGTTGCTATTATAAGTATCTCGTTGACTGGATCTTCAGCAGAGTTAACGTCTTTACACACCTCAGAAGCTTGTGCTCGTTCGCAAGACTTATCTAGCGGATCAAATCCTGTCCCAGCAAATACAGGAGCAGAAGCAGTAGCTATCGTCACGAAGGCAAACAGAAAGGATGCTATATAAAAAGCTATACGTGACATGTCTACACCGACTCCAGTACGAAACCAACGATTGCAAATGCCGACACCATAATAGCCAGACCTATGCCGGCGTAAATAATTGCATTACGAGCGGTAGCACTTTTTTGGGGGTCACCTCTACTTAGTATGAACATAATGCCCGCTATAACTATGACCAGCACGGAAATGGTTGCCCCCAACCCAAACACTATTTGCAGTATTTCTTCAATATTGCCGCTACCGACAATATCCCCATCCTGTTTAGGTATCTCTAAGTCTTCTCTGGGAATGGTGATTTGTGATGCTAGTAGCTGAATTATCTTCATGAAGCCCCTACGTTATTTCCGATGAAGCTAACAACTCCACTTGCAACTATTACTATAACAACACCGATTAAAGCATTGATAACTGTTTTACGCGCAGCGGCGGCGGCTTCACCATTACCTTGTGATGTTATGAACTTGAAAGATCCAATAAACACCATGACAACTGCGACTAATCCCGAGAGGGCAATTGCACCTTCAAGTATCGCAATACCTATAGGCAACGTAGATTGCACATCGGTTACTGTTGGGGTGCACTCCCCCCCAGCATCATCACCCGGTAAGTACTTGTACCATTTTGGTAAACCTAGCAACCTTTCTCCACGATCGGCAACAGTACAAGGGGCAGCATTTACACTTAGTGGCGCAACAAATAAACTCAGGTAGAATAAAAGACCACCAGTTGCAAGCAGTAACATGAATACTTTTTTAAACTTTTTCATTACTATCATACTATTCCCAACCCACCAGGAACTAAGAAGTTTAGGGCAGAATACATAAAGATAAATATCAGCAGGGCACTAATAGCCCAGATAATTCGTGTTCTTGCTTGCTGTATTTGACCAGAATTATCTCTGGCGGTCATGTATTGGAACCCGGCGAACATGATACTGAACACTATTACTATACCGGCTAGTGCAGATAAGAAGTTTATAACATCAACTACTATCCGGATTATCCCACAATTTCCAGCATTCAAAGTTTCATTCCCACTCGTCTCGCATTGGCCATCGGACAGCTCGTCTCTGGAAGTACCGGCATCTCTAGACCCAGTACTAGTATTAAGTGATTCGTAACCACCTCTTTCGCTACAAGCATTTTCACGTAGTGCATCTCTTTGTGAATTAGTTAAACTGTCACCTCCAGGAAGAGTACCTGAAGCTCCAGGGTCATCAACGAACGATCCATCTCTGCACCTAATTCTACCGTCATTAGTGATAGTGCCTGATTCAGGAACCGCATTACCTGGTTGATCTAAGTTGTCGCAATCTCTTTCTCGAACAAGATCAGCCGATAAAACTATAAAGCAAGCGCCGAATTGACTTACAGCTCGCGCTGAGCCTTCTGTGGGGCAGTTTACAGGAAGATAAATGGTGTTTTCCGTGCCACCAACACTATAACAGCCTGGGGGTTCCGCACGCGCCATAGAAGGCATCAATAGCAAGCTTAGACCTACGAGCATAAACGACAGAAATAGTGAACTAAAATATTTATTTTTCATAGTTATAAAACAATAATACTACGACTCCTTCAATCAGCAAAATATCCTTAAGCAAAATCAAAAATTTCACTTTATTTTTACGAAATCATATATATTAACTTACCAGCAAAACTGCTAACTGTAATGCGTATACATAGAGGTAATATTGTTTATTTTTCATAGTTTTTTCAGTACACATTAAAAATACTATAGAAACTTTAGATACAATCTGCAGTGATAATCCACATCCAATCAGACGTCTAATAAAAACCGTGGGCTAAGCGATGTTGACGTTCATCAAAAACGAACTACAAATCGTTCTTACTCCTTGAATATACGTTTATTTATTTATTTCAAAGAATAAAATTATGCTATAGTGCTTATAGTAATGAGAAAGCGATTTTTAGACTTTAGTTTTTTTCTTGCTTTTATAGTAAGTATTTTCGGACTAGGAATTTTTGCTAGTCAGGCTACTTTTGCCAACCATGGTGGTTCGCCAAGTTCAACATACAATTATATAGATATTAACACCGACAACGGTGACGAATTTGGAGCATGTTCTACATACGATGAAGACCCTGCAGACGGGAGAGTGCTTGGTATACGTGAAGTTGTTCCAGCAGACCCTAATACAGGTTCTAATTCTGAGGGTACTTTTATTTGGTGTCTACAGGCAGGTTCTGGGTTCACCTTTGAGAGGTTTGGGAATCCGTCTGAGTTTATTACTGTTGACGGGTCTACTCCTGGGTCCGTTGTTCGAGGGAATCTAGGCGCAGCGCAAGGTGGAGGAATCACTATCGGTAACAGTAGTGTTTTTGGCGACTTTTTTACTCCCGAAGAAGAAGAGGAGCAGAGTAATCCTGATATTGATGAAACAAACGAAGAAATTCTAGCGAGAGAACAAGAATGTATTGACAGTGGCGGAACTTTTGTGCCAGATTCTCAAGCATGTATACCGCCTGAGCCTGACCCAGATTCAGTTCCACCATCATGCTTGAACGAAGGTGGCGACAATTCTTGGTTAATATGTCCAGCGTTAAACGGTTTAGATGGTGCCATATCCTATCTAGATAACCAGGTGAACAGTCTCCTGTTTTTACCAGAAGCATATTATAATGACGAAAACCAGCAGCTAGAAAGAGTTTGGAGTAGCTTCAGAGACATAGCCTACTTGCTACTTATTCCTATCATGCTTGTTATGGTCATAGGTACCGCACTAGGTTTCAGCTTTGTAGATGCTTATACGGTAAAAAGGGCGATGCCGAGACTTTTCGTTGCGGTGATTTTCATTGCCATTTCACTTCCGCTACTCAGAATTTTGGTTACTACGGTAAGTGTTGTAGGTCAGGGACTTTACGGGTTGATATCTAGCGTAGGAAGCAACAGCGGAGAGTCGTTTAGTTTACAGGGGTTGTTCGACCCTAATCCTCTTCAAGACTCCGGGGCTTCAATCCTTGTTATTGCTGGTGGTGCCGTGGTTATAAAATTTCTACTTCCTTTCTTGCTTTTGTTGGGTTTGGCTGTACTCCTACAAATAGCAACCATATTCATATTGCTGGCTTTTAGGCAATTTCTAATTATTGCACTTATGGTTGTCGCCCCTCTTGCTATTTTGGCATGGATATTTCCAGGTAACGACAAATTGTGGAAACTTTGGTGGGGTTCATTTTGGAAACTACTACTACTATACCCACTGATTATGGCCTTGCTCGCTATTGGGCGAGTCTTCTCGGAAATTGTACAAGGAGCGCCAGGGTCACAAGGGCTTGTTGAAGTAATCATCAAATTGGTAGCCTATATAGGTCCCTTCTTCCTCATACCCACCGCATTCAAGTTCGCTGGCGGTGTCTTCGCAAACGTAGGGGGTATGGTAAATGATAGAGAACGAGGCGTCTTCGACAGACTCAGAAAAGGCAGACAAAAAAGCCTTTCAGACAAACACCAGGGCGCAATGGACGGAACTGGCAAGCAAGGCAAGGGAGTAGTCGGAGGCCTGTATAGAAGAGGAGCTAATCTTGGTAAGAACGGAAGTTTAAGTCCTACAAAAGCAGGTAGAGGTAGATGGAATGAGCAAGAAAAGCTCATAAAAGAAGCAGCTGCAGATAAGAAGCTCAAAGAAGGTGGAAACAGAGCCTTTAATGACGACGATACTTCCGACCTACTAAGACAGAAGGGTATGACCAGTTCAAAGTTTATTAAAGATTATGCAAAAAATGATGTTGGTGTTGGAAAAAG
>Ga0306866_1000235_pt1 | contig 19433 bp, 10 predicted proteins | sample AntRauTorckE5432_FD_190450 | JGI IMG/M metagenome (GOLD analysis project Ga0306866, IMG submission 190450) | Saline lake microbial communities from Rauer Islands, Antarctica - Metagenome Torckler E5 #432 (v2) (version 2) | ecosystem: Environmental > Aquatic > Non-marine Saline and Alkaline >...
TTGACAGGGGCTTTTTTTGGAACAAGTTTAGCCATTATATCGCCGAGTTTCTCAGCCTCTTTATACAGGTCTTTACCTGATACTTCATCCAACTTCATTGGTTTCTTTACTGAAAGTCTTGCTTCCTTGATCGGAGAGACCTCGACCATCTTTGCTCCAACAGATTTAGGCAAGGAAACTTTATTGACAGGGGCTTTTTTTGGAACAAGTTTAGCCATTGTATCACCGAGTTTCTCAGCCTCTTTATACAGGTCTTTACCTGATACTTCATCCAACTTCATTGGTTTCTTTACTGAAAGTCTTGCTTCCTTGATCGGAGAGACCTCGACCATCTTTGCTCCAACGGATTTAGGCAAGGAAACTTTCTTGACAGGGGCTTTTTTTGGAACAAGTTTAGCCATTGTATCACCGAGTTTCTCAGCCTCTTTATACAGGTCTTTACCTGATACTTCATCCAACTTCATTGGTTTCTTTACTGAAAGTCTTGCTTCCTTGATCGGAGAGACCTCGACCATCTTTGCTCCAACGGATTTAGGCAAGGAAACTTTCTTGACAGGGGCTTTTTTTGGAACAAGTTTAGCCATTATATCGCCGAGTTTCTCAGCCTCTTTATACAGGTCTTTACCTGATACTTCATCCAACTTCATTGGTTTCTTTACTGAAAGTCTTGCTTCCTTGATCGGAGAGACCTCGACCATCTTTGCTCCAACAGATTTAGGTAAGGAAACTTTATTGACAGGGGCTTTTTTTGGAACAAGTTTAGCCATTGTATCGCCGAGTTTCTCGGCCTCTTTATACAGGTCTTTACCTGATACTTCATCCAACTTCATTGGTTTCTTTACTGAAAGTCTTGCTTCCTTGATCGGAGAGACCTCGACCATCTTTGCTCCAATAGATTTAGGCAAGGAAACTTTATTGACAGGGGCTTTTTTTGGAACAAGTTTAGCCATTGTATCGCCGAGTTTCTCGGCCTCTTTATACAGGTCTTTACCTGATACTTCATCCAACTTCATTGGTTTCTTTACTGAAAGTCTTGCTTCCTTGATCGGAGAGACCTCGACCATCTTTGCTCCAACAGATTTAGGCAAGGAAACTTTATTGACAGGGGCTTTTTTTGGTTTTGATGACTCTGATGGCTTTGGCGACATCTGCGTTTCTGCATCGGCCTGTTTTTTTGTTGGTTTTTTTGATGTCTGTGTTTCTGCTATCTTTCCTTTTTTAACAGGAATTGCCTGGGGGATTCTAGAAGGTCCTTTTACTGAAATTTTTTCATTTTCCTTGGATTTAGCGTCAATTTTAACAGGATCAGGTAATTTTTGCACTGGTTTTTCTACTGGTTTTTCATTTTTAAATGGAGAATTATACTCGTTAAATTGAACAAATCTCGGAGGACCTTCCCTGGCATTTTCCATCAGCATTGCCTTTTCTTCAGCCAATGTCTTCATTGGAATTCTCATAGGACCTTCTCTAGGAATTTCCCTTGGAATTACTTTTTGTTCCATAGGGGGTTTAATTGGGATTCTCATAGGACCTTCTCTGGGAATTTCCCTTTGCATTTCCCTTTGCATTACTTTTTGTTCCATTAAGGGCTTAGATGGAAATATCATAGGACCTTGTCTGGCATTTTCCATCATCATTGCTTTTTGTTCCGCGAAAGTTCTATCAGGCCTTCTTCTGAGGATTTCAGCCATCATTGCCTTTTCTTCGGCCAAAGTCTTCTCTGGTACTCTATCAGGTCTTCTTCTGGGTGTTGGGACTGTTTCTGACACTAAGTTTTTCGGCGGGGTTCTATCAGGTCTTCGTCTGGGAAGTGCTTCCAGGATGTCTTTCCCTCTTGATAAGTCCTTCTCTGGGGTTCTATCAGGTCTTCGTCTGGGAAGTGCTTCCAGGATGTCTTTCCCTCTTGATAACTTCTCTGGGGTTCTAGTAGTTCCTCTTCTAAGGAGTTCCTTTATATTTTCTTTTTCCTCTGTCAAGGTCTTCTCTGGGCTTCTGTCAGGCCCTCGTCTGCGTTTTGGAATTGTTTCCAGGATGTCTTTCCCTCCTGATAAGTCCTTTGCCGGAATTCTAGTAGTTCCTCTTCCAAGGAGTTCTCCTATATTTTCTTTTTCCTCTACCAAGGTCTTCTCTGGGCTTCTGTCAGGTCCTCTTCTGCGTTTTGGAATTGTTTCCAGGATAGGTTCTTCGGCCAAAATATTCTTCGGGACCTCTACAGGCCCTAGACTTTCTACCAGCATTTCCTCAAAAGTCTTTTCAATGTTCCTGGCAGGTCCTCTTCTACGTTTTGGAATTGTTTCCAGGATAGGATCTTCAATTAAGGTTCTCATAGGACCTGGTCCAGTGCTTGTTGTCTTTGTAGATTTTTTTGGTACCAAATCCTTCACCGAAAGGTTAGGAGGCATTGACATCTTTTTTGCTACCTGCGTGGATTTTTTTGGTTTCAAAGCCTTCACTGAAAGGTTAGGGGGTATTGACGTCTTTTTTGCTACCTGCGTGGATTTTTTTGGTTTCAAAGCCTTCACTGAAAGGTTAGGGGGTATTGACGTCTTTTTTGCTACCTGCGTGGATTTTTTTGGTTTCAAAGCCTTTACTGAAAGGCTAGGAGGCTTTGACGTCTTTTTTGCTACCTGTGTGGGTTTTTTTGGAACCAAGGCCTTGGCTGGAAGGCTAGGAGGCTTTGACGTCTTTTTTGCTACCTGTGTGGGTTTTTTTGGAACCAAAGCCTTGGCTGGAGGCTTTGAAACTTTCTTGGAAATTTTCTTTGAAACTTTTAATTTTTTACTGGTTTTTCTATCATAATTTTTCATACATTGTTGAATACAGTGTATTACATCATCCGAAGATTTTTCTTCTTTTTTCTTGACGACTACTGCCTTTTCTTGTTTCTTGACGACTACTGCCTTTTCTTGTTTCTTGACGACAACTGCACTGGCTTCTTTTATTTTTGAGTCTGATCCATCCAGGCATGGAACTCTACTGTCTTGATTGTAAGATATTTCTATCCTAGCATATGGAATAAAATTTTTTTTACTTGTATCTATTTTTGATACAGGTTTTGTATTTTTTTCATACATTATAACATAAATACATAAAAAAATTTTTAATTATATATTTTTTTAGTTGGTTTATATATGAAGAAGGTCAACTTTAACTACGTAATTATCATATTGGCTGTGATTGCCTTGGTGGTGATTGGCTCATATTTCTATTTTAAAACCCCTATGAAAATAGAAAAACTGGTCGGACAATACAAAGTAGATGAAAAATACCTCGTTGATCAATCCGACGTTCAGTATTACAAAGACATTGAAGGAGAATATAAAAATAGAATGAAGTATTACACGCCTTTCACTGTTTCCCTTGAAAAAATACAAGATACACAGATAGAACCAGAACTAAATGAATATTACGTGGATAATTATGTAGTGAGAGATTACTTGAACCAGAGAGTGTCCGTGGATTCTCAAAATGTACATGATACCGTCATCCAAAATAACGTTAAAAACAAGTACAAATCCTTGAAAACAGACTATTCAGACTCTGACTCTATCACCAGAGATATTCTTGCATTTTGCAATAATGAAAAGGAAGTTGCTGATGTTATTCATAAAATCAAGAAAAGAAACGCAAAACTAGTTAATTTTGAAGGAGATACTGAGATGGAGATACTTGAAAAAACCTGGAAGAATGGGAACCAATCCGTACAGGCTCAAATCATCAACGAATTAAAAGACTGTAAAAAGGACAATGACATCTACTGTCCTTCAGGCGTGGCTACGAGGATAGTCAGCTCATCGTATATAGAAACCCCTGAAAATTTTCCAAAAAGCAAAGATACAATCAATAGAGAGATACTTGGAAAATGCTCGCACCTTAGAAATAAAAATCCAGAAATTACACAGGAAGAACTACTGGAAGAAATGGTGATTGAATACAACGATGTACATGATAAAGAATTCATCACTGACCTCATGGAGCCCTGGATAGGACATATTTAAAACTAAAAATACTATTATATAATGACGACAGAACTGAACAAGATATACAATGAAGATTGTATATCTGGAATGAAAAAATTAAAAGACAATAGCGTGGATATAATAATATGTGATCCACCATACAATATTGGAAAAGATTTTGGAAATGATAGCGATAAACAAGAAATGAGTAAATATCTTGAATGGTGCGACGATTGGATATCCCAGTGTATTCGTATTTTGAAACCAAATGGAACTCTATATATCTATGGATTTAGCGAAATTTTATCGTTCATAAGAGTCAGAATTTCCATTAAAGTTAGATGGCTAATATGGCACTATACTAATAAAGTATGTCCTAGTCTAAATTTTTGGCAAAGAACACATGAAAGTATTCTATGCTGCTATAAAGAAAAACCTGTTTTCAACAGGGACGAAATCAGAGAACCATATTCTGATTCCTTTTTAAAAAACTCTGTTGGAAAGATTAGAAAAGCAACGAAAGGACGTTTTAGCGATGGTAAAACAGAAACAGTTTATAAAGCACACGAAAACGGAGCACTCCCGAGGGATGTTATAAAAATTTCAGCACTTGCTGGCGGTGCTGGTAAAAAAGAAAGAGTAAATCACCCGACACAAAAGCCACTTGAATTATGTGAAAAATTAATTAAAGCGGCCAGAAATGAAAAAGATACCGTCGTAGTTGTTCCATTTGCAGGTTCAGGTAGTGAATGCGTCGCTGCAAAAAGACAAGGTGTTGATTTTATCGCTTTTGAAATTAATAACGATTATATTGAATTATGTAATAAAAGACTTTTAGATGATGACAAATGATCATATATTTCAGAATATTTTATTTTTTTAGCGCCGTTATAAACAACTACTTTATGTATCAAATACTTGTTTATAAGATCTATTTTAAAATTAAACCAAAGCTGAGAAGACATGGAAAACGTTATAGAAGCATAATCAGATTTCCACCCGACAACCCCTTTTTTTCCATGTTTTGGAGTCAAATCACTTGGATTTATTTTAAAAATAAAATAATCTTTTGGTACAATGTACCATCTATATTCTATATAATTTTGATATTCTTCACGAAGTAATATAGAATAATAATCAAAGGAAGCGTCTCTTCTTTTGATTTCAGCAGTTATTGTTTTTGTTATTCCATGATCTTTTATAGAACATGCCCCTGTAAGGCGATATGAAGATAACGAGACCATTCCTTTTTTAATCTTGCAAGTTTTATTAGATATATTCCAATTATTAAATTTATTATCTTTCCCGGATAAATGATTCCCATTAGAAGCATCAGTGATATTTACATATTCTTCAACTATATTACAATTTACTATTTCCCATGATGCTTCTTTTAAAGCAGTGCTATTCATAATATGATATCCCTTTAGTTCTTTTTCAAAATTTTCTTTTACTTTTGTATTTCTTAAAGTATAAAATATATTATTTTTTTTTGCCAGATACATTCTAAAAATAGACTGTATTTTTATTATTGCTTTTTCATCCATATGCTATATTTTTAGAAAAATATTTTTCAATTTATTTAATTGTATCTGATGATAAATTGTAGCACGTGTTCTTGCAAGTTATACGAAGTGAATGAAACCTTTGCTCTGCTTGATGAAGAAACACTGTAGCAAACTATATTTTCAATTTTGGAATAGTCGTCGGTAAAGCCCTGGACACTTGGTACAATATCAACAGGGGTAGTGAATGAAGACGCTGAAGGAACTACAAATTCAAAAGAGCACAACAAAGACGCAACAGTAGGAACAATTGTACCTATGAAACTGAGGGTTTTTTCTTCATTGTTGTTGATTACTTTTATTTTGGTCAATGTAGCCGAACTCATATTTACCAAATCAGAAACAGCAATCGTAGGCGTTGCTACTGTAGAACTTCCTACAATATTCCCCGAAACATACAAATCACCCCCTATATATGCGTCCTTTGCCACGGCAATTCCACCTGCGGAAGTAAAACTTCCTCCGTTTGTAGAACTTGAACTATTTATTGTATTTATAATGCCTATACCACCCTCTGAAACAATAGCACCAGTGGAATTGCTTGTAGAAGGGGTGCTTGTTAATACAGAAACAACCCCTCCATGAGTTATCTGAAGACGTGCCGTGCCTGCAGTGTTTAAATTTATTGTACCTGCAGTAGCACCAGATAAGAAATCAATATTACCTTGTCCAGCGGAATCTTCACCGTGCAAAGTAATAACTCCACCTCTTGATGCGTTAGCAGCACCACCCCCAGTGATTGAGAGTGTTCCGTCATCAACTCCTCCCAGAGTATTTAAACCAATAACTGAATTTTTTATCAATGTAAGTTCGCTATTAACATTGGTAGATGTACCAACTCCTAAATTTCCACCCGTGAATAGATCTGTACCTATAAATGCATTCTTAGCAACCGAGATACCTCCTACCAATTTAACGGGACCGACGGTACTGCTCGTTGCTTGTGCAGTGTCGGTAGTTGTTAGTTGAGGGGTAATTAAAGCATTTGAAACAAATGTTAAATTTGAAGGCGAAGAAACTGCACCTGTTCCATTTCCTAAAAGCAATGAATTAGCATTGAAAGTAGAAGCACCAGTACCTCCATATACAACAGATATAACAGTTGCGTTCCAAGTTCCAGTAGAAACTTCTCCAAGATTACTTGAACCAATCACGTGCAAATCTGTTCCGATATATAGTTTTTTACCGACACTTGCACCCCCGAGTGTAGTAAAACTTCCAGAAGAACTATCAGTAGCATCTGTCGTCGTGGTGATATTTATCTGTCCGTTGGCATTGACGGACATCCTCACCAATGATGAACTCGTGAAATCAATATCCCCTGATGGACCAGCAGCAAGGTTCAAATCACTTGGAGAAGAAGAAGAACTTCCATTAAATTCTATAAAAGAACCCGATGTGTTTCCTCCTGTGATGGTCAATGTTTGAGAATTTGTAGATAATCCTATGCTGGAATCCCCATTAAAGGTTATTTTATGTGTAGTACTGGTCGTACCAATACCTATATTATTTGTATATACACCGTTGCTATGGACAGAGCCACCTACCCCGATACCCCCTGCAACTTTCAAGGCCCCTGTAGTGGTTGAAATACTTGAAGTGGCATAGTTTAGTTCTAAACTTGCCCCAGTCAAGGACATTGTGTTGGTTGTTCCGTGGTAAAACCGATGTGAATGCGTTGAATTCCCAACGGAATACCATTGGGAATCACTTGATACACCTATAGCGAAATCAACTCTCGTGGCCGATACATCAGGATATAGTACCATCTTTGTGCCTGCGCTTCTAGTAGTTAAAGTAGGGATACCCAGGCCAGATGCTGGGAATAATACAGTAGAAGATGTTGAAAGACTGATATTTCCAGCGACACCAACACCTCCTGAAACTACCAATGCTCCTGTGGTACTTGAAGTGCTTTCAGTCGTGTTTGTAAGACGGGTTAAACCAGCCGCAAATAAAGCCCCAGCAATCCCAACACCTCCAGAAACTACTAAAGCCCCTGTACTTATTGAGGTACTTGCTGTCGTGTTTGTAAGACGGGTTATACCAGCCGCAAATAAAGCACCAGCAATCCCAACGCCTCCTGAAACTACCAGTGCTCCTGTAGTCGTTGAGGTACTTGCTGTGGTGTTTGTAAGACGGGTTAAACCAGCCGCGAATAAAGCCCCAGCAATACCAACACCTCCAGCAACCGTGAAAGAACCTGTACTTATTGAAGTACTTGCTGTAGTGTCTAATACATTTAATCTACTTCTAAAAATAGAAATTCCAGTATTGCTATCAAGCGTAAGATAATTCTGTATGGTGGCGCCCTGTACCAGGTTAAAGTCCATAGAAGACCTTAGGGACCCTGAAATATTGTTTTCAATGTTTGTTCTTATTTCGGAATAATTCACATCAACATCTATATTGTTGTGCGCATTAAAGTACATGATTGGTCCAGTATCCAGTACTTTAGATGGACTTGACAGTACCATTGAAGCATCCTGTGTATCAATATAAAACACATCTCCGCCGTCGTCTTCCTTCCTAACCAATAGTGTCTTTTCACCTGTATTATCAAGTATTAGTGTTCCATTCCCTATAGTTTCTCCAGAATACACTATACCTTCCTCAAGATTTAATGATTGGACGTGTAAAGGGACGTAATCCTGTAGTGGAAATCTACCCGAATTTTCATTAAAAGGAACACGTCCAATGACCCATTCGTCGTCTGTATCGTTATAAAACATAGCAGAATATGTTCCAGGGTACAGGTTGTAAGAGGCTCCTGAAAGAACCTGAGTAGTTAAATCAAGACCGTCTTCAAATGTACTTGTATTATCAGAAGTAGAGTAAATTACTGCTTCTTTTCCTATAGAAGCATATGATTTAATTCTTCTTACCTGCCCTGAGCCTGCACCAGACGTTATTTTTATCCACCACCCGATGTAATGGTCATTGACTGATAGCGCACTTGCACCGAGATAAATAGAATCCACTGATGAATTTGATGCAAATGTATCAGTCTCGAATCGAGTATCTTGGACCACTTGCCCGAGATTTGCATTATTTGGGATTTGATATCTTCTAACCAATAATCCTCCATCAGACAATCCAGCAGGCATAGAATTTACAATGATGGAATTATTTTGGGTAGTGATTAAACTTGAATTCAACGTAGTAGTTTCTCCCTGGACTACAAAATTACCCGATACGGTCAAATTGTTCCCGATGGTAGTTTCACTTACTGTATTTCCTATAACTACAGGTATTCCAGAATTCGCTGTTCCTATAGAAATTCCTTGAACGGATGTAGTATTTATGTCAATCTTTCCCTGCGAATTTGCTGCAAAAGTCCCGGTATTATTCACTGTAAAATTTGCTCCTGATAAAGTTAAATTTCCACTTCCCGAATTGAATGAACTATTAGCATTGGAATTTATAACTACTGCGTTTAAAGTATCTATTGTTATACCCGTACTACCGTCAATGATGACAGGACCACTTTCAGCAAGCAAAGAAAGGGTTCCGTTTGAAACTGTTATGTTGCTGCTGCTTGCTACATCAATATCCACCCCATTTGTACCTGAAACGGAGAGTGCCCCTTGAGTTGTGTTTATGGTAGTCTGCTTTAACGTGGTGGCACCATTTGAATCAAAGTTTTCAGAGAAAAGATTACCAGAGATACCTACCCCACCCGATACTACAAGAGCACCGTTGGTAGGATTGGTGGATTGAGTAGTATCAGTTATAAAAATTTTACCATTTATTTTACTGTCTCCAGAATTTATCAACAAACTATAACTATTTGTTATAGAGTGATTACCAGAGGAAACTGGACTGCCTTCCACGTATAATGTGGCGGAATCCACGGTAGTAAATGAAGAAACAGAGTTGATAGTAGGTGTCTTGAAGCCTGAAAATATTTTTTCAGGAGAATTTGCCTCGCTTACCAGCGTAGCCCCAAGGGTTTCTTGCGATACAAATTCCATTTCTTCAGTGATTGACCCTACCAAAAGTTTGTTTGTGCTTGTTGTATCACTTTTCAAAATTGACAAGGTAGTTGTTCCCTCTGCCGTTAGAGAAGTTGTTAAAATATCACCCGAAACGAATTCGTCTGATGATAATAGATTTGTCTTTGTCATACCACTCTTTACCCATAGAGCATATCCATTGGTGATTGTTTGATTTGTCTCTGCGACTGGACTTCCATCTATAACAAGGGTGGCGGCATTTGTAGTTGTTATACTGCTATCGGATGAAAGAGTTCCTGCTGCTATTCTATTGAAAAACATTTCAGCGGAAACACCTGAGCCAGTATCGTTTATATTTGATGATGGAATATTTAGAATTTTACCGGTATTCCCAGCAATTCCATCCAAATCCGAGCCAACTGAAAGGTTTCCAAATACCTGTAGATTTTTGTCTATGGTACCTCCTCCAGAAATAACCAGAGCATCGTTTCCAGTTGATGTGATCAAAACATCCCCGCCAAATATAGATTTTCCAGAATTTACATTTAAACTAAAGGCATCTGTTAAAACAGTATTAGCACCTGCAATTGGGGGACCTTTTATATACACAGTTGATGAAGTATTAACATCAATAGAACTTGATGCTGATAAAGTTATCTGGCCAAATACATTGGAATTTGCCTGAAAAACGGTACCAGAAGAAACATCGTCAGTGTATGAAAAGTCCTGGATATGCAAGCAAAGAGGATCTGTTAATCCTCCTGAATTGGAAGATAAACCCAAATTAACTTTTTTATAAAATTTAGAATTCTCAAGTACATCTAGATCGGATTCTAATTGTGCTGCGCCGCCGACATATAATTTCTTGGCTACAGAAGCACCACCAGCAACGGTTAAAGCACCTCCATTGGATATTGAAACAGATTCCTGGGAACCTGAGATACCGACACCACCCGAAACCACAAGTGCTCCTGTACTTGCCGATGTACTTGCTGTTGAATTGATTACAGATACCCTTGAATTTAAAGAAAGACTTGTACCAGTAAAATCCAGATTAGTGTATAAAACACTTCCCGTTTGAAACGAAAGGTCTGTACCATCAATCAAAACCAATGAATTTGAATTAATATTTACATTATTACCAGATGAAAGAAGCAAATCTGTAGTGTTATTTTCAATAAAAGAATTAGCCCCATATACAGTTTTCACATTGGATGGGATATTGATATTCTTGCCAGTAGATAGGTCAATGTTCAAGTCATTGTCTGCTCTCAATACAAGGTCATTTGAAGCATTCCCGGAAATATGATTACCATACCCGATACCCTTGAAGTAAATTTTTCCGTCAATAAACATATCTTTTTCTACGCCAATTCCTCCTTGTATTCTAACTGCCCCAGTAATAGAACTGACTGAATTATTCGAATTGAATGTTGTATCGTTTGGGATTGAATTCGTTGCTTGAAGAAGCAATGTGTTGTTATTGAAAATCATAATACCATTTGAAAGAGGAATATCCTCCCGAGTTGCTACGGTCTGGAGATCAGATATCTGTCCAATTTTAAAGGTATCAGTTGCTTCTTCAAATACAAATTGATAATCAAGGGCACTGCCTCTATTCACTTGAATTCCGCTCAAATTTCCAGAAACCCCGGACCCTACTTCTCCTGCGTTGATTTCTATAATATTATCATTTATCTCTACTATGTCGGTTGCTATGATGGTAGTTGCTCCATTTACAGTAAAATCTCCATCCACTATCAGAGAATCTCTCAGTGTAAGTCTATTAAAAATTACATCTGAATTTAGATTTACAGGTTGAGATACAAGATCTGCAAATCTGCTCACAACCCCGTAAATTGAGCCGAAATTATCCCTTGAATTGATATTCACCTTTGGCATTAATACTACACTATAAAAAAAACTCAAACATTTTACTTGAATTTACTTGAATTTTTTTAATCTATGGTCGTCTTGATGATATAGGATGGCTCGTTTGAGTATCGTTATACAAATCTTCAAGGTTAATTATAGCACCACGCCTTTGATGTCTGGAGGCTGGTATTTGTACAGGGTCAGAGATGGGTGGGTCCAGGGGAGATGGAGTAGATTCTGGTGTATAATCTGCATCCGAGGGCGAGGAAGAGGGAGGATTTCTTCCTTTAAAGGCCACGTACCCTGTTGCGCCCGCTGCTGTTACAAAGGCAAGTGTTCCAGCAGTAACAAGCACAGACATATACTTTACATACCACGGCGTAGAACCAGTATTTTGACTGTATTCTGGTTCGGTTGTAATCGTTTCTTCATCCAATGACCAATTATTTAGTTCAAAATCAAACCCAGATGTATGCTCAACTATACATGTGTATCTTTCTCCATTATAAATTACTCTATCCCCGATTTGGTACGAGGTAAAAGCAGCCCAATTATCTCCATTATTATTAGGTCTATTGCTTGATGTATTAATATCCAATTCTGCTTGAGTAGAATTAAAATACATGTCAACATATTCTATATCTACATTACCCTCTATGACAACTTGACCTGGCGTATTTATACCTGCCTTGTATGATGCGAGATATCCTCTATCTAAGAAAAAAATCACTTTATCCTCGACCCAGTCAATCCTATACTCTTTATATTCGGGTCCTGTGTAATTTCCACTGAAAGATATGTCAGTATTATTCAAATAGAACTTGAATGGTTCAAAAGTTCCCATAGAAACTCTAAACGAACCATATAGAATATCTTCTCTCATGGTCGAGAATTGAATGCTGTTGTTCTGCCCAGGTAAAGTATTATTTATGAAAATTCTATTAACAAACATTGATATATCCATTAAATATGGGAAGCAAAGCATTCTGTTATACTGTTATTCTGTTTTGTATTTTAAAGTTAAAATCAGGAAGGGGTGGGTTTTTTTTACCTAAATTATTATCTTATATCATAGCAGAGATGATAACTGTGGCCACAGACTGTAGTGGGATTGACGCGCCCATTGAGGCGCTTAAGCAATTAGGTGTATCATTTAAGCAACTTTGGTATTGTGATAATAATAAATACGCACGGGAAACATCAGAGGCAAATCATCCTAAGCCAGAAATGTTTTTCGATGATATGTTATCGAGAAATAACAAGTCATTGCCTCATTTAGATTTATACATCTGTGGTTTTCCTTGTCAATCCTTTTCATTAGCAGTTCCACCTTTTCATTATAAAACCCTTTAGATTATAGTAAAACTACAATCTAAAGAAATAAAACAATATATATTATAATACATGGCCAATGGTAAAGAAAAAGAATATCTCAGTGCTGGAGAGGCTTCAGCATTTACAGGGATTGGAATCCAAACCATTAGAAAAATGGCTGATACACAGGAAATTACATGCTATAAAACACCTTCAGGACACAGAAAGTTTAGTCGAGCAAGTCTTCAGCATCTGTGTGGAAAAAATACAGTTGATGGAAACAAACCCAGAATCAATTACCTTTATACTCGAGTCTCCTCTAAAAAGCAATTGGACGACCTTTCTAGACAGGTTAATTACATCCGAAGACCTGAATACATTGACTATCATCTTATTCAAGACGTTGGTTCAGGAATTAATTTCAAGAGAAAAGGAATACAAACCATTTTGGACGCCTGTATACGAGGAACTATCGGGGAAATTGTTATCTCCCACAGAGACAGGCTCAGTCGATTTGGCTATGACCTCATCGAAAGCATTGTCAACAAAGCAGGTGGAAAAATTACCTTGCTTGACGTCTCTGAAAATAAATCTTCAGAACAAGAACTCGCCGATGACCTCCTATCCATTGTGCACATCTTCAGTTGTAGACAAATGGGAAAAAGAAAATACAAAAAACCCAGTGAAATTCAAGACACTTGCAGTGAAGGTTCAACTTTCAAAGAGACAGAAGCAACTATATAGAGAACATTCTGGTTGTTTTAGGTACGTGCATAACAAGACGCTCGAGCAAATTAAAAAGCACGGGAACCCTCCTCATTGGAAAGACCTAAGGAATATGCTGGTGACTGCGAATACAAAATTAAATAGCAGTACATCGAGGGACCATAAAATAAGAATAAGCAATCAGTACATTATCCTGAAGGAAATATTAAAAAACATAAATCAAGAAAAAAACTTATTAATGAAGAAAATACACATGGATGATTTAATGGAGACTGAAAAAGAACTTTTATGCGATTACTTGAAAACTCCAGAGACTTACTACCTCCATCATGGAAGCAGAAAGTTTTCTGCTTATATAGACGAAATAACTTCCTGGAAACACGATGCAAAATCAAGAATATCAGACCATGAAGAAATAATATCAAATTACAAAATCATCGAAAAACAAGATCTAAAAACAACTACCCTAAGTAGAAACACGGCAGTATCTGAATGGGAAATGGAATTTCATAAAGACCTTCGTACCAACGCAGTTAAAAAGGTATGCAACTCCTATAAGACTGCAGGTGCAAATCTAAAAGCAGGTAATATAAAATCTTATAATATAGATTATATGAAATCCAAAGACCCCAGAAAATGCATGGAACTTTCTGCAGCACAGTTAAGTATAAAAAATAAAAACATTCATTTACCTTCCTTCAAAGGTCATCCAACGCTGAAAGTCAGCAAGAAGATGTCAAAGAAATTAAACAATGTTAAAATAAGTAATAATTGCGATTTTGTCCATCAGAAGAATAGTTATTGGATTTTGATACCTGTAGCTATCCAGATACCACAACTTGACATAAATGACCCTGTTTATTGTGGCGTAGATCCAGGCATCGTGAAGATATCAACCACCTTCGGGAAAACTGAAGCAGTAGAGTATACACATAACAGAGAATTGTTAAAGCGATATAATCAGAAAATAATCTTACTGAAGAATATGTGCATTCGTAAAAAACAAATTAACAAGATAGAAAAAAAGAAAATAGACTATACCAATCGTCTACATTGGAGTCTGATAAAATATTTATTAGATGATAATGATGTAGTTTTTTTCGGAGATATCAAGAGCCACGATATCGTCAAAGATGGAAAAAATCGCAGTCTAAACCAGGAATTCAATGATTTGAAATTCTACATCCTGAAGCAACGTTTAATATACAAGGCCAAAACCAGAGGCAAGAAGGTCATCCTTGTAAATGAAATGTATACTTCAATGACCTGTTCTAATTGCGGCAATGTTCAGAAAATGGAAAATAGAATTTACGAATGTAAAAGTTGCAATTCTTTAGTTGATAGGGATATCAACGCTGCAAAAAATATATTAATGAAAGGGATTTTATCTATGTAAAGTTGCCTTTCACCGTCTTCGTTCATTGGCGGTTACGGAACCAGATATTCACTTCTCCGAGTGCCAGCATGACGCTGGTTTATAAAACCAGAAGTGGTATATAGGAATTATCAGGGTTTTTTGAACGGATTTCCAAGAAAATTTAATATATGTGTATCTACTACTCAAATAATGAAACAAATAGGAAATACAATGAGCGTAAATGTTCTTAAAGAAATAATGAAAGAGGCATTCAACTGCGTAAAACGCAAATAACCGTTGAGTTTTTAGGAAATTATTTTGTATGGTATATGTAATATATATGAAGACTTTTATAAGAAGACCAGGTAATAAAAGTTCGCACTTAAAACACATAATACCACTTGTCCCGGAAAAATACAACACTTATATAGAACCTTTTGTGGGTGCGGGGGCAGTATTTTTGCATTTGTTGCCTAAAAAATGGATAATCAATGACCTTAACAAAGACATCGTTGATATATGGAAACTTGCAAGGGACGACCCTCAATATTTACTCTGCGAAATAAAGAAATTTCAGGAAAAGTTTTTAATTTTATCCAATGAAGATAAACTAAAAAAATGCAAGGAAATAACTTCAAAATTAGACGGTTTTCGCGGTAAAAAAAGGACCGTAATGTATCTATTGATGATTTATTGCTGTTATCAAGGCTGTATTGAGAGAAACGATAAATTTTCATTTGATGGGTTATATGGCCATATATATAACAATGAAAGCGTCCATATATTCACTGAAAAATATGTTAAAAAAATTACAGAACTATCAGTGATATTGAAGAATGGATGTATATTAAACGGAGATTATAAGTCCATCCTTAAGAAAGCAAAGAAAGGAGATTTTGTGTTTCTCGACCCTCCTTACATGGAGGATAAAAAATACACGTTCAATTACAACAAAGATGAAGTATTTGACATCCAAGGCTTGCTCGGAGAATTAAAGAAATTAGACGAAAAGGGCGTTAGATGGATGATGACACAGATAGACAATAAATTGTCAAGAACTATTTTTCTAAAATACAGAACCTTGGAGTATAGAAATAAAAATTCTATGACGAAGATATTAACCAATAAAAAGGAACTTATTTTTATGAACTATTGAACGCAAAAGAGCCCTGGAATAATTTCCAGGGCTCTTATTTTTTTTTTGTTTTTTTTTTTTGGTTTTACTGTCATTTATCACTAAAGTGTTTCGTAGTATTCTACTGCCTCTCTGAGGATATAATGTCTTGTATTGTCTTTGGAAAACACATGGTTCCATTTTCTAACTTCACTTGTAAGTTGATGTACAGCCCCTTCCCCTGTCATAATTTTCTTCACTCTCGCTGACAGCAATCTATAATCATTCTCCACCATTTCTCTAAATAACTTTGCAACGCTGGTATCGTTGCTTGGACGAGACCAACTTTTTACAAGTCTCTTCATTTTTTCTGCGTCTGGAAGACCGTCCTCCATATCTACTCCACTGTCGCTACTTGAATTTTGAGAATATTCTTTATTTACTTTTTTCAAGACAGGTCTATCCACAGGTCTGTTTAGTTTTCTTGAAACTACAAGTCCCAGGATTTGGGTCATGTTCAATTCTGGATAGTCCAGTAGAGCATTATAAACTGCATTTTGATTTTCAATGTACCCAGTATAGTCCTCGTATGCTGCTTGTGAGCAGTAAATTTTTCTATTATAAAGGTCTGGTCGAGCAGATCCAGTAATTCTTCCAAATTTCTGGACCATTCCAACTGCATGACTATTCAAGCCAGCCTTGTAAAACATCACTGTAGCAGTTAAAGGATCAATCCCTTTCCCGACAAATGATAGACCGCGGTTCATCAATTCGGAACCAAACACAACTACAGGTGCTGTGATAGGGGATCTTTTAACCCTGGCCAATAAATCGTCGATGGTACAGTCAAATTTCTTTGATTTTTCCTTGTAAAATATAACAGTACCCTTTGAATTATATACAATTGTCAAGCAATCTTTTTTCCCGCTGAGGTCCTTTGCTACTTGGAGTTGGTTCTCTGTCAATTTTTCATAGCAGTAAAGTATTACTTCACCGTTTTCTGCTTCTCTGATTCTTTCAATTTCTTGATACAATTCTTGAAAACCTCCAATCCATGGAACATGGACATTTACAGGCCTATAAGTTTCTGGAGTAGGTAAGACTATGATGTCCTTGGCTTGGATGTTGTGCAAGTTTGAGCAGTTTTCACATGTAGCAGTCACCCAGATTCTTCTGATAGGAGCATTGAAGCCCTTGACTACTTCAAAGTGCTTGATCCATTCTCGATGACTTGCTGCAATATTCGGGTTTATCATATCGGCTACATCATCCGATTTATTTATCATATCGGATTCATCATGAATACACAAGTATTTCTTGATTAAAGTCTTCATTGAAGTTCTCTCCAATAAACAAGTTAATTTATAAATCTGGCTCTTGTTGTTAAGTATCACCACGACAACATTTTCATTCTCTACAATGTGCTCTGCGATGATGCTCTCAGTTGCTGTTTTCACTGTATAAACATTGATACCTGCATCTTTCATTCTTCCGATTATTTGATCCATCTGGTCCTTTTTATCATCACAAGAAATAGTAGATAACCAGCCCTGAGACTCTTTGCAAAGTTCAATAATACTTCGAGTTTTCCCTACCTGTGTAGGTGCAGTAATGATTGTGTTTCTAATCACAGGAACTTCAACGGTTTCTTGATTAAAGTCTCCGTTGCCAATTCTTAGAATACTTCTTAGTTTTTCCATAACCTGCTCGCATTCTGCTTCATACTTTTCCTCTCTTTCACGTTCAAGTCTTTCAAACTCTTCATTTTCTCGTTCAAGTCTTTCAAACTCTTCCTGGGTCTCCCGCTGTCTCTCTTCATTTTCCCGCTGTCTCTCTTCATTTTTTTGTTTTCGTTGTTCAAATTCCTGTTTTCGTTGTTGATTGTTCATCTTAGATTGCTTATCTTTTGGGATTTTATTTTTCAATTTATTCAGCAAGACGCTCACGTTTTCTAAAAGAAAGCCCGTAAATAATCAACATCACTAAAATTATATATCCACCCACAGAACCCGCAATCGCAATTTCTAATTGGCCGTAATCTTGATGGTTTCTATAGATATTGAAACTTACGCCACCGATTATCACCAAATTCCATAGAACCAGGAATATATGCTCTGGTTTCAGTTTATCAAGCACTTGAATTCTAGTGGATGTACCCCAGTCAGTGTCCGTTAAAGTTATCCCAGCATATAATTTTGCAGGGGCCAAGAAGCAGATATAGACAATTCCATAAAAAGTGAATAAAATATACTCTGGGTCCCCGCTCATTCCATAGGCATAAAGCCCTTTCATAGCATTGATCACCATCAACGTAGTAAAATAGACCAAGAGTTGAAAAGTTGAACCAAAAAACATAATATAAATCAAACTTCCAAGCACGAGAAATGAATAGACCGACTGATAGATCAAATCAATGGTCATCCATGGAGAATGTTTATCAATTGATTTCAAGTTCCATCCAAATTCACGTATACTGGACTTGCACCATCTAATTTGCTGAGTGAAAAACCTTGAAAATGTCTCTGGGGACTCTGTAAAACATGTAGCAAGTTGAGTATATCCCACTCGTTTTCCAAGCATCAAGATATTGTTTGTAAGATGTCTATCGTCTCCGTATGTACATTCCTTTTTCATAAATTTCTGATTTACCCACAACTCCAGGAATTGGTTCAGGCACTCTGTTTTATATAAACCAAGAGGACCCGAGACACATAATACACAATTATTGAAGGACTGATACCCTCTTTCAAGATTACATGCAAACCAATATCTATACGAAGATAATAGAGAAATAAAACTGTTCTTGTTGACAATTTCAACATTTCCAGTGACTGCTCCATATTTTTCATCTGATTCTAGTAAATTGGATAGATAATACAAAGAATCTATACCGAGAACAGTATCGCTGTCCGTACAAAGCACACCATCTACCAGGTCATATTGGCATGATAACTTTAATCCCGTATAAAGTGCATGCCTCTTTCCCTTGTGAGGCTGTAATATACAGATGTATCTTGAATTGGACCCGTCTAGAATATCAATTTCAGGGTCTTTGCTTAATAGTTCTGTCATATGAATAACATTTGCCCTTAGGATATCATGTGAAATTTTGGCCATATACTCGTCTCCTGGTTCGTTCCCATCTATTACTACGAAAATTCTATGTAAATTTTCACTGTGGCTTAGTTCCATTATAGATTTCAAACAATTTCTGAAAAGGATCGGATCTTCCCTGAAACCGACTACCAATAGGTTATATTTTCCTGATATTTCAGGGCTATCCTTGTTAATTTTTAAAACCCGATGCCTGTTGAAATAGGCAAATATCATCTGTAAACACATGTAAAATACAATATAAAGACCGTATACGGAAAGTGTAAAATATCCTTGACTTCTGAAAATACTGAAATTTAATGAAAGAGAAATTATAATCGGTATAAACATGACTGAAAGGACTGTACCAAACATCAAAATACCATATATCATTCTGTTTAAGTTTAAAGAATTTTTTAACTTAAAGTGAAAAATCTATTTTGAAATTTTTGAAATTTTTGAGATTCTAGATTT
>Ga0306866_1000237_pt1 | contig 19337 bp, 8 predicted proteins | sample AntRauTorckE5432_FD_190450 | JGI IMG/M metagenome (GOLD analysis project Ga0306866, IMG submission 190450) | Saline lake microbial communities from Rauer Islands, Antarctica - Metagenome Torckler E5 #432 (v2) (version 2) | ecosystem: Environmental > Aquatic > Non-marine Saline and Alkaline >...
CCAAAATCTATGAAGGTACTGATAATACTGACCATAAAGGACAAATAGCTTGTGGAAGTGGCACTTGTGAAATTGTATAACATTTAATAAAAACCTCATCTATTAATTTAGATGGGGTTATATTAACAAAAAAGATAGAATGACAGAAAAAAAATTTGAAGAAGAAATAGAATTAACATTAAAAGAATTAAAAAGCATTTTACTTGTTAAAGGAAAAGAGTATAGAAGAAATTTAAATCCTTTTCATAATTTTGAAGAAGGCAGTAAAAGAACTGGTTTAAGTAGAGAAAAAGTATTAGATGGATTTTTATTAAAACATGAAATATCTATTGCAGATATAACAAATGATTTAGATAATAATATTTTACCTACTTATGAAAAAGTAAACGAAAAATTTAATGATAATTTAATATATTTACTTATAAAAAAAGCATCTATTATAGATAAAATAAATAATAAAAATGAAGTACAAACTAATTAAATTAAGTGATGATGTGTTTAATGGAAAACATCCAAATGGAATTATAGAAGGTCTTACATATAAAGGACAATTTCAAAATAAACCTCAAATAGGAAAAAGATTTCATTTTGGAACAGATGCAGATCACCCTAGGGAACATTTATTTACTTCTACTGTTACTCATATTATAAACAAAGAAGTTTTTAAAACTAAAAATAGTACTTATAAATTAGAAAAAATTAAAAAGAATGAATAATATAGTATTTGATTTAGAGACACTAGGAAATACTAGTGAAGCACCAATAATTCAAATAGGTGCAGTAAAATTTGATGAAGATGGTAAAATACTTAATTCATTTGAAAGAAATATAGATATTGAATCTTTAGGAGATTATAACTTTAAAGTAGATTATCCAACAGTAATGTGGTGGTTTAATCAAGATGACAAAGCTATAAAATCTGTATTTGGAAAAGATTTAAAAAGAGTAAAACTAAAACAAGCTTTATATGAGTTTGTTAAATGGGTAGGTAAAGTAAATGATTATTCTTATTGGAGTCATGCTACTTTTGATCCTCCTATTTTACGTAACAACTTTAACAAAGTTGGATCAAGTGATTTAATTCCTTTTAGATCACATAGAGATATTAGAACTTTAACACATTTGGCTCCAGATGTAAAACTTGTTAGAGCTGATATACCTCATAATGCATTAGAAGATGCAAAAGCAGAAGCTTTGTATATAAGTAGATGTTTAAAGTTTATAAACTTTTAATTATGACAAAAATAGATAAAAATTATTACAAACTATTAAATAAAGTATGGAAGGAGATTGGATTACAGATTTAGATAAAAAAGAAACAATCCTCAAGAAGTTAAAAAACAAAAAAACAGTAGAGGATGAGCCAGATGACAGTAAACAAACAGTAGAAGATTAATAATATAGGGGAGTAAAATCCCCTTTTGTATTTGAATAAAAATGATAAATAATGAAAAGAAAGATAAAATACAAAAAGAAGCATTACAAGCATGGATAGATTCTAAAAAAATAGGAACTTGTGAAATAATTACTGGATTAGGTAAGACATTTATTGCTTTGCATGCATTATATACTATGCCAAAAAATGATGGTAAAGTACATTTATTTTTAGCAGAAGTTAAAGATAGAAAAAAAGATTTATATCTTGAAATAAAGAAATATAATGAAATATTTAATAGAGACGTTTTAAAAGACTATAATTTAAAGTTTAAATGCTATCAGGCTGCATATAAGTACACCAATTTAGAATTAGGACTAGTTATATCAGATGAGATACATGATGCATGTACACCCTCTTATTCTAGGTTTTATACTAACAATAAATATGATGGAGTTATAGGTTTAAGTGCAACTATAGATAGAAAAACAAGCTATGAAGTAGAACCAGGTAAATTTATAACTAAAGGTAAAATACTAGACAGTATAGCACCTGTTATTTTTAAATATGGCTTTAAAAAAGCATTTAAAGATGAGACTACTAGAAAGTTAAATGTTCATATAATACTAGGAAACTTAGATAACAAAAGAAAAACTATTAAAGGTGGACCAAAAAAGAAACCGTTTTATCAAACTGAAGATTCTTATTATAAATATTGGACAAAAAGAATAAGTCAATCTTTTTTTATAGCAGATATTGAAAAGAGAGAATTAATGTTTAATATTTCTTCTAAAAAAAGAAATGATTTACTCTATAGTTTACCTTCTAAAATTAATGAAGCAATTTTATTAACAGAATCATTAAAGGGTAAAACTATATTATTTGGTAATCATATTAAATCTTTATTAGAAATAACTCCTAATACTATTAGTTCTTATAATAATGACAATCAAAATGATAAAATAAGAAAAGACTTTGATAATGATAAAATAAGTTTAATAGCTAGTTTTAAAAAGTTAAAACAAGGTGCAAATTTAAAAGGTTTAGATAACTGTGTTATAATCTCTTATTATGGATCAAGTAAAGACCTAACCCAAAGAATAGGAAGACTTAGAAACAATGGAGAAATTGGTCAAATATTTATATTTGTTACCAGAGAGACTCAAGAAGAAACATGGTTTTCTAAAATGTTTGAAAATTTTGAAAATGTAAAAACTTTCTCTTACAATAGTGTAAGTGAATACTTAAATAAATAAAAAATAAATAAAAATGGATAGATTTATAGCAGATCTCCACTTAGGAGACAAAAAACATAGTAAAAAAAGAGGATTTAATTCTATAGAAAAAATGCATGATCATATTATTGAGGAATGGAACTTAGTAACTTCTAAAAATGATAAGGTATTTTTACTAGGTGATGTAGCTATATCAGCCAAGTACTATCCATTATTAGAAGAATTAAACGGAAAGATTTATGTTATATTAGGAAATCATGATAAATTTAAAGATGTTCCTAAATTGTTAAAATATGTAGAAGGAATTAGTGGATTATATAAATATGTAGATAATATATATTTATCTCATTGTCCTATTAATGAATGTCAAATAGGTAGTAAAGTTAGTTTAAATATTCATGGACACATGCATAAAAACTATATTAAAACTTATATTTGGGATTATGCAATAAGAGATGAAGTTCCAGTAAAACACCCTAATTTTATAAATGTTTGTGTAGATAGAATAGGCTATAATCCTCAGACATTAAATCAATTAATGGCTAACCGTTAAACAACAAAAGGTATGTAGTTAAATACATACCTTTTTTTTAGTCGCTTATAAAAATCTAATTAAAATCCAAATGATGATTTATTACTAAGATTATAAATTTTATGATAATCTTTCATAAATTCTTTTACTCCAGGAGTTCTTTTTCCTACATTCTTAATAAACTTATCAAAATTTTCAGGATCTACTAAATCTTCTCCGTTAAGTACATCACCCATTTCAAATAATACTCCAATTGTATCTCCAAAATCTTTAAATAATCTTGTAGCAGGAACTGGAGATTTAAGAATTTTTAATAACTCTGGAATACTATAGAATTGAGAAAGTTCCATTTCTAATCTTCTCATTTGATATAAAGTAAATCCTAATACTGCGCTATCATCATCATCAAATGCTGCAGAAAGTAAAGAAGTAAGAAGAGGTATTATAACTAAAGTTAAAGCAAATTCTCCACTAGCTTGAGTTATATTAGCTTTTTCATGTTGAGATAAAGTTCCCCAATGCGCTTTTAATGCTTGCATTCCCATTTCTCTACTTTTTATTGCACTAAGAATAAACCTTACTAAACTAGTATAAAATCCTTCTTCATATTCTTGTAATGAGCTGTTAAAAGTTCTTTGATCTTCTCTTAAATCCTCTTTATTTACAGTTACATTATCAATATTTTTAAATCTTCTATTAAAAGAATCATAAAAATATTTTCTAAACATACCGAATAATTTACCAAACCAATGTCTATAAACTTCAGCTCTAGTTTTTTGTTTGTAGTTACCTACTATATCATAGATCTTATTGTCTATAAGATTTTTAATTTTAGTTTTTCCTCCTTTATTAAATTCTGTTAATTTGTTAAATTTAGTAAACACTACTTTATCAGATACTACTAACTTTTTATTTTTATCTTGGCTAAACATCTCTAACATAGTAGCAGCTTCTTTTTCAGTAGCTACTATTTTACCTTCTTTATTTATATAGTTATAGTCCTTATCTCTAACTGCAATTCCATCTAAAATAGATAAAACCATAGTACTTTGAATCCAATGCTCTCCAGAAGCTTGTGTTACTTGTCTTGCTTCTTTTGTTAATCCTTTTTTAGCTAAAGTAGTTGCAAGAAAATCACCAGCTTCCCCCATTAAATTTCCTTCTAAATCAAAATATTCATTAATTTGATTTACTAAAGATTCATTTATAGGTTTAGTTACATCAGCCATTGTTTGTCCTAAATGCTTAGCATAAAATTTTTCAGCATTTTTTATATTTTTAGATTTTATAATATCCCCTGCTATAAAACTTTCTAAAAATAATTGAGTTTTAGTGTTAGTAACGTTTGCAAATCCTTGACCTAAATTTAAAGGCAATGATACAAAAGAAGCTAATCCTGTAATTTTAGATGCAACTTTATTAGCATCAAGATTAACAATAGGAACTTTTACTCCATTCTTATTTAACACATCATAAAATTGTTGCTCATTTAAATTTTTAAGCATTTTATACATATTACTATTAGCAGCATTTTCAGTAAACTCAAATTTACCTGTATTAACATTTTTACTATTTTGACTTCCTTTCTGAAGATAAATAGGCTTATAATAAGCAACATCTAATAAAGTAGAAAACTCAAGTTCTACTTCTCTTCTGTTTTTGTATCTATTTATATTTTTAGCTTCTAGTCTAAATATAGTAAATAAATCTAAAGATTGATCTTTAGCTTTCATTTTGTTATCTCCTGTTCCATCTCTAAAATGTAAAGGAATTTTAAATACTTCTTTACCTGCTGCATCATATTCTGTGTTAACAAATCCAACATCATCAGATCTTATTGTACTTAAATCTTTATATCCTTCTTTAACTTCATCTAATATATTACCATTATAAGCTCTTTCTAATGCACTTTTATATATTTTAGGTAAACCATAAAAAACAACATTTTTGTTTTTATACATATAAGTATTTAATCCTTGTCTTCCATATATTGTATTGTTTCCTTCATCATTTTTAGACTTAAAATAATCTAAAACTTCTTTTTCAATAGTAGAAAGATTAGAATAAGAGTTTTTATATTTATCTAAAACTTGAAATTCATCTACTTTATCAACAAAATATTTTCTTTTTAAAGTTTTATATTCTTTGTCTAGTTTATTAAATTCCTTATCTGTTTCTTCTAATTCTTGAAGCTTATATCTTATAGTACTCATTCTTTTACTAGCCTCTAACACTTCCGTATTATAATCACTTAATAAGTAAGGAACTCCAGTAGAATCAAACTGTAATATATTCTTAAACATCTTGTTTATATTACTACTACCTTTCTCATCTCTTAATTTTCTAAATAAGACTTTAACTCTTTGATCCTCTTCCATATCTGCTTGAATCTCTCTATCTTGCATTTCATTTAGTCTATGTTGATATAGTTGAATTAACTTATCAGAAGCTTTTAAACCATTACCTAGAGAAGCACTCATTGCACTTATATCTTTAGAAGGATCATTAAATAATTTATTTACTTCTTCTTCTACTTCTTCTTGAATTCTTTCTCTATCTCTACCTGCCATTTGTCTTAAAACCCAAGTATCTTTATCTCCTTTTATATTATTAGCAGAATATTCTTTTTCTAATCTTTCTCTATTTCTATACTCTACATTTGAGAAATACTTTATATCAGACAATTTTTTAGTAACATAAGATAGTTGATAATCTTTAAAAGAATTTTTTACATTTGAAAAACTAGTAGATACTTCAGTTAGAACATCAATAGCCTCCTGCAACTCGTTATCTTTAATTCCTTCTATAGATTTATCAGGACGAGCCTTATAAGTAGAAAGAACAGATTTCATTACAGGAATGCTAGAGAATGATTTTATATAATTTTCATAGAATGTTAAAACAAATTCTAAATCAGATAACTCATTAGTATCAAGCTTATCTAGTTGATTATTTAAATAACTTAAATTATTTTTTGCTTCATTAGCAAATATTAAAGCACTAGTAACTTTACTTTTGTCTCTATATTTTTCTAAATCTAATAATATTTCTTTTAAGCTATCTGCTCTCTGACTTAGTTTTTGAGACTTTTCTTTATTTTTATTTTTATTCATTTCTGCAGAGTGAATTAAAGAAGCTATTCTTTCCTTTAATGCAATCTCAGATTTTTCTAAAGCAGAAGTTAACTTTTCATTAGAATTTTTTAAAGATGTTTCTTTCTCTGAATATTTTTCTTGCTTAGTTTGAGTATCAACTTTTTTAAATAAAGGTTCAATTGATTCAGTTTTTTCTGAAGATTCTATTTTATCAGTATTTTCATTAGTAAGCATTGCCATAGCATACTTAGTAAAAGTTATCTCATTATTTTCATATTGAGGATTTCTATCTAAAAACTCTAAATAAGCTTCATACTTATCTGCAGCTCTTCTACTACCTTTTTGTACTATGTTAGTACTTATACTAAAAGCTTGTTCAAAAGCAGATTTATTATCAGACAAGTTTAATAATTTACTTAATAAATCTAAAACTTGTTGAAATAAATTTCTATATTTTTTTACTCCTTTTGAAGGAGGTAATTTTTTTAACTCGCTTATAAATGAAGAATCAGTATATAAAGCTACTAAAAATTCATCTAAATTAGTAAACCCATACATAGAACTATCTAAATTCTTTTTAGCATAGTCATATACTTTTTCAAAATCTTTAACTGCTTCATTAGAAGAATCTTGTAATTCTATAAAAGATAAGTAATGTAAAGCTTCATGTAATATAATAGCTTCTGCTCTACCTTGTTTAAATACAGCATTCTCATTAATTTTAATATTACCGTCAAATTGACCTGCTACATCTTCTCCTTTACTGCTTTGTAATTTATTTACTAAAAAAATAGGTATATCTGCTTTTCCTACTAATTCATTAACTTTTTTTGCTAACTCAGATAAAGAATGATCAGAATTTCCTATTTTTTCTAAAACAGATTTTAATCCTTGTTCTGCATTATCTTTAAAGTAATTCTCTTTTAGATTTTTATCCATAGAATAATTACTAACAGAGGCAGAATTTAAATCATTAGTTAAATTTTCTACTTCTTTATTAACCTCAGCTTCTTCACTAATAACCTTTACAAATTCATCATTAATTCTTAATATAGATCTATTAGGAGTTACATTAATTATTTTAAAAGTTCCATCAGGTACTGAAAATCCATATTTAAAAAAAGATATATCTTTGTAATTTTGTATTACTTTATTTAATTTAGTTTTATTTAATATTTTACCTTCACTATTAATTAAGTTAGAATTTATAAGTGATTCTTTTAAATTAAAAGGAACATCAGTTTTATCTTTATTAATTTGATTCTTTTGAAACAAAATAGGTTTTGAAGCCTTAGCTTGTAATAAATCTACTTCATTCCAAGTATTACCATGTTCATCAGTAACTTGATTTACATCATATAATTTATTAAGAATATTAGTAACTCTATTAGTATAAAATGCTTCAACAGGTTTAAGTTTTTCTAAACCTTGAGTTTTCATTTCTTCTTTAGCTTTTTCTTTATTTTTTATACTGTCTTTTATTTTATTTTCTAAATCATTTTTATTATTACTAGAAAACTTTTCAAGAGAATGTGACTCGCTACTAGGGTCTACAATTTTATATCTTTTAATATTTTTAGATTCATAATCATTGTTTTCAATAATTTGCAAAGTGTTAATTCTAGCTATATCTTTGTTTAATTTAGCAATATCATCAGCAATAGTTTGATGTCTTTCTACCTTAGCAGCAGTCTCCCCTGTAGGAAATAATACTTTTTCATAACCTTTTTTAATACTATCTTGCACTATAGATTGTATAAAGAAATTAACCCAATTACCTTTTTTGTTTAATAGTTGTAGAAAATTGTTTTCTGACTTTTCAGAGTTTATTACTTTATTATATTCAGTTTCAGATATTTTAATCTCTTTTGGTACAGCATATTTATCATTTTTATCTTCTTGAGCTTGTTTAAAGAATTCACCATTTGCTGTAAAATAATTAAAATCTCCATTTTTAAAAAACTTGTAGTCTCCTTTTTCTGGTTGACTATTTACTAAACTTTTCTTATCCCTACCTTTTTGAAATAAATCAGATTGTACTTCTAATATTCTACGTATTTTATTTGTATTACTACCAGATTCTTCAAGTTCAGAAATTTCATATTCAGAGTAACCTTCATTATCCCTTAAAGAATTTTTTTCTTGTTCAGATAATTTAATTTTAATATTAGATTCTTTATCATCACTTCTAAACCATCCAATACCATTATCTGTACTAAAATCACCATGCCCTTTAATACTAGGTATAATTCCTGGAGTAGCTACTTCATTTTCTGTATAATTAGTACCTCCTGGTACTGTAAGGTATGAGTAGTAAGAAGTATTAATTCCTTTATCACTTGCTAATTCTTTACCTTTTAAATACTCTTCAATTGTTATTTCTTTACCATTTTTATAAGGAGTAGTAAAATTACTCATTCTTCCTTCGTCATCTGGCTCTACTTCACTGTTTAAAGTATATACATCTCCATTTACTGTAAAAGATTGCCCATCATCCATAGGATTAGGTTGTTTTCCTAATTTATTATTTTCTTTAGTAGTATTAACTTCAACAGCAAAACTATTTTCAGCTAATAAAGATGTAATAATTTCTTCTCTTAGGTTGTCTTGATTATATATTTTAGATTTTTCTTCTTTGGTAAGTATATGTATTTGTTCGGGTTTAAATGTTGCGTACATACTATATGTACCATCATTATTAAATTTATTACTAGTTTCAAATTTTACTCCTGTGTAGTTAGGAAGAGAGTGTTTTATAGTGTCTTTATTGTTGTCTAATAATTTACCATTAAGAAAATCAGCTCCAGTGCTATTTTCAATATTTTTAGCATTTATTATAACATCTACAACATCTCCATATTTTTTTGCTTCAAATTCTTTTTCTGTAAAAAAATTACCTTGATTTATCCAATTTTTAGGTTTTTCTTTTAAAGAAAATTCTTTATCTTTTGTACCATGATATAATATTTTTTTAACTTTAGTGTCTGGAAATACACTTTTAATAAATTCTTGTTCAGAAACTTTATCCCTGTACTTATCTAATATAATTTGCTTTTGTTCTTTAGGTATTTGAAGTTCTGTTAAAATTTTACCTAAGTCCCAATTATTCTTTTTACCTTTAGCAAATGCTTTTTCTGCTTTGTCAGAAGATAATATATCTATAGATTTTAGATTATAGGTAACTATATTATCTTTTCCTCTTAATTCCTCTATTGTAGGAAACCTATCTTCAATACTATTTTTAGACTGCCACACACCTACTTTAGCTGCAACTAAAGCAGTAGATATGTTTAAATCTTCTGATAATTTTTTTACTTCTGGTAAATTTCTATTTATACAACTCATAATTTATTTTTAATTTTTATAAACAACCTATTTCATTATTTCTCTCCTCTATTGTCATACTATTCCAGTCATTTTCAGTACGACCTGAATCTAACCATTTATCTTTAATATTATTAAATCCAATTTCATCTTTTGTTATTTCATTTCCAAACATATCTAATTGGTTTTTATCTATATATTTTTTATCAGACTCTTCTAAAAGTTTTTTAGCATATCCTTGTAGAGTTTCCCCAGATGCATTTTTATTATTAGGATTTAAATATACAGAATTAAAATTTCCAATAAACTTTGGATTAGACTTTATAAATTTTCCTTCTGATATTGAAACTTCTGATCCTGTTAGAGATACATAATTTAAAGCGTCTTCTCCGTAAAGTTTATTTATTGTTACTTCATAGTTCTCTTTTTCTACATAAGGAATTACCTTATCATGAGGTACATTACTTAATTCCATTAATTTTAGAGAAGACAAAGTGTAAGAATATTCTTTTTCATCAACCTCATCTTTAACTATTATAGAAATATTTTCAGGATATTGAATATCAACTCTATCATTTAAAGATTCAATTAAACTAAATTCTTTAGTATCTTTAACTTCTTCAACTTCTTTTTCTACTTCTTTTGGTATTACTACATCTTTAAATGCACTTCTTACATTAATAGGATTTTTAAATAAAGGCATATTTGTTAAATTAACTTGTGAAATTATTTTCTTTTTTACTACAACTTCAGATCTTAATAAAATATCCATCATATCAGAATTTACAGTTTCACTAATATTCCAATTATATATAAACTTTATGCCTTTCTCATTAGGTTTAATTTTTTTATTAGTAATTTTTAAACCAGGAGTATCTTTAACTAAGTAAAAACTATCTTCTACTTTATTTACTAATTTATTTTTACCAGATAACATTGGATTATCTAAATTATGTTCCGCAAATTGCTTAATAAAATTAAAATCTATAGAATCAGATTTTTTATCTAGATTTATTTCTTCTACTTTAGAAGATAGATAGTTATTAAAATAATTCTTGTTAAAAAAACTTACAGGTATATACTGATGAAAAGTAGTAGGCCCAGTAAGAAAAGAAGAAGTTAAATAAGAATATTTAGCTAACTTTTCTGAAAATTCTGGATTTGAACTTTCTAAGGAACTCCAAGCATCTATTAAATCATTTTCAGCATTTACTAGTTTCTTAGTTCCTCTTGTTTGTATAACTCCATCTACTACGTTTAATTCCTGAAGAATTTTATTACCTATTAAAGAATCTTTGGATTTCATATTAGAAAACTCTTCATTAAATTCTTCTATAAATTTAGTAGGATTGGCTTCCTTAAAAGGATTAAATCCAGATACTATATAAGACATATAAGCTCTTTCTAAGCTATCTGCTAATTTTTGATTAGTTAATAGTCCATTATCAGAAGATAACATAGCTATGAAGTTAAAAGAACGTATAGCCATTTCATTTCCTGCTATAAATAAGCTAGAATTCTCTTTCATAATTTTTAAAGGCTCTTCTATAGAATTTTCAAAAACTTGTTTTAAATTATTTTTAAATCCGTCTGTAGATTCAAATCTTTCCATATAATTTTCAAAAGGAGCTTTATAAGAAGTTTTACCTGCAGCTTTTAATACTAAATTTTTAGCTACTATAGTAGAACTTACATTTTTACCTTTACCATTAACTCTATAAGAATTACTTTTTACATTTAAAGATAACTTATCAGATAGATTTTGTAAATAATCGTACATATATAAAAAAGGAATGTCAGAAGTATCTGCTTTTTCAATTTTATTATTTAATTCTGTAAGATTAAATTTATCAGATAAAGAAGAACTAGCTTTCTTTTTAAGATCTTTATGTGATTTTCTTATTTTTATAATGTTTGAAGAAACTAATCTTCTTGTTTCAATAATAAAATCATTAAGATTATCTGATATAAAATCATTATCTTTATATTCTTCTTTTATTTCTTTTTTATATTTGTCAAAAAATCTAATAACTTTTGCTTTAGTATCTGTATTTTCAGCTGCTAAATCATTAGTAATACCAGATCCTCTATTTATAATATCTAATATAAAATACCTAACATCAATTGGGTTTCCTTTAATTTCTATAGTAGTATCTTCTAATTCAGTAAAATAATCATTTAAAATAAATTTTATAAAGTGATTACCTTTACCTTCTGAAGATACAGAATCTTGTAATGCAGAAAATTCTATAAAACTTTTTATAGTAGGATTAGATAAAAATGCATTTACTTTAAAAGGATGTACTCCTTTTCTTAATAGCATTGTACCTAAATTAGTTGTTTTAGTATTCCAATTACCTCTAAATACATAAGGGTCTTTAGCTATATCCACAAAAGCATTAACTAAAGCTGTCATTGCATCTTCTAATTTTAAAGACTTTAATTCATTAACATCTTCTTTAGTTAATTCTTTTTTATTTTTTTCATTATTTTTATTATATTCTTTTACAGATTTATTATAAAAATACCTATATTCTTGTAATTCTTTATCACTTAAAGTTTCAGATTTTTCAGAGTCCATTGTTTTACCATTACCTAAAGAAAGATTAACTTTATAAGGAGTAAAACTACCTCTTATAGAATCCATCATTTGATTAATCATAATACCTAAACCTTTCTTACCCTCCATATACTCTTCTCTTGTATATGCATCCTCTAAAGAGTTAAAGTAGTTCATACCTTCTCTTTCAACTGGAGGAGCTAATGCTTCTATGTTTTCTTGCATAAAAGGAATATCAATAGGATTTATTAATTTATCAAACACATCAGGATTAGTCAATATAGATTTAAAAGAATTAACAAGTAAATTATTTAGTTTAGATTCATAATCAATAAAATCAGTATTACCTGTTTTTAATTCTTCAATTGTTAAAGGTTTTATATATTCTAATTTAACTTCTTTAATTTTTAAATTATTAACTATACCATTTATTCTATCAAGTATAGAACGATTATAAAAGTCTTGATTGTTTAAATATAAATCTTCCATTACATAATCAATTATATTATTTTTACCTTTAATATAATTAATATTGTAACCTTGATTAATTAATTCTTCTCTAAGTTCTTCTATACTAAAATCATTTTTTATTCCATTTCTAATTGAATTCAAATCATTTTTTTCATACTTAGTTTTAAAAGAAGGTATCATTAAATATAACTTATCAATATCAAAATCTGATCCTGTTTTTGTAGTAAATCCTGTATAAGGAACAATAGTATCTGACATTTCTTCAGGTAAAAATCCTAACACTTCAAATGCATCATTGGAAGCTAAACTTTGGTTAGGTATTCTATAACTAATTATACTTTCTAAAATTTCATGATCTATAATACCACCTTCATATTTATTTGTTTCTTCATTAAGAATGCCAAATAATTCTTCAGTAGTAAAACTTTTATAGTCAGGTAAATAATCAGCTATTAAAGAACCTGCTAAAAATACACCACCAGGTCTTACTTTAGTTCTTCCATCTTCTCCTTTATATACTTCAGGCATGTGAAGTCTACTTTCTTTATTAGCAATAGCCTTTTTACCTGCAGGAGTTAATACTATTCCATTATCATTATTCTTATCTGTTAATTGTGAAAAATTGAATCCAAAACTAGAAGCTTGTATAAAAGATCCTCCATTAGTTTTAATTTCTACTGTTTCTCCATTAACTAAAGTACTAAATTGGTTTTGAAATACTTCAGCTTGACCAGGTATTCCATAAGGAGATACTCCCATTAACAAAGCATTTAAAGTATTCTCTGTAATATCTCTTGATTCAAGTTGAGATAAAACTTTTTTATACAGTAAATCCTTATTATTAATAACATTGTCATTTCCTTCTATACCTAATAAAGCTTGTATCTTATTTAAGCCTATATTACTTTTATCTGCCATTACAGTATTTATTATACCAAACATATCTTCTTTAGTATAAGAACCATCATTATCTAATTCAAATCTAGTTTCGTTACCTAATCCTAAGAGTCCTTGCAATATAATTTCTTTTAACTGACTACCTATAGTAGTTTGCTTATATCCTTTAGTAGGTAAATCTTGCTGTAATTTCCAGTATTTATTTTGTAACTGAAAAGTATTTAAGTTATCTAAGTTAGTAACTGCTCCTTCTGGAGTGTGAGCTACAATAGAACCTCTTGCTCCTACTTTAATAGCATCAGCAGTAAGTAATTCATCTATAGGATCATTTTTATCTCTCATTCTATCATACATAGCTTGTAGCTCAGGCATGTTTTTTATTATAGAAGGAACTAGAACTGCTTGAGAATATTTTAAATATATAGGAACATTAGTTCCTTTTAATTCAAAATGTACTCCTTTTAAAGGTATAGCTAATCTTTTAGATTCTTCTTTAGTAAAAGTAGCATTTTTATTAAACATTTTAGAATAAATAATATCATCTAAAGAATTCCATTTTCCTGTACCTTTTTTTATAAATTTCCATCTTTCAGGAGTAATCCAAGCTTGACCATCTGCAGAGTTAGAATTTCTATATAATTCTTTAATAATTTTATTCTTTATCTTTTCTATATTAACAGGATCTATTTCTACACTATCTATAACTGCAGCAGTAAAGTATCTTTTTTCATTATAGTTAGATAAGTATTGACCATCTGTATAGCTTTCTGATACCCTTTTAATATAATCTACAGGAGACTTATAGTAAGCCATATCTCCAGTAAATAAGTTATGATATTCAATTTGAGAAATATAAGAGTTTACAAAGTAATCTGCTACTAAAGAATCTATAGCGTTGCTTCCTTTTTCTTTTTTGTAGTACTCAAAAATAGAATTATTTAATAAATTATTAGTTAATTCTCCATTTAAATCTCTTTTTAATATTTTATTATTTAATAATTTATTTTTAGTTTTAACTATTTCAGCTCCTAAACTTTTGTTTATAAAACTTACAATTATATCTTTAACTTCTGAAGAATCATCTAAAGAATCAAATAAAGGCGTACCTTCCTCATTAAATAATTTTACACCTAGTTTCATAGGATCATTTAAATCTCTTATAGTAAAAAACTTTAAGCCATTTTTATTACCTATGTGAATATTATTTACGAGTTCATTCTCTTCTAAGTTATTTATTTCTTCATAAGTTTTTTTTATTCGCTTATACTCTGCATTTATAAAATCAAATATAATATCTTCTGTTTGTTTAGAAAAACTATATTTATCATTAATAATTTTTAAATTAGTGTCTACAGAAAAGTTATATTGTAATTCAATAGAGGAAGCTTTATCAGATGCTAAAGATGTTTTAGACGTGGGATTTCCTCCTACTTTAAAAGATAAAAGCTTATTAATATTATCCAATATCATGTCAGCTCTACTAATATTCTTAGAGTCTGATGCATTTTCTATATCTCCTTTTTGCTGAATACCATTAAAGTAAAAAGTTTTTAAATCAGTAAGCCTTTCTTTTGATTTTTCTAATCTAGATTTTTCTGTTTTATTATATTCTTCAGCTCCTTGTTTATTAATATAACCTAATAAATATTTAATATAGGTTGATCCATTTTGTACAGTACCAGATTTTTCAAATTTCTCTTGAAGCTTAATAGGATTATCTATCCACTCATTAATTTGTGTATCTAAAAAGGTTCTATTACCATAAGTCCATTTTTGTTTACCCATAGTATTTACAGAGGAATCAGAAACTCTTTCCATAAAAAATGCATTAGCTGCAGCAAATTTTACTAAATTACTTTGAGACTTAAAATTAGGAATTTTTTCTTTTGAAAAATACTTTATTGAATTTAATAAACTTAAAAGATTATTTGTATTTTTTTCTACAGATAAGCTATCTAAGTTATTATTATTTAAAAAATATTTTAAAGACGGTTCATTAACATTAATACCCAGCTTATTTAAAGAATATTTAATTTTTTTATAATTATTTGAAAGTAAATCATTTAAATCTTTATAAGTTTCTTTTTTTTTATTAATAGAATTTACTAAAGGATCTATATTAGTTTGAATAATCTGTTTAATTTCTTGAGCATTTAAATCTTTTTCATTAAGATTAACTTGCCATTCTTTTAATTCTATATTTTTTCTATTACTTATTTCAGAAATATTTTTAAAACTATAAAGTACATTACCATTATCTAATTCTATTTCAGACTGTAGTAAATTTTTAGGAACTAAATCGAATGCATTAACAACTTGAGCTTTAAAACTAGGCGATCTTTCTAAACTAAATAAAGGATAAAAATTATTTTCTTCTGTTTCTTCAACTAAATGTTTATACTCTGGTCTAACTTTTACTAATTTCTTAACTTCTTTTACAAGTAATTTAAATTTATCACCTTGTTCATTTTGTATAACAGGAACTAATTTTTCTAATAGATTTATATAGACTTCTTCAAAAGCTATATTTTTAGGCATATCTAAAAAATTCTTTTTAGAAGAGGGAATTAAAGACAACATAAGTTTAATATTATTATTAACATTATCTTTAAAATCTTTTTCAAAAGACTCTTTCTTTATAAGCTCATTTTTACCTTCATTTTCTTCTACTGTTCTTATGTATTCTTCTTTAGTTCTTAGATTAAATTTAAGACGTTTTAATTCTATCTTGGTCTTATTTACCCATTCTTCTAAATAAAGCTCTTGACTCTTTTCTAAACTATCAGCATACTCCATTTTCATAAAGTCTTCTGATACCATCAAGTCTATTTGTAATTCAGTTAAATAATTATCTACAAAATCACTTAGAGTAGATTCATTTTTATTTATAAACTGTATTAAATCTTCATCAAATTCAAAATTAGTTATAAATTTAGCAGATATAGCTTGAGTTATTTCTTTAGTTTCTTCTGAAGTAAATATATTATTAAGCTTATCATTCTTTAAAGGATAATAAACTCTATTGTTATACATATCAGTAAAGTAATAAGAGTTGTATAAATCATCATAAAACAATTTAGGCTGACCATTCTCATCTATTCTTCCTCTAAACATCTCATATCTTAGCTTGGTAAGATCTGTAGTGTCTTCTTGCAATTTTTTATAGTCTCCAAATACTTCTTTAAATTCTTCTTTAAGAAAATAATTATATAATGACTTAGCTTTATCATTATTTTCAGTAATCATATAAAGAGTATCATATAAAATAGATTCTTCTCCGTTGTCTGCTTTAACAGTTTTATCTTTTCCTATGCAGTTAGCCATATTATTTTAATTTACAAATATTTTCTATTTCTTCTTTATCTATTCTTTCTTCTTCTACTAAATAATTGTTTAATTCTGTAAAAGCTTTTTGTGAATCACTTTTTAAAAATCCAAATAATTCTGATCTTTTAGTAGGACTTATGTTATCTCTAAATGCTTTAAACAATTTACTAAACTTTTCCTTATATTCTTTTTTAGTTAAATTATCTGGTACTACTTTTTCAGGAGTAGGAGCTTTTTCAGTTGAAGAATCTTTACTAGGAGTAAAAACTTCTTTAGCATCCTGTCCAAATTTTTCAGCTTCTTTCTGATCTAGTTCTTCTAATTCTTCTGTAGTAAGTTCAATAACATCATCTTGAGGCAAAGGTACGGAATCTTTTTCAGAATTCCTATCTTTTCCATCATTATTTTCTACTTTTTCACTATTATTTGAGTTTTTTATAGTTTCTAACATTTCTTCTGATATTAAAGCATCATTAAATGCTCTAGCAGAAGCATAAACTTTATTTTTATTTCTACTTACTGTATCTTTATTTATCTTTTCTAATAAAGATACTATAGAACTAGGATTATCTATTACAGTATAAGAACTTCCTCCTATAATTTCATATAAGAAATAAACACCATTAAAATTACCTAAGTAACGAGTAGCAGCAGTAGATCTCTCTTTTAGTGATTCTAATTTAATTATATCATACTTAGAAAAAAATTCTTTTCTATTTACATTCTCAGTATTTTTTACTGAAGGATCAGTAAATTGTCTTATAGCTGATAGTTTACTTTTACTAAATATACCATTAAATGATCCTTTAATAGTTTCTATATCTTCTTTACTTAAAGATGTACTAGTTTCTTTTTTTGCAGGTTTAGGTTTTTTAGGAGTAGATTTAGGCTTAGAAGTTCCTGTATTTAAATTAGTAGATAAATAAATAGAAGTATCTCCTATAAAAGTATCTTCTTTTGTGTTCACGTTAGTATTTAAAATACCTTTATTAATAAGATATTCAACATACTTTCTATTTTCAAAATTTAATGCTCTGTTTCCTTTAGTTTTCTTAAACTGTATGTGTCTTCTTTTACCTTCGTTATTATTTTTAGAATTAGTCATAAAATTAACAAAAGTATCTCTAGATATTTCTTTATCTAAATTTTTTTTTGTAATTTGATTCTTACCTATAAATATAGAATTATTTTTTTGACTAACTACTACCTTAGTTTTTTTATTAGAAGTACCAGTCCATATATAAAAGTCAACAATGTGCTTTAAAGTAAGTCTTTCTTTGCTTTCATTCATTAAATTAGCTAATTCAGAAAGCTCAGTACCTAATTTTTCTTTTATACTATTTTTAATAACATCTGGTAAATCTTCAAAAAGAGTAGAAGTACCTGCCTCTGTATTTAATCTATATTTATAAATTTCATATAATGCCTCTGCTTGAGTTTCATTAACTCTACTTACATTTAATTTTAAAGGGAATTTCTTACCTGATGCCATTGTTATACTTAAATAAACTTCACCAGGAGCTAATCTCCTTTTAATATTTCCTTCAAAATACTTTCTTTCTTTATTTTCTAATATACCTTCTTCATTAACTATATAGAAATCATTTGAATCAATATTTTTTATATCATCTGCAAATTCAGAAAGGTCTGCTATATTGTTTTCAACTACTTTATTATTTTCTTTAGGTGCAATATTTATTTGACCATTTTTTTGACCTGCAACTTTTACCTTTATATCTTTAAGAGCTTTTCCATTTAATAATTCATTTAAGATTCTTTTTCTTAAATTCTTAGAAGTATTATCAAAAGTTTCAGTATTACTACTAGGCTTTGTAAATATTACTCCAAAAGAAGATTCTGTAAGATTAACTTTAATAGGTAAATCATTTACAAGAGTAGCTATATTTTCAGAAGTAACTCCATTTTTATTATATTCTTCTATTGCATCTGTAAATTTATTAGATTTAACAGGAGTTTTTTTAACTTTATCTAGTTTATTTTTGACCATTTTTCTCCAGCCTGGCAAAAACTTATTTAATTCCTTTTCAGAATAACCTCCTCTTTGAGATATTTCTCTAGCTGTTTGGCCCCCTAACTTATCATTTTTATTTGCAGCTTTTATAATAGAAAATGGAATATATCCTTTTACATCTTGATTATATTTATCTCTAAGTGTTACAGGTGCATTATTTATTTCATTTCGTGTTTTAGAAATATTATTATTATTTAATTCTGAAACATCTTTTTGTTCTTTTTTAGTTTTATTTAAATCATCTATTTCAGCATCAAATTTAGCATTTATTTCTTTAAATAGTGCTGCATCTTTATCACCAGGAAAAGGATTAAGATCAAGATCACTTACATCATTTTTTTCTAACTCTACTTCTCTTCTTTTATTTATTTTATCAATATCATTACTTTGATTACTTTCATTTTCAGAAGTAACTCCATTTTTATTATATTCTTCTATTGCATCTGTAAACTTATTAGAAGTACTAGGGCTACTATCTTTTTCATTTAA
>Ga0306866_1000238_pt1 | contig 19152 bp, 16 predicted proteins | sample AntRauTorckE5432_FD_190450 | JGI IMG/M metagenome (GOLD analysis project Ga0306866, IMG submission 190450) | Saline lake microbial communities from Rauer Islands, Antarctica - Metagenome Torckler E5 #432 (v2) (version 2) | ecosystem: Environmental > Aquatic > Non-marine Saline and Alkaline >...
TAATGGACCTAATGGACCTAATGGACCTAATGGACCTAATGGACCTAATGGACCTAATGGACCTAATGGACCTAATGTAGTTAACCCTTTTGTCCATAACTACAATGCAGTTGCTTCTCCAGCGGCTCACAATACAATAGCAGCGCAGCCTAACTCTGATCCAACACGCAGTGGTCGTAACAAAAATTATGATTTATTGATTGGTGGTATTGTTGGGTACGTCATAGGACGACGTGGTGGCAGAAAACGAACCGAAGCAAAACTACTGCCAAAAGTAGATAAGCTAGAATCTCAAGTCAAAACTCTAAACGAAACAATTGTTCAAAAAGAAAAAGCTATACGACACCACGTGAGAGATAGTGAAGTGTTTAAACAATCCCATTCGAAATTGGCAACAGAAGCTGAAAAACAAGCAGTAGATAAAAATTCAGCAAGTAATGCCAACCAAAAAAGGGACAATAAAAGTAATCAAAGAGCAATAGATAGCAAAAAATCACAGGCTTTTAACGATGGTGCATCTGAACCGATAGGAACAAGACAGTCGTTAAAAGAACCTAATCCTAGTGAATCTAAACCTAAACCAAGTCTAGAAAAGCAACATACTAAATCAGGGCGTATAACACCATTAGTTATTGAGCGAGCTATACATAAAAGAGTCGAGCGTATTGAGTCCCAGGAAGCAACAAAAAGACGTGAACAATTGTTTCAAAAAGAATCGGTTGAAAAACTAACTAAATTTACCCTGCCAGCCCTAGAAGTGTTTAGAGAAAAGCGCGTTATGGACGGTACGCAAGATTCACCAGCCCGCAAACCAGTAGAACTTATGACGGTCGCGGAACTTATTAAAAAAGTAGAAGGCGCACAAGTAGACGGTAGGGATGTTATTGTTGCTTACAATCAAGGTCGGATAAGTAATGATACTTTACGCGAAGTGACAAGACTTTACATGCGTGGCGGTAATTATCAAAGCGAATTTCGTGAAAATTTAAAAATTGCGCCAGAAAGATTAGAGCGAAAACGTCATTCTTTAGAGAAGATATATGCCAGCACGAAACAGCATACAACAAAACAAACAACTCGGGTTCATTCAGCTGATGAAAATGACAGTAGTGGGAAGCAAAGCAGTGCAGCATATTCGACGATAGATCAGAGCTTAAATAAAAGAAATGGTATGTCATCTAGAAACGATAAAGCGTCTGAATTGGTAAGAAGTAGCATTTTATTGGTCGTTATACTCGTTATTTTGTGTGTGGCAGCTTTCTTTGTTTTTATCTAGATAGCTTAATGATAGGGCTCCTGTTAAATATTTCTTACCACTGGTATAATAACTATCTAACACTATGGAAAAAATTATCCTTTACTATAAATTTGTCCCGGTAAAAGACCCGGAGATGACGATGCGTTGGCAGCGTGAGCTCTGTATGCGCCTGGGATTAAAAGGGAGAATCATAATAAGCCCGCACGGGATTAATGGCACACTGGCCGGAGATCTTAAATCACTTAGGCAATACAAGAGTCAGATGAACATATCAGTTGTCTTTAAGGACATAAAATATAAATGGAGTGAAGGCGGTAACGAGCACTTCCCGAAGCTGAGCATCAAAGTAAAAGATGAAATAGTTGCCTTCGATGCTGCGGATGAAATAGTCGTATCAGAACGTGGCATAGAAAACGGCGGTAAACACTTGAAGCCTGCTGCCTTACATAAAATGCTTGATGCCAAAAAAGCTGCTGGTGAAGATGTCCTATTCTACGATGGGCGTAATATGTATGAAGCCCAAATAGGGAAATTCAAAGATAGTGTTATCCCGGATACAACGACCAGCCGTGATTTTAAAAAAGATATAGAGTCTGGCGAAATTAGTAAGTATAAAGATAAAGCAATTGTGACTTACTGCACTGGTGGGATACGCTGCGAGATACTTAGTGCGATGATGAAAAACCGTGGCTACGACGAGGTCTATCAACTCGACGGCGGTATCGCAAAATATGGTGAGAAATATGCAGATAAAGGGTTGTGGGAAGGCAAACTATTTGTATTTGATGATCGTGTGCAGATGGGCTTTTCAAATGATACTGAAGATATAGCGACGTGTGAACAATGCGGTGTCAAGACGAGCAACATGGTCAACTCAACAAATATCCGCCGAAAACTGCATGTATTGTGTGAAGCATGCCAAAATAAATCTGTTGCATTATTGTAATAATTGTTATATATTAAAAAGATATACTTATTACAACATAATACTAGGAATTCAATATGTCAAAATCAACAACTGTATTTGGTCTAGGAGACAAAATACTAAGCGCAGGACCTGAAGTGAAGATACCAGGTCGTGGCAAAACTAAAATTAGTACAAAATTTGTCGCTGGTGCAGCTGTTCTGACTGGTTTAGTCATTGGCCCTCTATCCTATTTAGGTGATAATGAAAACTCTGAACCGCAAGACTTAATTGCACCTACTATTGATGGTGGTGCGGAAGGGCTTGGTGTTGCAGTAGGGGCATTTTTATTGGCTGGTAAGGGTGCCCAAAGAGCTGTTGTAGCAGCACTCGATTATGTCAATCTTGAAGAGATCCCTGATGCAGCTGATACGTTATATAACTCTTTTGTGAGTGAAGGTTTTTCAGATGGCGTTGGGCGCTTTGAAGACTTCAGTGTTGAAATTAATTGGGGTAATGAAAACTAGTTGTCTATGCCGTAGGGATCTTACAACAGAATTATGGTAAATAAGAATAACAATTATACAAAAGTCCCCAGAAGAAAACCTGAGCAGGTTTTAAAAAAACCAAGGGGAGTTGAAACCGAGAAGTCCAAAAAAGAATCACGCTTTGATAGGGTAAAAACTCGAAGCTTGGCTGAGATAGCAGTAGTTGGATTGTGCGCAGTAGCACCAATACCTGTTGTAATGTCTTTTCCGGCATTGGGCGCGTATGAATTAGGCTTTCGCCGTCGTCAGCGTAATACAGAACTTGCAGCAGTTGCTGAGAAAACTGTACTAAAAGATCATGTTCAAACGTCCTCACTTGGACTAACTGCAAGCAGCTACAGTTCGTCTGTTGTTTTAGGTATGCCTCACGAGAGGCAAGATATTCTGAGACGTTCCTGGAACAAATCGTTTCTTAAAGCTGGAGTTGCTGCTCTAAGTATATTTGTCGGACAATATGGTATTCCAGGTGGAGGATCTGCTACTGCAGAAAACCAGAGCGTTGAAACTGCTGGAAGCGGCGCATTGGCAGAGAGGATGCTACTAGAAGACCCATTAAAGAATTTTGAATGCACTATAGAGCAACCTTTGATGCTTCAAACGCCAGAGCAACATGAATCATCAAGTGATCCAGTTCGGACTTCAGTAAATGCAGTGCAAATTGCAATGAATGTGATTGAGCCAAATAATAGCGGTGAGCCGCTATATCCTTATGATTCAGATACGTTCTGGGGTGCAGAGACTGCAGCGGCTTATTCTCAGCTTGAGCCAATAATATATAAAATATACTCGAGTGACCCCGCTGCAGAGAGGTACCAAGATGTTACAATAAACGGAGCATTTGATACTACTTATGAATGCGCCTTCATCACAGGTGTACTGGCTGAAGGATTTAATGTAGAAAATATATCAGAAAATCCTGCAATAGCGAACGCGCACATAAAATAAGCTTAACCAATCGTTAGGACTCTGGTAGCATATTCACATGCACGAAGATCTTAAAGCAAAATTAAAAACGTTGCCCACTACGCCTGGCGTGTATTTTCATAAAAATGGTATTGGCGAGACTATATATATTGGGAAGGCTGCGGTGCTCAAAAACCGTGTGCGACAATATTTTCAGAAGTCGCGAAATCGTGACCCAAAAACTGAAGCACTTGTTGCGGAAATTCATGATACTGAGTGGATTGAGGTTGAAACAGAGATGGATGCGTTATTTCTAGAAGCAGAAATGATCAAACGATATTTGCCTCGCTACAATATATTGCTTCGTGATGATAAAAGTTTGTCATACGTTAGAATAAACATTAAGTCGGACTATCCAACAGTAACGTTCACCAGACAACCTCTAGATGATGGTGCTGATTACTTTGGGCCTTATATAGATTTCTATCAAGTTAAAAAAGCGCTCAGGCTGTTACGGCGAATATTTCCATATGCTATTACAAAAGACCAAGCAACCATGGGGAGTAAGCTATATGAACAGATTGGACTAGACCCGGGACTTGCCAGTGGGCGAACAGACTTGCAAGAATATCGTAAGACACTTAAAACACTTATGTCCTATTTGCGTGGTAATCGAGTGGCTATTACAAATGGTATTGAAGCCGAAATGAAGTTGGCAGCTAAATCGCAAGATTTTGAACGGGCGGCTATGTTGCGCAATAAGCTTTCAGAAATGAGGGCGTTAAAAAGACATATTATATTTAGTGACAAAGAATTCATGGACATCAGTAAAGACAAAGGCTTAAATGGTTTAGCTGAATTGCTGACTATTGATTTACCAAAGCGGATTGAAGGCTACGACATATCTCACATGAGTGGCACTGATAACGTCGCTAGTATGGTAGTCTTTACAAACGGTATCCCCAATAAAGCTGAATATCGTAAATTCAAAATGAGGCTAAAAGGCAATAATGATTTTGCTCATATGAAAGAAACCATCACAAGACGATTAAGTGTCAAAAATGTAAAAGCTTGGGGCTTGCCCAGTCTATTTCTCATTGATGGTGGCAAAGGTCAGCTAAATTCAGCACTTGAAGCCCGAGATGCTTGTGGTTACACCATACCAATGATAGGACTCGCAAAAAGAGAAGAAGAAATTGTCATAAACAAAAAATCATCAAGCGTTCAAGTAAAGGTTAAGAGAACTTATCATGCATACAGTGATATAGTAGTGCTTGATTCAGAAGAATTTACAATCGTAAGACTTGGGCAGTCCGATGATATAACTAAGTTACTGCAACGAATTCGCGATGAATCGCACAGATTCGCAGTAACATATCACTCAACTCTAAAACAAAATAGACAAACAAGAAGCTGGCTCGATGAAGTGCCAGGCATAGGTCCTTCTACTAAACGTAAATTAATTAGACATTTTGGTAGCACAAAAGGTGTTATTCATGCGCGAGACGACGAAATAGATCAATTGCTCGGAGAAAAACTTGCAATTATACTTAAACAATATATTAGAGCTGAGAGAAAAAATGCTAAAGTTTAGTCAATTATTTTTTGTTAAAAATCGTCTAAGTCTTGCAGAAAGATTACCAAATCATCTGCTGGTAATTTCGGCGAATGCTTTGGTGCAGTATTCGGCAGATTTGCATTACCCTTTTCGGCAGGATAGTAATTTTTGGTATTTATGCGGTATTAATGAGCCAGATGCGGTATTAGTCATTGATACGGACACGAAAATGACAACGTTATTATTGCCGAAAAAGAATGATTACCAGTCTGATTGGGACGGTGTGAGCGATAACAAGAATCTGCAAAAGCAAAGCGGCGTCGATGAAGTCGGTTCAATGTCTGAGTTGAAGTACTTGGTGCGCTCGGCAGTGCAGCAAAACAAAAAGATAGGCTACTTGGCTGCTCCAAAAAATAGAATCGAGCCGTATGGTTTCTATGCTAATCCAGCACGTAAGCTACTTGAAAAAAAATTGCGACGCTACACAGACGGGGTTGAATTGCAGGATATCCGCCTCCATATAGCAAGGCTAAGACAAGTCAAGCAACCAATAGAGATAGAAGCAATAAAAGAAGCAATTGCAGTTACCGCCAAAACGCTAGCAGATATTAAGAATAGATTGAGCAGCTTTGAAACCGAAAAAGATATTGAGCGAGCTATTACTGCCGGATTTTATGCCAATGGTGGCGATGGTCATTCATTTGAGCCAATTGTTGCTTGCGGCAAAAACGCAGCTATAATTCACTATATTGATAACGTTACTAAGTTGTCACAGAAAAACTTAATGCTTTTAGACATCGGTACTCAAATAAATGGCTACGCTTCAGACATCAGCCGTACATGGTCGCTGGGTGGTGAAAGTGAACGACAGAGACAAATATATAAAACCTGTTTAGATATTCAAAAAAAAGGAATAGCCATGCTGCGCCCTGGATTACTATTGAGGGATGTTCACACTAAACTAGCAGAATATGCTCAAGAAAAATTCGAAGAGATCGATTGTTCAATGAAAGACAAGCCGTTTCCTCATGGGTTCTCGCATCACTTAGGGCTTGATGTTCATGACGCTGGTGATTATTCACAGCCACTTCAAGCTGGCATGGTGATAACAATGGAACCAGGTATATATCTTGCAGACGAAGGAATAGGAGTGCGGATAGAAGATGATATATTGATTACAGAAAATGGGTCAGAAAACCTCTCTAAAATGATCCCTAAACTGTTATAATAAATCATATAATGTCTCCAACAAATAAACCGAAAACTTACAAATTCTTAGTCCGTTGGGGTGTGTCCACATTTGGCTTGTGGATTGCTTCAGAACTTCTCGGGAACGAAAGTCTGAGCTATGAGGGACGCATAGGAGCGGTGGTATTTTCAGGGTTTATACTAGCTGTCGTCAATACACTAGTGCGACCTATCGTTGTATTCCTGACGCTTCCAGCTGTTTTACTAACGCTTGGAATATTTATGGTAGTGATCAATGCGTTGATGATATTGTTAGCTGCGTGGCTATACGGTCCTCTGCAAGTTGATGGCTTCGGGATTGCAATAATTACCGGGCTGGTGATTGGTCTGGTAAACTGGTTAGTAAGTGCAGTATTAGAAGACAAAAAGTCTTGAACGATATGAGTAGCTCCTTGCGGCTTGACCTACAGAATATTTTGACTCACGTATTACGTATACGCTCATCAAAGAATTCTACGCTCGCACTGAAATTAGCTTACTCTTATTGCCCAATACGCAGTAGTAGAATATATAAAGGAGAAATAGTATGAGTTTTTGGAACATAGTAACAATTGCATCTGCAATTATATTGACGGTACTGGTTTTAGTGCAAGTAAGAGGTGCTGGATTGGGTGCAGGGCTTGGTGGTAGTGGAAGTAGTGAGATGAATACAGTCAGACGTGGCTCTGATAAAACTATTTTTAATATGACTATAATTATGGCGATAGTGTTTGGTTTATCTATATTGCTTGAACTTATTCTTGCTTAATAGCTATACTAAACTAGTACTACATTACTACTAGCATTATAAATAACGCGAGACAGATAAGTATTGATATATGCCTTTAATAGATAGAAGAACCCAGCTCAAAGCCAGACGTGCTATTCGTAAGCAAAAACGAGCTATGGAGCAAGCAACTGCTCAAGCCGACGACAGTATCGAAAGACTCTTTCTTAAGAGATTTAGCCGACTTATGCGCGTCAGGCGATTTGTATTAGTGTGGGTTGGGTTTGTTTTTTTACTTGCCAGCGGAGTGTTTTGGCAACTTGGCACACTTGATAAGTTTTATTTAAAAAGCTCCCCGGTATCTGGTGGCACTTACCGTGAGGGAATAATTGGTGTATTCACTAATGCGAATCCATTATTTGCGACCAGTTCTGTAGATTCATCTGTTTCACGACTACTTTTTTCTAGTCTGTTTGTTGCCAATAGTCAGGGCGACCTACTTGGTGATCTAGCTGAGAGTATAGAAGTGGATGAACTTGGAAAAACCTATACAGTCTTACTTAAAGACGATATTACGTGGCATGACGGTGAAACATTCGATGCAAATGATGTTGTCTTTACCTATAAAACGATTCAAGATCCAGAAGCTCGCTCTCCATTACTTTCTAGCTGGAAAGGCGTCAGAGTTAGTAAAGTAGACGATACAACAGTGAAATTTGAACTACCAAATACATTTAGTTCGTTTCAGTTTGCGCTCACAAATGGAATTGTTCCTGAACACATACTATCGAAAGAAGATCCTGCAGATTTGCGCAGTAGTTCATTTAATACTCTTGATGCAGTTGGAACAGGACCCTTCACTCTCCGTACACTAGAGGTAGTCGGGACAGATATCGATACTCGGCAAGAGCGTATAGCAATGAATACATATGAGAACTATCATGCAAGCTCTCCAGGAGTCGATAGTATAGTTATCCGGTCATACCGATCAGATGAGGCAATGTTAAAAGACTTCGATGAGCAAATTATTCAATCAATGGTTGGCTATAATGGCTCAATAGATGAAGCGACAGTGAGCGATGATGTAAAGGTGCTTTCTGCGCCACTGACGAGCTCTGTTATGGTGTTTCTAAATAATTCAATTCCGATACTCAATGATGTCAAAGTCAGACAAGCGCTTGTACATGCAACAGACGTTGATAGCATCAGACAAACCCTTAATTTTCAACCAGTTAAAAGTGACAGTCCTTTTCTGATAAGTCAATTTGCTTACGATCCAGGCATCGTACAGTTTCCATATGATGTTGCTCGAGCCAACACACTACTCGATGAAGCTGGCTGGGTCAGAGGAGTAAACGGGCAAAGGTCAAAAGATGGTGTTCCGTTGACTTTGAGGTTAGTTTCTCAGAGTCTTTCAGATTATGCTTCAATCGCTCAATTATTGCAGGAAGAGTGGGGTGACGTAGGAGTGAATGTTGAGGCGATTTTGCAACCAGAAGCAGATATACAGAGTGGCGCTCTAGCTCAGCATGATTATGATGTCCTTCTTTATGGTATATCTATTGGCTATGATCCTGATGTTTTCGCCTACTGGCACAGTTCTCAGACAGACCCTAATGCCCAAACAAGACTTAATCTGTCAGAATATAAAAGTGAAGTTGCGGATGAAGCTCTTGAAGCAGGAAGGACCCGTGTCGATATTGACTTACGCAAGGTGAAGTACGAGCCGTTTTTAACTGCCTGGAGAGACGACGCCCCTGCTATCGCTCTCTATCAGCCGCGATTTACCATGATTGTTCGGGGGACTTTTGAAGGTTTCAACACAGGTCAGCTAAAGCAACCAGTTGATAGATATCGCACGATAAGTAATTGGAAGATTCGTAACGATCAGATTTTAAAATAAAATGGTCATGAAGAGCCTGAAAGCCAACTTCACATGATCAGCTAATATTTCTATTAGTCTTATGCTAAAATTATAACAACAACAGAAGAATTGAAACCCGATAGAAAAGGACGTCACACGTGAATTCCGTTAGTATAAGACGAAAAATCAATAACATAAAATTAAGAATGGTAATAGTATGAATAAAGTAGCACATTACCTTCAGCAACACTTAAGCGGTGAAGTACTCGTAAGTACAGATGTTTTGAATCACTTTTCACATGATGAGAGCATTCTACACATGAAGCCGTTGCTCGTCGCTCATCCTAGAAATGAAAATGACTTACGTAAGGCCGCTCGGTTTAGTTGGCAGTTGAGCGAGCGTGGTCGTACGGTTCCGATAACTATTAGAGGTAGAGGAACTGATCAAACAGGAGCTTCTATTGGGCATGGAGTAATGCTCTCTACTCCAGCTCATATGAATAAAATAATTGAGTTAGATCCTAAATCTGGTTCGGTGACAGTGCAATCAGGTATTCGTGTCGATAAACTGCAGCAGACACTTCATACGCATGGGCGTTTTTTGCCTTCTTTGCAAGAGGTTAACTACGCGACGCTTGGTGGCTGTGTTGCCAATAATGACGCAGGTCCTAATTCTTATAAATACGGACCTATCAGAGAATATGTCACTGGAACAAGAACTATTCTGGCTAACGGAGAATTGATCAGAACAGAAAGACTCTCTAAGAGAGAGCTCAACAAAAAACTTGGATTGGCTTCATTTGAAGGTGAAATTTACCGTTCACTCGACTCTCTCATCGAAGAGTCTCGTGAAATAATTGAAAAGCTACAGTCGCTTGGTGACAGGAGCAACGTAGGCTATAGTTTGCAAGACGTCAAAGCAAAAGACGGTTCATTTGACTTGACCCCACTACTGGTTGGATCACAAGGCACATTAGGTTTGCTGAGTGAGATTAGTTTTGCAACTGAAGTTCATAATCCAAACATTGCTATGGTTGCGGCATCGTTTGATTCTACAGAAGCAGCATTCTTGGCTGTCAAAAGGATCAACGAAATGAAGCAGGGACCGTCAATTATTGACTTTATAGATAGTTCAGTTATCTCGTTTGTGCAATCGACAAACCCAAGTCTGTATAAGCAGACTCTTGGGAACACTGTACCAGAAATATGTCTGTTCCTCTATCTAGAAGAAAACGCTGGCAAATTTAGTAAAAAAAGCCGTAAACAGCTACGCAAGATTTTAGAAGAAACAAGCACAGACATTGTTGATGTCACAAATGAAACACGCGAAGCTTGGGACGCAACTCGTACAAGTGCTGCTTTATTCATGGCCAGCTCAGAAGGCAATACTAAACCTGTGCCAGTGATTAATGACGCGTTGATTCCTATCGAACGCTGCGCTGAATTCATAACAAAATCAAAAGAAATGCTCCAAAAATATGCTAATACTAACTTTGGGATTTGGGGCCAAGCTGGATCGGGAATTATATATGCAACACCTATGTTTGATATAGAAAAGATTGGCGATAAACAAAAAATTTTCAAATTATTTGATGAATATTATTCGCTAGTTGTTGAATGCGGTGGAAGTGTTGCTGCCAGAAGTGCTGAAGGTCGGTTGCGAGCGACTCAAGTACATAAAGTCCTACCACAAGATGTATTAAAATTAATGCTACAAGTTAAGAAGATTTTTGATCCATACAAGATTTTTAATCCAGGAGTTAAACTAGCTTCAGAGATAGATAGTTTAAAACAAAACATCAACAGTGACTATGCACTTAGTCATCACTACGGACACATAACTTTCGTATAATTTGATTGTAATATATAAATTGTTAGTAATATATAAAAAACACACAGTACTGTGTGTTTTTTATATGGTGCGGATAAGAGGACTTGGTCACGCTAGCGCGACCCCCGAACTTCGCTATTGAAAACAAGTTTTCATCGGAAGATTCGTTTCCAAACTGCCACCGGCAGTTTTCACCTCCACGAGGTTAAAGTATTTCGATTTCACCAATGTAAAAACCGGCTTGTAGCCGGTTCTCACATTGGTGCGCATACAAGAACGCTCATCGAACTTTTATTGAGGCAGGGTTCGATATTCCTGATGGATCTAGGACTTTAAAATGATAAGTATTTATTATTCTGTAAACATTCGTTCTGTTGCAGAGACCGCTACAGACACGCCTGCTAAACCGCACTTACTCAAGCCTTTGAGATCAAGTTCTTTTATAGCTAGTTCACAATCTTCAAAAGTAAAGCTGCTTGTATCTAGGCCTGAAGTTTGTTCTGCCACGTCACGCCAAGAACAGCGTTCTTCGCAACCTTCACGGTTAACGTCTTCCATGCTCCATGTATTTCGAGGTCCTTTTGGACGTGCAGGAGGAGTGGTTTCGTTAAAACTAGGTGACTCATTCATACTAATATTATATTACAAATCATTAATTTATGCAATTCAAAGAAAGGACTTGAACTTTTCTAACAGGGGTGAAAAGAAAAAACACTACCGAAGCAGTGTTTTAACCAAACTTTCTACATCTGTAAAAAGCAGAAATTCAACTTGGTGCGGATAAGAGGACTTGAACCTCCACGGGATTGCTCCCACTACGACCTCAACGTAGCCTGTCTACCAATTCCAGCATATCCGCAAACTTCAATAAATAAACCCTGATGATTGAAAGTCTTTCAGGGTTCAAGAAAACAATGTGGTGGGTGATGAGGGACTTGAACCCCCGACCCCCTCGGTGTAAACGAGGTGCTCTAGCCAGCTGAGCTAATCACCCAAGTTACTAAATTCTACTACTAACAGGTACAATAAACAAGTTTTTCATTGCTTTAATGCTATAATAGATAACATAAATAGAGGAGTTAATATGATTTGGATTTTATTAGGAGCTGCAGGGCTCCTTGTTGTTGGACTTATTTTTGTCTACAACGGATTAGTAACAGCGAAAATTCGTGTTGATGAAGCATGGAGCGACATTACTGTACAGTTGAAAAGACGGTTGGATCTTATACCTAACCTAGTAGAAACTGTACAAGGATATGCAAAACATGAACAAGGAACATTTCAGCAAGTAACAGAAGCTCGTGCCGCTATGGCAAACGCAGGAAGTGTTGCCGAAACTGCTGAAGCTGACAACATGCTGAGCGGAGCGTTGAAGAGCTTATTTGCAGTTGCTGAAGCGTATCCAGATCTAAAAGCTAATGAAAACTTTTTAGAATTGCAGCGTGAGCTTGTCGATACTGAAGATAAAATACAAGCAGCTCGACGTTTCTACAACGCATCTGTGCGTGAATTCAACACAAAGCTGCAGGTATTCCCAACAGTGCTTATTGGAAGATTACTTGGATTCACTCCTCGCGAGTTTTATGAACTTGACGAAGAAGAACAAGCCAAGGCAGAGAAGCCAGTCGACGTTAAGTTCTAGGTCGTCAGTAAGTTCCATCCAGTCAGTAATCGTATAACGTTAATATAGTAACTATAAGTTTTGTGTAACAAGGAGACACGCGTGTAACTGGAGTTAAACATCATTTTGACTTCCTACAGCGAACCAATACTATGTACTCAGAGATAGCCGCAAATAAACGCAAGACAGTGTTCTTGATGTTATTCTTTATTGGACTTGTCGGTGCATTGGCCTATCTAGGTGGTGTTTACTTCGGTAACTTCACTATCACCATTGGTGCATTAATAGGATCAGTTTTTTACGCCTTAATTAGTTATTTCGTCTCTGCGCGTGCAGCTTTAGCTTTCAACGGAGCAAAAGAAATTCAGAAAAGTGATGATCCAAGACTTTGGCGAACGGTAGAAAACCTAGCAATAACTGAAGGTCTGCCAATGCCAAAAGTGCATATTATTCAAGACCAAGCCTTCAATGCTTTTGCAACTGGTCGAGATCCAAAAAACGCTTCCGTCGCTATTACGAGCGGACTACTGAATGCTCTTGATGATAGTGAGCTTCAAGGTGTCATGGCGCACGAAATGGGTCATATTAAGAATTATGATATTAGAGTGAGTATGATAGTTTTTGGGCTGGTTGCAGTTGTATCGATATTGGCAGACATTCTGCTAAGATTTAGCATTTTTGGTGGCTCAGATGAAGAGAATCAATCACCTGTTTTGATTATCCTCGGAATAGCTGCGTTTATCTTGGCGCCACTCATAGCTGTGCTTGTACAGTCGTCTATTTCCCGTAAAAGAGAGTACTTGGCCGACGCAACAGGAGCGATGACAACTCGCTACCCTGAAGGTTTGGCACGTGCTTTAGAAAAAATTAAACTAGGTGGCTCTGCGACCAAAAAACAAAATACGTCGACAGCACATTTATTTATAGCAAATCCACTGAAAGGCAAAAGTTTTTCTGCTATGTTCTCGACCCACCCACCTATCGATGAACGTATTGCTCGATTGCGCTCAATGGGTTCAAAAATCTAGAAGAAAATTATGCCGAAGTCTAAGAAAACAAATACCCAGATTGTAAAAAAACCAAAAATATTATCACCAGATGCAAAACTACGCAAGAAGCCTCTCTATAAATCATTTCGACTGCATAAGTCTATAAAACATCCTGCCCCAAAATTGCCATCTTGGTGGATATTGCTTAAAAAGTCAGCACGTTTACTCTGGGCTAATAAAAAACCAATTCTCGGGTTTGCAGTTCTCTATGGTCTACTAAACCTATTATTTGTACGTGGACTACAAAGCCCGTTCGACATTGATGCAATCGACCAAGTACTGAGCGATACACTCGGCAGTGAATCAGCGAATCTTGAAACAGGCTTCACAGCATTTGGTTTGCTTGTCGGGGCATCGACTGCAGGAACTGAAATAACAAGGTTATACGAATTTATTTTCTTTATTGTGTCATCATTAGCATTGATATGGCTTTATCGACAGCAGCAATCGGGAAATAGAGTCTCTGTTAAAATGGCATTTTACCGTGGCATGTATCCACTCATACCGTTCGTACTAGTGCTTATGGTTGTCTTTCTTCAGGCAATACCTCTTATTGTTGGAAACACATTCTATACAACAGTAATTAGTAATGATTTAGTATTTGGTTTCTTTGAGCATTTAGTCTGGTTAGTGTTCTTATTGCTCACAGCACTATTATCACTCTACATGATGAGCAGTTCTTTGATCGCACTGTTTGTTGTGACTTTGCCAGAAATGACTCCTATGGTTGCGTTGCGTCAAGCACGTGAATTAGTGCGTTATAGAAGATTCGCTGTTCTCCGAAAGATAGGAATTTTATTTTTAGTATTTTTGGTGGCTATTGTCCTGATTGTATTGCCACTGATATTCATTTTGCCGACAGTCGCCGAGTGGACCTTCTTCGCTATTACTGTGTTGGCGATCCCAGTAAGTATCGGCTATCTGTTTAGTTTATACCGAGAGCTACTGTAAAAAATGACAATATCAGACGCCAGAACACGTATTGATAAACTAAAATCTGTGATTAATGACTACCGCTACCGCTACCATGTATTAGATGAATCAACGATGAGCGAATCGGCGGCCGACAGCCTCAAGCATGAACTTTCACTACTAGAAGAGCAATTTCCGAGCCTCATTACACCAGATTCACCAACACAGCGTGTCGCTGGAAAGCCACTTGACGCATTTAAAAAAGTAGCCCACAAGTATCCTATGATGAGCTTGCAAGATGTGTTTAATCGCTCTGAAATTGAATCATGGCTCAAGCGAATAAATAAACTACTTCCTACAGGTTTTGCAAATCGTGATACGCAAGAATTTTTTGTTGATGTAAAAATGGACGGCCTGGCTTGCGCATTAGTCTACCAAGATGGGGTCCTTATTCAGGGCCTGACTAGAGGAGACTCGAGTATCGGTGAGGATATGACGCAAAACGTAAAAGCATTAAACAATGTTCCTTTGGTCCTTCGATATTCAGAAAATTTTCCGTTTATGAATAAAGGTAGAACAGAAATTCGCGGTGAAATCGTTATGTATAAAGAAGATTTCGATAAACTGAATGAAAAACGTAAGCTATCAGGCGATGACTTGTTTAAGAACCCACGTAATTTAGCCGCAGGAACAATGCGGCAACTCGACTCTAAACTAGTGGAAGATAGACCTCTTCACTTTATAGGATATGACGTGCTGTACGAAGACGCAGCTAATATTAGGCTTTACTCGAATGCATATAATTCGATGCAAGAATCCGGTATAACAACAGGCAAACCCGCAGATACTTTATTTTCTGTAGAAGATGTGATGGCGTACATCGACAAGTGGGAGAAAAAAAGAAGTGAGCTAAAGTATCAAACTGATGGTGTTGTTATAAAACTGAATCAACGTCCATTGTACGACCAACTAGGAACAGTTGGGAAAGCACCGCGAGGTGCAGTTGCATATAAATATCCAGCAGAAGAAGCTGCCACTGTTGTGAAAGACATTGTTATCAGCATTGGACGGACTGGAGCAGCTACACCGGTAGCAGTTTTTGATCCAGTGACTGTCGCTGGTACCACGGTCCAACATGCCAGCTTGCATAATGCGGATGAAATAGATCGCAAAGATATAAGAATTGGCGATACCGTTGTCATTTACAAGGCAGGTGACATTATCCCGCAAGTTCAAAAAGTCATTACTGAGCTGCGACCAGATGGATCAAAACGATTCCGCTATGAAGCTGAATTGAAACGACAATACCCTGACCTATCATTTGCACGCTCAGATGGTGATGTTGTCTACAGGGTTACTAATCAATCTAATGACGTCATGCTCAAGCGAGGTTTGCAGCATTTTGCATCACGTGCAGCACTCGATATAGACGGCTTAGGTGAAAAAAACGTCGTCACTTTAGTTGACGCCAATCTAGTAGACGACTTTGCTGATATCTATTCGCTTACACAATCGCAACTTGAGTCACTAGACAGGTTTGCCACACTATCAGCTTCAAAATTACTATCCGCAATCAATGAAAAGCGTCAACCACCGCTTTCTAAATTTATTTTTGGGCTTGGCATTCGTCATGTTGGAGCACAAACCGCTGTGGATCTAGCAAATACGTTTAAAAAGCTGGATACGCTGGGTACTGCCACCTACGATCAACTGAAGAATGTTGAAGGAATTGGCGATATTGTTGCAGATTCTGTACTTGCTTGGTTTGTGAGTGACGACAACCAGGCTCTGCTTGCAAAATTCAGAAGACTTGCCGTGTGGCCACAAGATGTTGAACGGCGAACTGATGGGAAGCTACAAGGGAAAAGTTTTGTTATAACAGGGACCCTAGATTCGATGAGCCGCGATGAAGCTGCCGATAAACTTCGCAGTCTTGGTGCGACGTTTCAATCATCGATAACGAAATCAACCAGCTATCTAGTTATGGGTACGAAAGCAGGACAATCTAAAGCAATAAAAGCTCAGAAACTGGGCGTCCAAGTTATTCATGAAGAGCAATTAAGGGAAATGTTATGACAACAGTATTCATACTTTCGGGATTTATACTAGGTGAAAATGCTTCGACAATTACAGAATTTGATGATTTTGAGAATCTGTTGCGCAAGAAGGGCTATGAAGTTGTCCGGGTTGCTATTGACTATGATAAACACACTCATACGACATATATTGCCGAATTTCTAGACAAGTACAGTACTCTTAAAACTGAGCAGAATATTGTGATAGGTAATTCATTTGGAGCGGTGGTTGCGTTATTTTCTGCTCCAGATTTTCTGCCGACAGAATTATACTTATGTTCTATGTCGCCATTTTTCGCAGAAACACTAGCCGACGAACGTTATTATGACTACGCTATGCAGGAGTTTGGTAAAGACAGGGCAGACGATTTAAAAGCCTACTCAACAATAGAAATTGCTCACAAGATTAATCAGCTAAATATACCAGTTCATTTTACTTATGGTGAGTTTGAAACAGGCATATACGATCACTTAGTAGACTTCAATAAGGCTTACCAGCAATCATTCATAAGTTCAGATATAGTAATGATCCCTAATGCACCTCACGGCATGAGAGACCCATCTTATTATCATGCAATTGCTGAATTACTCTAGCCTACTATGACTTTAATATAGGGCTTGTGCTTAAATAACTTAAATGCAATACTAAAATAGTTATCGGGTGTATCAGGCTCGTCATAAATAAAAACTAATAAAAATAAAAATGCCCGAGCCTGGGTGGGCACACCCGAACTAAAAAACCTCTCGTTCCAGAGAGGTTTTTTAGTTATTTTATTATTATCTAATACTTTTTTGAGTTTCTATGAGTGTGCCGTTCATGTGATGGTGGAGCATATCGGACTCGAACCGATGGTCTTCTGACTGCCAGCCAGACGCTTTACCAGCTAAGCTAATGCCCCGATATAGATATAGTAGCTTATAGAGGCAACCTGCTACAATAGAGTTCAAGAATCCCGCAAGAACTTATTGAGCGTGGAGTTTTAAAAAAGTAATTACGGAGTGCTTAAGTCGGATGAATACACAATCTATTATGAAAAGAATCGGTCACTTTAATCTCAAAAAGATAACGAACTATATCGTTATGCTGGCAGTTATTATTGCAGTCGTGACAACATGGTTCTGGTATTTTAATATCTACATGAATCAAGAGCGAAGATTCTGGTCAGCAATCAATACGAGTATGTCGACACCAAGCGCTGTTCGTACGCTTCAAGAAGGTGCTTCAGGAAATCAGGTCGTTCAAAAATATCGATTCTTCTATTCACCTGAAAAAGTTTTCCAAAACAAAGTAGCTTACACAGAACGTGACGCTACGACAAATACTTTTGTCGAAACAGAAGGAATTGTATACTACCCACAGAATCAGTATTTACGTTATACATCGTTTGAAAGTAGGCAAGATAGTGAAGCAGCAGTTAACATAGACGAGCTTTTAGGCGTCTGGGCAGAGCAAAACCCAATGCAGCAAGAGCAAACACCTGAGCAAGAAGAACAAGACAAGCTAAATTATCAAAGTGAATTAGTGACGCTAGCTATATTTGGTAATTTTGATGCACGCTTCAGGAATGAACTTATGAACGATTTAAAAAATTCAGAAGCTTACGGTGATGTTAGCTTTGCTCTAGAGGATAAAAACGAAGACGGCGAGGATATTCTCAACTACTCTGTCACAGTCAAGCTAAAGCCGTACGTCACAGCTCTGAATAAAGCTTTCGAGAGATCTGGCTACGATGCTTTTCCGCCGTTAGACCCAAGTAATTACGAAGACGATGCAACAGTGCCAGCGACATTCACAGTTCGTAAAAAAGACACTACTATTACCAATATAAACTTCGGCGGAAGAAGCGAAGCCTATAGTAATTACGGTGTCGCATTCACCCCAGAACGTCCTGAGGCAACATTAACAGTGCAAGAGCTGCAACAACGAGTGCAATCTGTCGTCCAAGACCTCTAACTATCTACAGACACCCAAGTAAAGTGCTTTTATATTATATTCACTTTTTTCATAAGTTAAATAAGTTATAATAGGTGGTATAAACACTATTATTTTAATATGACGTAGAAGGTAATTATGGAAGACTCCAACAATCAATCAGTACCACCACAATCAGATAATGCAAGCCCTGTCACCAAAAATACCTCAAAAAAATCCAAATTAGCAGTGCCGATTATTGCCGGTATTGTTTTGCTCAGTGGAGTTGGTGCAGCTGCATTTAATGCCAGCATACAGAATACACCTGAAAAAATATGGGAAGATGCATTACAAAATACTGAAGAGGGTTTTCAATCATTTGTAACCACAGCAGAAGATTACGATGCAAAGGGTCTTAAAATAGATGGTTCTTTTAATCTTCAATCACCCCTTGCCGCTGACGGCCAAGTGACTGGCGCACTATATGAAAAAAACGCAACAATAGAAAGTAGTATTGGAATCGCTGGACTTCGAGTTGAAAACGAAATTCGTTCTATCGTTGCAGAAGGTAGTGACACCCCAGACATCTATGTGTATCTTGACGGTCTAGATGCAGTGCAAGGTCTACTCGGCGCCGCGCAACCAGGGTTAGGCGGTATTATTGAAGAAGTGAATGATCAGTGGATAGTCATTGATAGAACTTTGATAAACCAGAGTCTAGAACAAATTGAAGAAGAAACGACAGTTAACACAGATTCTATCA
>Ga0306866_1000239_pt1 | contig 19118 bp, 23 predicted proteins | sample AntRauTorckE5432_FD_190450 | JGI IMG/M metagenome (GOLD analysis project Ga0306866, IMG submission 190450) | Saline lake microbial communities from Rauer Islands, Antarctica - Metagenome Torckler E5 #432 (v2) (version 2) | ecosystem: Environmental > Aquatic > Non-marine Saline and Alkaline >...
GACAAAAGTCAGTTGGCACTTTTGTACTCCCAGACAGAATTGGACGATACTGCTTGCGAATCCGTAATCGCTTTGCTTGATACGGTCGACACCAAATCGGCAATGGAAAAAATTATTAATGAATATGCAGAAGCCGCCAAAGGAGCCGCCCGGGCTCTCACGCTTACCAAAAAGCAAAGAGATACCCTCTGTGCCCTGGTGGACAGTTTGCTGCCAAAAGTGTAAAAGATAGGTATGGAACCCATAATATTATACGAAGACGACGACGTACTGGTTATCAATAAGCCTTACGACTGGTTGGTGCATGAAGACGGTTATAACGACGCACCGACGGTGGTGGACTGGTTTTTAGCGCGCGTGCCTGCAGCTGCAGAGGTTGGCGAACCGGGGTATGGCAGAGATGGACAGTTGCTCAATCGCGCCGGCGTAGTACACCGACTCGACCGAGAAACTTCAGGAGTGCTTATCCTTGCAAAAAACCAAGACGCTCACCAGTATCTCAAAAAACAATTTCAAGATAGATTGGTTGAGAAAGAATATCGAGCCTTTGTGTACGGGCGCATTAATGACCGATGGGGAACCATCAACCGCCCAATTGGCCGTAGTACTAAAGACCACCGACGGCGCTCAGCTGAGCGGGGAGCCAAGGGAGTACTGCGAGAAGCGATCACCGACTTTGAACGAATTGGGGTAGGAGAACATGAAGGAGAACCATTTTCTTACGTGAAACTCATGCCCAAGACTGGCCGCACCCATCAGCTGCGGGCTCACTTACGAGCCTTAGACAGGCCAATTGTGAACGACACGCTCTATGGTGAACATAAGGCGAGTGTCTCGAACAACCTCGCAGCTGATAGACTGATGCTCCACGCGCACTTACTTGAGCTGGCTCTGCCAAATGGTACCGCCGAAAGGTTTATCGCACCGCTACCCAATATTTTTGAACTGGCAGCAGAAAGAATAGAAGGCCAAAAAGAGACAGACTAGCATTGCAGTTCATCGGGCTTTGTGGTAGATTGTGGCACGTTTAGACGGCTCACTCGTTTAATAATCAAATAGATATATGAAAGCAGCAATATCAGGGGTAAATATTTCCCCAGTAAACATGGAAGAACGAAAGACTCTCGGCATTAAGGCTGGGGATACTGTTAAAGTTCACCAAAAAATTCAAGATAAAGGTAAAACTCGTATTCAGATTTTTGAAGGTCTGGTACTCGCACGAAAGCACGGAGACGAACCGGGAGCAACTTTTACTGTCCGTAAAGTTGCCAGTGGGGTGGGAGTAGAAAAAATCTACCCACTATACTCTCCGTTGATTGATAAAATTGAAATTGTAAAACGAGCAAAAGTACGACGAGCAAAACTCTACTACATCCGAGAGAAGGTAAACCGAGAAATTAAACGACAGATGCGACGTATGTCTCTAGTCTCACTTGCTACTGAATCCGAATCTGAGCTAGCCATAAAGGCAGCTGAGGAACAAAAGCGGTTGGAAGAAGAAGCCGTAGCCAAGGCTGAAGCAGACCAGAAAGCAGCCGAAGAACAAGCAGCAGTCACTCCAGTTGAAGAAACTCCTGCTGAAGAAGCAGCGAGTACCCCAGCCGAAGACGAGACAGTGGAAGTGCTCGAGGAAAAGCTAGAAGCAGCGAAAGAAGAAGAAAAGAAATAATCAAAGCACAAAGAAAAAGCCCGGCGCACCAGCATCGGGCTTTTTCTTGCTTGAATAACCAGTCTCCATGGTGCATAATGGCTCGACCTGAGAGGAAGGTATCTGTCCACGTGGCGAAATTGGTAGACGCGCTACCTTGAGGGGGTAGTGGGAGTATTCCTGTGCTGGTTCAACTCCAGTCGTGGACACAGAAAAAAATAACGGGGACAAATGTCTCCGTTATTTTTTGTTATACTAAGTTGTATATGGATACCTTCACCAAAGCTGACAAATCATTCGGCATCATTCCTGTCAAGAGAGTTGCTGACCAGTGGCAAGTGCTCTTGATTCACCAGTTTAGTAAAATTGGAAATAATTCATACTGGGTGTTTCCAAAAGGGCACGCAGAAAGAGGTGAGACTCCTTTGCAGTCTGCCAGCCGGGAACTGTTTGAAGAGACTGGCCTCAAGGCCGAGAAGATCATTCAAGACCCCTCATTTTCCTTGGCGTATTCGTTTCAGTTTGACGGAGTGCAAATCGAGAAGACAGTAGACTTCTATGTGGGGGTGGTTGTTGATGACACGGTAGTTATTCAAACCGAAGAAATAAAAGAAGCAGGGTGGTACTCATTAGAGGAGGCAAAAGAACGTCTCGACTACAGTGACACAAAGAAAATGTTTTTTGAGGTACAGCAATTCCTGAACGAATATACCGGATAGTTATTGCTATATAAGCAATTTTGTGGTATAAAAAAACGAGCTGGTCTTTGACCAATTCAATAGCTTAGCACTTGAGAGGAGATTCTCATGATTAGAGTACTGTGTTTGTGTGTAACTCTGCTTGTTGCACCACTGGCTGCGCAAGCAGAGCGGGTGGAACAGATAGGTCCAACCCGATTGGTTTGCCTGGAATCAGATGGGTTGGTTTCCCATGTGGAAAGATTAACTATACTCCAAATAGACAATTTGCGACGAACTGCGCAAACCGGTGGAGTCAAGTGGCCTTGCGATGATGTGTGGCTTCGGATCGATACTGTAGTAGTCTATAATCTCTATGATCACTATGGACCAAATGGTCCATACGATCCATACGAATCACTTGATGTCTGGATTCAGACTAAGGATAAATGGTGGGTGCTGATGCAAACTATCTGGTACCCTGGAACCAATCGCAATTCTCTGTGGTACACAGTTGATATAGAGGTCGCCTCTCGTCATGAGCCGATTCAGTACGTTTGGCGCCGTCCGAACTACTTCCCAGTCGTTCCGGATAACAATGACAATCGTCGTTATCGCTATTATCGCGATGACCGTGGTAATCTTCGTCAATACGATGGCCAGTACGAGTATGATAATCGCCGTGGGCAGTATAATCGTGACGAGCGCTACAACCCACATTCAGAACGTGACAGCTCTGCTGGTGAATCCGGCTTGACGATAGATAAGCTCCGGCGCCAGCTAGGAATGCCTCCAAAATAACAAAACCAAAGCCGCCCGGCAACCACCGGCGGCTTTTTCATTTAATACTTTTGTCGGGTGGAGGTCTTTTTTGAGAAGGTGGTGTGTTTGCTGCTTGGTCCACGACGCTTTTCTACTCGCTCACGCCACCGGATATACGTTTTTTCGGTTTGGTGAGTCCGCATCAGTTTTTTGACGGCGGTTTCGGTCAATCCGTATTCGAGGGTGATGGTTTCAAAGGGAATAGTGTCACCCCAGGCCATGAGGATGATTTGTTCGATATCAATGCCAGTCAGCTCTCTTTTCATCATTAAATTGTACGTGAGATAGCCAACTACACAATACTCACTAGAGTTCACAGGTCAGCCCACAGCTTTCAGGCGGAGCTGTACCACGCTCGGGGCAGGTTCCACTGTAGTAGCAAGCGTCTGAGGGGATTTTTTCTAGATACGTTTGAATATTCTCGTTTTGGGGATTACCATAATAAAGCAGAACCCGGTCATTATCTACAGGCACGTACTGAGTCAGTGGCTCAGTGTAGAGTTCCTGGTTTACGTAGAGCAATAGGGCCTGTTTTTCATCAAGGCACAAAGTCTCTCCCGCAAAGAGTGTGAGACAGCTGTCAGTCAAAGTAATAGCGAGCGATTGCAGGAAGTTCGCAAAAGTCAGGTCTTCTGAGTGGATGTGCTTAACCTCACCGTTTCCATCGTGGAGGTGAGCATGCTTGTGAACCGTCTGCTGGTTAGTGGTCATAAACACATCGCCTGTGAGGTCAATTTGCTGGTCACGGACAAAAATCTGAAAGTCGGCATGCACGTGGTACTCAGTATCAAAAGGGTTGGCAATCGGGTGGACAGGTTGGGAAGTGGCGAACGTTTCTAAAAAAAAGTAAACCAGCCCAGCCCCAACACACACTCCCAAGATACCGGCGATGATTGGTTGAGCTGAGTTGTCTGTGTTCACAGGAAAGAATTATTAAGAGATAGCGTACTCTCGAACTTTCTTCACTATCTCAGCCAAACTGCTGTGCGGCTTGATGAGATAATCGGTAATTTTTTGTTCGTGGGCACCTCCGACATTTTTCACATCATCCATAGAGGTGAGCATAATCACTTTTACCGACTGACCCCACGTGTCTTGGCGAAGCTTTTTTAAAGTAGCGTGACCATCCAGAACAGGCATCACAATGTCGAGCAATATGACATCTGGTTTTTCGGCAATCGCTTTCTCGAAACCGACAGCTCCATTTTCTGCCGTAAAGACAGTAAAACCAGCGTCTGCTATCGCTTCTGCTATCGCTTCACGAATGTCTGGCTCGTCTTCAATTATTAATATCTTTTTATCCATAGTGCTCTTATCCTAGCACGATTTTATCTGAGTATAGGGAGCAGTATTGTAAAAAAAAGCTGGTAATATATATAGATGATTACCAAACAAAAAGTCAGTCGGTTGCGCTCGCTGCAGTGGATGAACATCATCGCTCTCGTGTTTATGGCTGTGAGCTTTGTATGGCTTGAAAACCAATCCTTCCCGATCATTTATAATTACGGTGCCCTGGCTGGGGTAGTGGTGCTCCTGTTCACTCTCGTGTTTATTCAGCGTCGCGCCGATAGCTGGCTGACTGCCACTGCTATGCAGTCCAGTTTTGTGGCAACTGAAGAATTCAGTACTCTATATCAAAGTAGTCCGGTCGCATATGTCACGCTTGATTCAAAAGGAAAGATATTGGACTTCAATCCTGCGGCTATTCGCTTGCTTCGAGGAGAAAGCGATACTATGTCTGGAGAAAACTTTTTTGACCGCATCCAACCTGATTTTGATTTTTCAATTATTCTGGGCAAGATAAAGTCCGGTCTGACCGTGAACGAACAGGAAGTGCCTCTGTGCACGTTTCAAAAGCAGAATATTTGGACAAAACTTTCAGTGCACTCTCGTCCATTTGAGGAAAAGCGCATGCTGTCACTGATTGATATTACAGAACAAAGAGCGGTAGATACTGCAAAATCAGAGTTTGTTGCCCTTGCAACTCACCAGCTGCGTACTCCCATTGCGGCTATTCGTTGGAACGTAGAACTACTAGAAAAAAAGATGCAAGACTCAATCACCGAAGACCAGAGTCGCTACCTGATAAAGGTCAATCGTAATGTTCAGCGCATGGTCAGTTTGATTAATGATTTCTTAAGTGTGTCAAAGCTCGAAATGGGTACTTTTGCCAGCAGTCAAGAAGCGATAAACCTCAGTGAATTCTTTGACTCGATCATCGACGAATTTTCAGAAAAAATTTCCGAGAAAGGACTTACTCTTAACCGCGTGGATAATCCACCACAGCTACAAGTGATGACCGACAGTAGACTACTACACATCATTGTGAGTAATCTCTTGTCCAACGCCTCAAAGTACTCCAATCCCAGCGGGACACTTGATTTCTCCTACACTCTGGAGGGAGTCACACTCCATGTAGTTGTTAAAGATGATGGAATTGGCATCCCAGAGCAAGAAATAGAACGATTGTTTAGTAAATTCTTTCGCGCTACCAATGCACAAGTGCACCAAACACAAGGGACTGGGCTGGGACTCTATGTTGTGAAGCAGTCTGTTGAAAAGTTGGGTGGCACCATTGAGGTTGTATCTCAAGAAAATGCCGGTGCGCAGTTCAATGTGTCTTTGCCGGTTACAGTGCTGTCAAATGTTTCTACTGGATAATAGGCAGGCTCGACGGTTCTTCGTTGCTGGTCTTTTCTTATGGGGTAGCGTGCTTTGTTTTCCGGTTTCTGTGCAAGCTCAGAGCATATCAAACGACAAAGCATACCAGGCTGTTCTTCTTCAGCTCATCGCAGCTTTACAGACGCAAATTCAATTGCTGCAAGCGCAGCTAGTTGATAAGAAAATTGATACAGTACAAACTCAGTCAGCCATGGTAGTTCGACCTAAAACAGTTTTTAATGGCGCTCCGGTAATGAATCGCTACGACATAGCCACAGAATCAGACCTAAAAAAGATTGCGAATTTCGACCACCGTCAATATTTGAAACGGGTGTATGAAATATTCCCAGATACGTACGACGAGAAACTTAGTGAGTTCATGGTCTTTAAGGATAAGGGAGGTGATTTTGGAGCCTTTGTAGAAACAATCCCACCTGACCATACAAGCTGGTCTTTTGCTGTTAACACTGATTTGTTGGGGAGAGAAAACACTGAGTCAAGTACTGAATTAATCGTCCATGAACTTGCTCATATTATTTCTTATGAATCTATTGTCGGGGTACCGCTTCCGGGCAGTGCATCGTGTCACTCATACTTCAAGACCAGAGGATGCCCGAAAGAAAACTCGTATTTGGCAGTCTTTGTGGATGAGTTTTGGAGTGTGTCAAATTTAGAGAGAGCACTGAGACTCCGGAAGAACCCAGACGCAATCGATATAGCGGATGAATATTTTGAATCAAATGAAGATGAATACGTCAGCGGATACGCTGCCTTGAGTCCGGAAGAGGATTTTGCTGAAAGTTTTGCTCAGTATGTAGTGGCTCGCAGATCACAAACCAACAGCACAGCGTCTGAAAAAGTCTGGTGGTTTGACCAGTTCACTGACCTGCAAGACATTAGACAATACATAAGATAAATAATGTTACTTGAGCAAAAGTACCCGTTGGTAACTAAGAGCGACTTGCTGGCGCAGAAAAGGGGAAGCCACGGCGGCCGTGATAAGAAATGGGAAAATGATTTCAATATCAGCAGGTTCTGCTGCGAGTAGGATAATATCTGCTCCCGCCTCTAGCGCGAGACGGGAGGCTTCGCTGGTGCTGTAGTAGGCATCAATTGCGTCCATGCTCACATCATCAGTAATAATGAGACCGGTAAAGTCGAGCTCCTCACGAAGATAGGTAGTTAAAAAGAAGGTTGAGAGGGTAGCTGGTAAGGTGTCAATCTGCGGAAATTGCACGTGGGCAGTCATGAGAGCCACGGGTGGTTTTTGCGAGATAACCTCGGCAAATAGTTTAGTAAACGCTGGCAGCTCAGATCGAGAAATATTCACCACCGGCAGTTCATTGTGGGAGTCGACACTAGTATCATCGTGACCTGGAAAGTGTTTGATAACAGCAATGACGTTTTGCTCAGACATTCCAGTTATCATTGATGCTGCTAACGTGGCTGCATCGGTGTTTTCGGGAAACGTTCGGCTGTGCATGAAAGACTTTGGATTAGCGGCTGTGTCCAATACGGGTGCAAAGTTCATGTTGATTCCGAGGTTTTCTAGCTCCTTGCCACGAGTACGACCAATTTCAAATGCTTGTTCAGCAGTGGTGATATATCGTTGTCCAGTTTGGACGAATTGATCACCCTTCAGGCGCGTGACTGGACCACCCTCTTGATCAATTGCAATAAAAAGCGGTGTTTCACTCACCGCGTTCCACTGCGTGACCCAGTCGACGATAGCTTGAGGATTTTCTGGAGCACTCATAATAATGACGCCACCAAGTTGATATTTTTTAATCAAAGCGGTAGTGCTGGCAACGGGAGTGTCTGCCCAGTGTCCAATCATAAAGAGTTGTCCCAGCTGGGTCTCCGGGGAAACAGTAGTCCCTGGGCTCTCTGGTGAAGGTGCGTTGACAGAGGTTCCTTCCTCGGTTGGAGATTCGTACATAAATAGCACCCCAGCAATTGTAGTAAAGAAGACCAAAAAACTAGTGAGTAGTATTATTTTCATGTCGAAAGTATACCAAATGAACGAAGCGTTTAGCGGTACTCCTTGGTTGTGCGTGCTAACTCACTCGAGCTCTTTAAAAAGACTGCCGGTGATAGCCAACGTAATTATCCCTGTCACTAAAATCATCAAAGGATTTGTTTTAAAAAAATCTATTTGGTCAATAACTTTTTCAAAACCATAGAGTGTAAAGACTAAACCAAAGGATGAGAGAAAAATTAACAGTATGGGAAATCGAGAAAATGCGTTGTCTCGAAATTTCTTGGCATGAATAGTGACTGAACCACTCATGTCTTCCAGCTTCTTGATTTCAGATTCGATAAGTTTTTTCTGTTCTTCTATAGTACTCATAGTGGGTTACTAGTTAATTGGGATAAGTATTTCGCTTCGCAAGAGAAGGGGTATTGAAAGTGGGGGATTGTACTGGGCGACCTGGGTGCTGCCGGTAATGGTTTTATGGTCTCGTTTTAACAAGGCCATGAGCTCGGCTTTTTTCTGATTAATCCGGCTCGCGGTTGGGTACCAGGTAAACCTTAGAGCTGCCACGGTGTGTCTGGGCATCTCTGAGATTGTCACGAGGGGGTTATTTGGTTTTGGCAACGTGTCCAGCGTGTATTCCCTGGGAAGAATGAACGAAATTGTCCGGCTGTTTGATTCTTCCAAAGTGCTTATCACCGGAGCGGTCATGGCAATCTTTTGCGAGGGCTGCTCAACTACTGGTGCAGTCATTGAGATTTTTTCACTCCTGAGATTATTCCCAAATATATAATCAGCAATAATCCGGAACCCTTTACTGCGAGCTTCATTGAGTGAGCCAGTCACTTGTGTTTGAGCCATGATATGCGAATCGTACACTCTTATTTCATAACCCCTGGCCTTTTTTATCACCGTGTATGATGGAGTTTCAATTCTAGAGACAGCAACATAACTAATGATACTCCAAAAAACTATGATAACAACGAAGCCGATGAAAATTGATATAGACATAATCACATTGTACCGTACTGCAAATCTTAGCTACAGTTAAGCGGTATTTTCGTTCGGACTTTAGGGTGACGTTTCGACATCGGAGCCATGCTTTTTCTGGTATTCACCTATCGCTTCCATAAAGATCTCTCCGTACTCGGCGAGTTTCTTTTCTCCGACTCCGGATATGTTTTGAAACTCCTGAGTGGTCTGCGGTTTTTTGTATGACATGTCATGTAGGGAGGCGTCACCAAATATGATAAAGGCCGGTACTCCTCGTTCGTCGGCAATTTCTCTGCGTAAAATCTTGAGTGCCTCAAAACATTTTTCATCCGATAGGATCGTCTTTTTTACACGAGCTTTTTTATTTTTCTTTCCCACGGCACTTTTGTGAGCAGAAACCGGATCCACTTCAGCCAGAAGCATTTCTTCTTGAACCCGCGGCAGCTCGAGGGAGTCTTTGTTTGTTAAAAAATCTTTTCCTGGTTTTGTTACACAAAAAGTCGGATACTCTCCGTCATTTCTGCGAATAAATCCGTGCGCAATCAGTTGCATGAAGACCTCACTCAAAACACTCTCTGGTGTGCCTTTGGCGATGCCCCAAACGGATAGGGAGTTATGCGAGTAGTCTAAGATTTTTTGTTCTTTAGAACCCCGTAACACTTTTAACACGTGAGCCTTGCCAAAGCGATTGTTAGTTTTGATAATCCCCGACAGCAATTTTTGGGTTATTTCTGTCGCATCGACCGTATCATCTTGTGATCTACAGACGTCACAGGTTGCACACGATGTAATAGTCGGCGTTTCACCAAAGTATTTAATCAGACTAACCCAGCGGCAGGTACGCGACTCAGCATAGCTCATGACCTCTAAAATATTATCGAGTTCTTTTTTCCGTTCTATTTCGTTAGACACCATCCCTAGAAAATAATCTAGTTTTATTTTGTCGCCGGCGGAATAGAGCATGACACATTCACAGGGCAGGCCGTCTCGCCCAGCTCTCCCGATCTCTTGGTAGTAGCCTTCGAGTGTTTTTGGGAAGGTGCGGTGGATGACGAGTCGCACGTCTGGCTTGTCGATACCCATACCAAAGGCGGTAGTGGCAGCGATTATATGTATGCGGTCATGAATAAAATCATCTTGCATTTGCGATCGCTTGGAAGATTCCAACCCCGCATGGTACGCGCCAGCAGAAAATCCCTCTTCTTGCAAAAGGGTAGCTAAAGCCTCAGTATCTTTTCGTGAGAAGCAGTACACGATACATGACTCATCTTTATGTTTTGCGAGCAGGGCTATAATCTTCTGTAACTCATTCTTTTTCGGCACGACTTTGATGTGTAAGTTTTCACGATAAAAACTCGAGACAAACGTTTTTGGATTACTCAGATTGAGTTCACTGATGATGTCGTCTTTTACTTGTGGGGTGGCCGTGGCTGTCAGGGCAATGATGGGAATCAAAGGGAAAGACAGGCGGAAAGATTTGAGGTTGCGGTAGTCGGGACGGAAGTCGTGTCCCCACTGCGAGATACAGTGGGCTTCGTCGATTGCCAAGGCCGTAATATTGCAGGTACGTAGCCAGTCATGTATGCCGGTGACCGATAATCTTTCTGGTGCCATGTATATCAGATGGTATTCGCCAGCGGCGGCTTTTTTCATTCGCAGACGGAGTTCGCTTCCGTCGACTGACGAATTTAAAAACGTAGCTGATACACCGTTGGCAGTAAGCGCATCGACCTGATCTTTCATGAGTGAGATAAGCGGCGAAATGACGATGGTCATGCCTTCAAACACGAGGGCAGGGAGTTGATAGCACAAAGATTTTCCACCACCAGTTGGCATTAGTACAACAGTGTCCCGCTTCTGACAAAACTCGTGAATAACGGCCTCTTGCAGGGGTCGAAAAGAGGTGTACCCAAAGTGTTTTTTTAAAGTTTCGAGGTAGTCAGACATCAGTGAAGACATAGTACCAAAAAAACCATTTCATAGCTTACTCAGTCTAGTAACAGACACGTGCTCGCTGTCGAAGAACCTAATCTCTGGAGGCTGTTAATGCGCAATTGACAGATTACAAACCTTGCTGAAGATACCCCCATAGGGTATCATGTACCCATGAAAGCCGATTTAAAATCAAAGGTAACCAGGCAACTAAAAGTGATTGAAGGACAGGTCCGCGGTTTGCAGAAGATGGTAGCTGAGGATACCTACTGTGTCGACGTGATTACGCAAGCTTCAGCTGTTCGGAATTCACTCAGTTCAGTGGAAGGAAAGATTCTTGAAAGTCATTTGCACACGTGCGTGGTGGACCAAATGCAAGGGAAAAATAAAGACAAAGCGATTGCAGAAATACTGGCCGTGTATAAGCTCGCTAAGAAAAAATAACTATGAAATCTTCACCCTCAGACAAAAAAACTTTTAGTGTTGTTGGTATGACCTGCGCCAGCTGTGCCCAAACAATTGAAAAAGCTATCAGTAAAGTGCCGGGAGTCACGGCGACTTCAGTTAATTTTGCGAGCAACCAAGCAACAATAGAATATGATCAGACTAAGGTAGACGAGGAAATGTTGGTGGCTGCGGTCCAAGCCACTGGTTATAAGCTAGTTGATCAGTCGCTGAGGGACGGTGAATTTAAAGTCATCGGCATGGGGTCTGATCATTGTGCTGGAGTAGTGAAGGCTGCTTTAGCCGGATTTGTTGGTGTGTCCAATGTACAAACGAGTTATGCCAACAGCTCGGCAACTTTTGTATATGACCAGACCCAAGTTACATTATCTGACCTGAAACAGACGGTTGATGATGCAGGATATGAAGCCGTGGTGATTGAGAGTGGTGACAACGCCTACGAGAAAGAAAAAGCTGCCAAAGAACATGAAGCGACCGTGTTAAGAAACAAAACCTGGTTGGCGGGTATTTTTTCTCTTCCCATCTTCTACCTCGCCATGGCTGAGATGATTAGTGAGTCGCTGATTCCAGGGTTCCTTACGCCGGCTGAGTTTCCTTTACGATTCGCACTCGTGCAGCTCGCCCTGTCCGTTCCGGTAGTTATCGCCGGGTATCGTTTCTATACGGTTGGTTTTCGTAATCTGTTCAAATTGACGCCAAATATGGATTCTTTGATTGCCCTGGGTACTGGCGCTGCGTATCTCTATGGTATCTATGCCATATACGCCATCGCTTTGGGTGATGTGAATTTTGTCAAAAGCCTTTACTTTGAAACGGCTGGCGTGATCATCGGACTGATTTTATTTGGTAAATATCTCGAAGAACGAACCAAGGGAAAAACTTCCGAATCTATTCGCGCGTTAATGGACTTGGCACCCAAAACCGCCACCGTCATTCGAGCGGGCGAAGAACTGCAGATTCCACTGGAGGAAGTATTGGTAGGGGACACCATAGTAGTCCGTCCGGGAGAAAAAATACCTGTTGATGGAGAAATCAGCTCTGGCACCAGTAGTATTGATGAGAGTATGATTACGGGTGAAAGTGTGCCTGTGGATAAGAACGTTGGTGATGCGGTGATTGGCGCCACAATCAATAAGTCAGGCGCCATTCAGTTCACAGCTACGAAAGTGGGAAAAGATACCGCCCTCGCTCAGATTGTAAAATTGATTCAAGAGGCCCAAGGTTCCAAGGCGCCAATTGCTCGGCTGGCTGATGTTATCTCTGGCTACTTTGTGTGGGCGGTGATTGCGATTGCTTTGCTCGCCTTTGGTCTTTGGCACTTCGTCTTTGGAGCCACCTTTTTATTCTCACTAACCATCCTCATTACGGTACTCATTATTGCCTGTCCGTGCGCATTGGGCTTGGCGACGCCAACCTCAATCATGGTAGGGACTGGGCTGGGAGCAGAGAAAGGTATCTTGATTAAAAGCGCTACCGCCCTTGAGCAAGCAAAAAAGATTCAGGCGATTATCTTGGACAAAACCGGGACCATCACCAACGGCACCCCAGTTCTCACTGCTGCGAAAAGCGTAACGGAGATGGACGATATGGATATGCTGGCATTGGCCGCCTCCATTGAGAAGAATTCAAAGCACCCACTAGCTGAAGCGATTGTTGCTCACTCGAAAGAACGAAAACTCACCCTGCAGAAGGTTGAAGCTTTTGCAGAAATTCCTGGTCATGGACTTTCAGGCACTATTGCTGGTACCCAGTACTTTGTCGGTACGCGTAAATTAATGGACCGAGAGGGAGTTACATACGCTTCCCACTTAGCTGATATCGAAACCCAGGAAGACGAAGGGAATACGGTGATGTTTTTCGCTAGTAAAAAAGCTCTATTGGGAATTATTAGTGTCGCTGATACGGCAAAAACTCATTCGGCGGCAGCCGTTAAAGCGTTTGCTGAATTGGGCATCACGGTTTATATGATTACCGGTGACAATGAGCGCACCGCAAACGCAGTGGCTCGGGGAGTGGGGATTGCGGCTGAGAATGTGTTTGCTCAGGTACTACCAGAAGAAAAAGCCGAGTATGTTAAAAAACTGCAGGCTCAAGGGCTGACGGTCGGCATGGTTGGAGATGGTATCAATGATGCACCAGCGCTAACGCAAGCCAATATCGGTATCGCTATCGGTGCTGGTACTGATGTTGCTATTGAGAGTGCCGACATTGTCTTGATGAAAAGCGATTTGATGGATGCCATTACCGCTGTCAAACTCAGTAGACAAACCATGCAAAATATCAAGCAGAATCTATTTTTTGCCTTTGGGTATAACTCAGCAGGTATTCCCATTGCCGCGGGACTACTATTTCCAGCCTTCGGTTTCTTACTTAGTCCAATGTTTGCCGCCGGAGCAATGGCGGCGAGCTCTATCAGTGTAGTTTTGAATGCTCTGCGTTTAAAGCGAGCACGGCTGTAGGAAAATTGCTGGAGTAAATGCCTAATTTAATCAGCAAACAGTAGATTGGCAGAAGTAGAATTGGTATACTATGAGCATATATAAAAACATGAGAAAACGCATTACCACAGCTATATTGATGATACTTTTCCTTGGGGGAATGTTTGGCGGTCTTCTTCATATGTCTTCAAGCATGGATATGGGCATGAGCGACTGTCCTTTTATGTCCAGTGGGGAGGTGTTGTGTAGTATGAACCCTACCGATCACATTAGCGCCTGGAAATCCGCTTTTCACTCGGTGATACCGACTCTCACATTGCTGATTCTCGCAGCTGGCGTAGTGGCGCTGGTTGCGTCAGTTGCTCCGAATCTGCTTTTGAAGCGCAGATATGCCGAACCAATACTGCGCAACTATATTCAAACTAGAACCTATACGTTTTTCCATCGACCACTGCAAGAACTATTCTCCAACGGAATTCTTCATCCCAAACTTTTTTAACTTAGTAATACTGCGACTACGGTCGTCTTATTCACAACGTTAAAATTAAAATCTATGAAATGTATCTACCTACTTGGCCTGATTCTACTGACTCCAATTATTACCCTGGCTGACGACGGTCACGTAACCGTTATGTGGTATCAAGACCCATTAACCTTAGTTAGTCTGCTACTGGCTGTGATTGCCGTCGGGACATTATCATACGGTTTACTGACCAAACAAAAACTGTTCATATTTGTGCCAGCGCTAGTCCTAGTAACGTCTTTGGCAACTGGTATCTCTTCGTACAATCAGAGTACCAATGAATCAGAACCAGTGCTGGCGGTAGCCGACTTCGGTGCTGGTCAATCAGTCACCGTATACAAAAGTCCCAATTGCGGATGTTGCAGTGGACACGCCAAAGCCCTCGAGCAAGCGGGCTTCACCGTCACGATTGAAGAGACGGACAATCTAGACTTGGTAAAACAAACACACAACATTCCTTTGGGAGGTGAGAGTTGTCATACATCAATGATTGGCGACTACGTCGTTGAGGGACACGTACCGCTAGAAGCAATTGAAAAATTAGTCACTGAAAAACCAGAGATTGCTGGTATTGGATTACCAGGTATGCCAATCGGCACGCCAGGTATGCCGGGCCGGAAGACTGCACCATACGAGGTCTATCAGCTGTCAGCCGATGGGGAAATGTCGCCCTACGTGAATATCTAGAGTCGACTAAAACAGCGTAAAAACCAAACCAAACCAAACTAACAACTAAAAACTAACCACACAACATGAAACAAAACACAATTTTAATCGCAGTCATAGCGCTGCTTATCGGAGGAATGAGCGTCTATCTACTCATAGGAGGAGCCGATACAAAGACTGAGGAAACCAGCAATGCGCCAGCGGGCATGCACCAAATGCCAGACGGAACCATGATGGGCGATGCTATGTCGATGAGTGATATGGATGACACTATGCCAATGGGGAATATGGCGGGGATGGATATGGACATGATGATGGTTCAAAGTGAGCGGGAATTCCTCACTGGAATGATTCCCCACCACCAAGAAGCCGTTGATACCGCCAAGGAGGTAATCGAGCGCGGAGGAAGTACGCCGGAAATCAAAACTCTGGCAGAAGACATTGTAGTGGCACAAGAAAAAGAAATTGCCCTGATGAAGCAGTGGTATCAAGACTGGTATGGGGTAGCGTACGAAGCGCAGTCAGAAGATTATGAGCCGATGATGCGAGAGCTCGCTGGTCTTTCTGGAGCGGAGCTGGACAAGCGGTTTCTTGAAGATATGATTATGCACCACAAGGGAGCAATCATGATGGCTCGCAGTGTCCAGCCGTACATTGAACACCAAGAGATTACCGACTTGGCGGAAGCAATCATCACTACCCAGGCAGATGAGATTATGTTGATGGGACGACTGATTGAAGAGTTAAACTAACGGAAAAGGATTTTAAAAACACCCTGCTGTACGCAGGGTGTTTTTTGATGGAAAAAAATTACTCATTTTTTAAGTAGACCCAATGAGACTCACCGGCAATGGTTATTTGTTCCCTACGGTACTTTTGGGGAATATTTTCGTAGCTGTCGATGCGTTCCAGGTGGGTAGTTGAAACACGGAGTATTGAACCAGCCACAGAATCATTTTCTGCCGGTACGATATTTAGACCGATTTTTTGATACCCCAATAAGGTGGCTGGTGTTTCTGGCACTAGACAGCGGCAGGCATAGTAGCGAATCAAGTTATTTTGTAGGGTGCCATATACAAAAAGGGAATGCGGTTGCTCTTGTTGAGATACGACATTTGGCGCAAACAGCATCATACAAATCGCGCCCAAGAGTATTCCGATAAAACATGTTGACATGATTTGTTTTGACATAATAAAGTATACACGCAGAGAACTTACTTATACATAAGTACCTCATGGAAGGCAAATAGCTTAAAATAAAAAAGCACTAAACAATTTGCGCTGTCGTTTCTGGCGGTGAACGTAAGGGTACTAAATTGTTGCCCAATGAACAACAAGTAATTCATTTACTTACAAATAACAATATTATTTACGCCTAGTCACCTATCAAAATTAATCATCCATCACGCCGTACTGATATAAGTCGGAGTCCTCTTCATTTTTGTGCGTATCACCTCAGGCGTACAAGAACGCGGTGAATTGCCTATGATTTTTATAAGGTAGTGGTGAGTAATAAACACCGATAGCTTTCAAGTAAAACACCCCAAGGGTGTTTTACTGATTGGCTTAGGAGGGAGATAAAAGGAGAGCTGTCTAGGGGACAGCTCTCCTTTTATCTGTAGCAGAATTTACTCTACGGTATATCCTACTATTGCATTGTTTTCCACTTCAGTAGTAATTCTTCCCGGTAGGAAGTCCATCGTCACGAATAGTACTTCTCCGTCGATGATGCCGGTACGTAAATCAACGGTATTTTCTGCTGCGTACACCTCTGCCTCAGCCGTGGTCATGCCGATGAGGGCGTCATGAGTGCCAGTTTTAGTTTCAGGACCCGATTTGATAACTGAACTCATTGATTCAATTGAGTATGAAGTCACCACTTCCGCTTCTACAGTGGCGTTAATACGACCTTCCTGAAAGTCTTTAGTAGTGAGTTGTGGTGCTCCATCAATTTCAACGACTCGGAAAAGAGTTCCATCAGCTTGCGCTTTAGCTTCAGCTTCAGCCGTGGTCATGCCGACGTAATCGCTGCTGCCCATTTCGGTGTTTATTTCTTCAGGTGCTGGTGTAGGCACTTCTTGGTTCATGTAAAGGAAGGAAGTTCCAACAGCTACCGCTAGAATAATAAGGAGCCAAATAGTATTTTTATTCATCATATTGGGTGGTTTTATGACTAAGTCTCTTTTAATTATATATCACCGGCGTTTTTTTGCTATAGTAGAGCGCATGAGACCGAGGAAAAACTATGTAGTGCCCAAGTACATCTATGTCATGTGGTTCACTCTTATATTGGCATTTGGACTAGGAATCTTTCGTCAGGAGTGGTCGACGGTTTTTGTTAGTCTAATGACTCTGGGTATTTCGCAGTACGCAATATCTCTGGCTCTACGTACTAATATTCGGGTCCCTGCGTCATTTCTTACCGCAACAATTATTTTTGTATATGCGACATTATTTCTTGGAGAAGTGGGGGACTTCTATGAGCGCTTCTGGTGGTGGGATGTGTTGTTGCATGCCGGCTCAGCCATTGGATTTGGTTTGATTGGTGCCGTTACTTTGATTCTCTTGTTTCGTCAGGGAAAAGTACAAGCCAGTCCCATACTGGTGTCGGTGTTCGTATTTTCTTTTGCGTTAGCTGTTGGGGCCGTGTGGGAAATATTTGAATTCGGCATGGACCAACTCTTTGGTTTGTCTATGCAAAAGAGTGGTCTGGTTGACACGATGGCTGATTTAATTGTTGATAGTATTGGCGGACTATTGGCGGCTGCGGCGAGTTATGCGTATTTAACCAAAGGGAGAAAAACAACCTTCACCGCAGTGTTGGACGATGCTATTCAAGAGAATCAAAATACCTAAACAAATAAAAGACGTTCGTTCTGGACGTCTTTTATTTTTGGCTGAGAACTGTATGACAGCCAGGTGGGCTGACACGAACAGACGGTTTTGATATGATTCTGCATATATGAAACTACTCGTAAATGTGTTTGGTGCTTTGGTGGGGTACGGAGCCTTGTCGTACTGGCTGGAAGGAGTGTTGTTTAGTAACCCCCTTGCAGTAGTCAGTGGGGTGGGATTTGCATTAGCCTCCGCCGCCGCTGTCCCCGTGTGGCTGGCAATAGTCTTGGGTATCTGTGTCGTTAGTGGAATTATGTCAATCGGCAGCTACTTAGCTCGAGTATTATTTAGAAAACTCGGGGCAGCCTAGAAAACCCAACCGCAGCTTCTCAATTGAACCGAGCTCCCCAGGGATAGTTTATTGACAGAAATGACATGAATGGTATTTTCTAGGCAGAAGAAACTCATGTCCACTCAGAAATAGGTGATTGCGATGTCTAAACATCTCACTAAATTTGAGCAGTACCTGCGCATGGAAACAATGAGTGTAAATTTGTTCGTGTGGTTGGGAGTAGTCGCGGGGTTTTTGTTACCCTACAGCCCTATTCCGCTGCTTCCGCTTTACGTGCTTCCCGCAGTTGCGTGGTACAGCAGCACAAAAGGTTCACTGCTGTGTCAGCATAGTAAGCAAGCTTTGGCCTTTAGTGTGTTGTTTACATTCATATGCCCACTAGTTGCGTACGGGGGCTTGCTGCTCACCATTTCACAGTGGGGCGGACAGGAGGCAATCGCTACACATGCTCTGGCGTTGTTAGTAACGGGGGAAATTCAACCAATTAGATTGGCCCTTGCAACAGTCTATGCATTTGACCTGACTACCAACTTGCTGCTAACAGTTGAAGCAGTAGCGTACGTATTAGCTCTAGCACAGGTTGCTCTATTGTTTATGGCACTGACCTGGCCGTTGATGAATGTAGTTCACGCTTATAAACAAAGAGCACCCAGTTACCCATTTTTTCCAAAGTAAATGAAGATTCTCAGCCTACCAACTTTTGTTGGTAGGCTGAATTATTAGTAGTTACTCCGAGAGTTTTCAACCTTTGCTACAATAGCCCATGAAAATATTGCAGTTAAACATTTGGGGCGGACGACTAGGTACACAAATCAGTGAGCTGATACGTGCAGAAAAACCAGATGTGGTTTGTTTGCAAGAAGTCATTGATACTGACTACAATATCCGAACCTTGCAGCACACAGAGGTGAATATGGAGGAACCGAAAAGTATTTGGATAAAAAAAGGCCACCACATCGTGATGACCAATTTGGTCGGGATGTGATGACATTAAGAGGTGGCTTTGGCTTGGAGACCAAGTTTGGCCACGTCGTCTGCAAAAGTCGCCGCTGCTGCCTTTGCACTATCGTGCGCTTGACCAGTGCAGGAAACCACAGAATTTAAATGTCCTTGCTGGCGTTTAAGGTAGGC
>Ga0306866_1000241_pt1 | contig 19082 bp, 29 predicted proteins | sample AntRauTorckE5432_FD_190450 | JGI IMG/M metagenome (GOLD analysis project Ga0306866, IMG submission 190450) | Saline lake microbial communities from Rauer Islands, Antarctica - Metagenome Torckler E5 #432 (v2) (version 2) | ecosystem: Environmental > Aquatic > Non-marine Saline and Alkaline >...
AATTTCAACCACAATTTGCATAATTTTTGTTCCTCCAATATCAAAACCAATAAATTTTTCTGTCATATTTATATTACGAATTAAGAATTAAGATTTACAATTTAAGAATTCTTTTGTTTTAATAACTAATACATGAAATGAACCGCGCAGGTTTTGACGAAGAAATTTGCCAAATTTTTAATTTCTAACTACAGTATACTTTTTATCTTATCCATAATCCCAAAATTACTAAAATCCTTAACAGTAACAAAGATCATCAACGCAATCAACAATAAAAAACCAATCATATTAGCTATTCCTTCAACTTTCTGGTTCAAGGGAGAACCTTTTATTTTCTCAATTAGCAAAAAGAAAATTCTTCCACCATCCAAGGCGGGGAAAGGCAACAGATTAATAACTCCTAAATTAATTGACAGCAAAGCCACAAACTGCAAAACATATGCCAAGCCAAGTTGAGTCATCTTTCCGGTCATCACTGCAATTCCAACCGGACCAGCCACATCAGCTGTGACAGGTTGAGAAGAAAATATTCTTACGATTAAATCAACTAGAAAAAACAAAATGGCTAAAATCATTGAGAAACTAGTTTTAATAGCAAGCCAAATAGATTCCAATAATCCATATTTTGCAAAAGTAGTCCTGACCAACTGAACTCCCAACAAGCCTTGCTCTTCAGGGGCTTCTTCTCTTATAACTGTATCTAAACTTAATAATTTCTCTGAATTGTTTCTTTTCACATTAATAGTCACCTCTTGCCCTTTATTGGACTGAATTGCTTCTTGAAAAGCTTTAACAGTTTTTATTTCGGTTATTCCCTCAGTCCCCTCAATCGAAAAAACCACATCCCCCATTTCAATTCCCATTTCATCAGCGGGAGAGTTACTGACCACTTGAGCTATTTGAACTTTTGCGTCTTTCGCTTGATAATCGTCTCCAATCGATTCTGGTAATCCGATTTGAAAAGCCAACGAAAACAAGACAATTCCTAGCAAAAAATTCATCAACACTCCAGCGAAAAGAATTTTAAACCGAACCCAAGCACTTTGATTAGCAAAACTTTTCTTATCTTTTTTGTCCTCTCCGTCTTCTCCTCTGATTTTAACAAAACCTCCTAAAGGAATTAGATTAAAAGAATAAACGGTTTCGTCTTCATCTTTCATCTCATTGTTAATTTCCTTGTTGCCAAAAACCCATTTTCTTCGGCCCTTTTTGTCTTTATAAGTTCCAACCACTCTAGGAGGAAAACCAAACCCAAATTCGTCAGATATTACTCCATTCTTTTTGGCTACTAAAAAATGCCCTAGCTCATGAACCAAGACTAATAAACCTAAAATTAAAATAAACACTATAAATGTGGACATAAATGAAAATTATTCAAAGCTCAAATTATTCAAATTATCTCAAATCAAATCCAAAAACTAAATTTCAAATGTTAAAACAAATTTTTAATCATTTGATATTTAAATTTCATTTGGAATAATTTGGCATAATTTGAATTTTGAAATTTGGTTACCTGTTAATAATTAATATTTTTATTATGAAGCTGTTTCCATAAGCAAACTAAACACTCATCAGATCTTCTCTCTTTCTTCCCTCAATTTCATCAATCTTTTTATTATATTCATCTACTAATCCTTGTAGATCCTCTTTGTTTTTAAATTTTTCATCTTCAGAAATATCCCCGTCTTTTTCCTGTTTTTGAATTTTATTCCAAAAATCTTCTCTGTCTCTTCTGATTTTAATCTTACTTTCTTCGGTTTTTTTCCCTAACTGTTTGACCATTTCCAATCTTCTTTCTTCGGTCATGGAAGGAATAGTAATTCTTATTACTTGCCCATCTTCGCTCGGGTTTAAGCCTAAATCAGAATTACTAACAGCTTTTTTAATTTCTTTTAGTTGATCTTTATTCCAAGGCGAAATTTCAATCGTCTTTGCGTCCAAAACACTTATTGTGGCCATGTGAATCAAAGGAGTTCTCGTTCCAAAATAATCAACTTGAATTCCCTCTACTAATTCCGAATTAGCTCTTCCAGTTTTCATTTTTTTCAACTCATCCTTAAATTGATCTACAATTTCTTCAAATTTAAGTTCTAAATCATCAATATTTTCAATATTCATATTTTTAGTTTAATTTAAAAATGGATTAATTTTAAAATTATTATTATTATTTTTATTAGCTCCTAGATAAATCTTTTCTGGATTATTGGGATTTATTTTTATTACTTCAATAAAATTACTTGGATTAAACTGTTTAGTTGACCAAGTCTTACCTTCGTTAAAGGATTTATAGAAAGTCAAACCAGAAGTAAAATATATTTTACTTGGATTTTGAGGATTTATAGCTATTCCCTGAGCAACAATTTCTTCCGATTTAATCAAAGTATTCAAAGTGTCCCAATTATCACCATAATTCAAACTTCGCATCAGACCTTCTCTAGTGCTCGCATATATAAATCCTTCTCTATTAGGATGAGGCAAAATATTATAGACTAAATCATTTTCCATAACTGACTTGAACTTTTCACCGCCGTCTCTAGATATATCTAAGCCGTTTCTGGCAGTTGCTAGATAAATAATACTCGGATTAACATTATCTGATTCAATTTTGTTAATAGAACTTTTAGCCCAATATAAGTTTCTCCATGTTTGACCTTCGTCTTCGGATTTGAATAAACCTCCCTTGCTATTAGCAATGTAAATAATATTTTTATTATACTTATCAACCTCAACTGAAGTTAAATAAGAAGAAGCATCCTTTTCGTTATAGATCGCTGTCCAGCTATCTCCGTTATTTTCAGATTTAAATAATTTTCCCAATCCATCTTTTTTAGCTACTATATACATAATGGAAGTTCCTGAAATAATTTCGATATCATGAACATTTCCAAAATTATTGACATCCCCTAGCCAATCCTTGCCTTCATTAATGGTTTTAAACAATCCCGAACGAGCAGTCCCCACAAAAACCTCTTGATCGTTATTAGGATTGATTTCCATAGATAAGATACTAACTCCATTTAAAATCTCGCTACTTTCAGTCTCTTCTTGAAAAAAGGTTTCTCCTCCATTCACTGATTTATAAAAGCCTCCTTGTGGCTTACTAATAACGCTACAACCAGAAAGGAATAAAACTGTTGCTAAAACGAAAATTATTTGAATTGTTTTTTTTATCTTAAACATTTTTTTTATTTTAAAGTTACTTTAATATTAATTTTATCCGCACCTCTTATTAGTCTAATGTCGATTTCTTCTCCAGGCTTATTATCAGCAATTAAGCTAGATAATGGGTTATCCAAATCAACAGATTTGCCATTAACATGAGTAATTATATCACCGATTTTGATTCCAGCTTTATCTGCAGGAGAATTTTTAATAACAGCCAAGCCTTGTTGTCCAGAAAAAGAATAAACCAAAGCTCCTCTATTAACGCTCAAACTATTCAACAAAGAAATCTCTCTATTTATTGAAAGATAATAGACTCCTAAATAAGGATTGTTGATTTCTTCTTTTTTAATGACTTTATTGATAGTTGGTTTCAAGTTATTAATAGGCACTACAAAACCAATTTTATCTCCGTCTTTTTCAATCTGGTTAGCAATACCTATTACATTTCCGCTATAATCCAAGACTGGGCCACCAATATTTCTTTTTTCAATAATAGCATCCAGCAATAAAGCTCCCTCAAGTTTTTCCGAAGAAGACAGTTCGGAATTAAGCAAAGTGAAAGTATGGTCTTCCTCTTTGATTAAACCAGAAGAAAAAGTGTTTTGATATTCTCCGCCTGCATTACCGCAAACCACTACCTTTTCTCCAATTTCAATATTTGAAGAATCCCCCAAACTAGGCACAGGGAGATCATTTTTGTCGACTTTATAGAAAACTAAATTACTAAACCTGTCCACTGCAAAAATTTCAGCGTCAATTTCTCGATTATCTCCAATCAAAACTTTGAATTTCCAGTCGTCTTCTTTTTTTTGCCCTTCCCTCTCTTCTTTGCTATCAATTATTTCTCTCACCACTTCATCCAAAACACTCACCAACAATCCATCATTAGTTAGAATTAATCCAGTTTTAATATTTCTTTGAATATCATTGCTTGATTTTATTTGCCCCAAGAGAGGATTATTTACTTCTTTTTTTTCTTGAAAACTAATAATACTAACTACCGAAGGAGAAACCTTTTCAGCAATGTTGGCCACTGAAAAATCCTCTTTCACGTTGATTTCTTTGGTTCTTTCTATAACAGTAACTTTGTCATTGGCTCTTTGAATAAAATCATATTTTTCCAAAGAAGGGAAAGAAGACAACCAGGGCATAAAAAATCTTTCACCAACAACTCCAGCTATTCCACCTATAAAAAATATCAAAATTATCAAAAAAAATAATTTAAAAATTTTTTTAATTTTTTTACTCTCTTTTTTCATATAATTTTTAAATATTTAAAACTAAATTAGAGGGATTAATTTCCATTGAGCAGTTATCAAAATTCCCAATAATAAGATAATTCCAATTATAAAGTTAACAGCCACTCTTTTTATCGTTAATTCATTTCTAATATGCAAGCGAATAACATCCCAGAACTCATAGAAAATTATAAGAGCAGAACCTCCTAATGTCAAATAGCCGAACGGCCAAAACAAAATTCCCCAGAGCAATTGAGACATTACTAAGGCTAAAATTAAGCTCAAAAAAATTACTCCGATAAATTTTGGGGCAGTTTTAATTGGATTACCTTTTTGAGAACGATCAAAGAAATCTTGTGCATTAATATAGAAGGATGGCAAACAAAGAAAAACGATAGTGACAATAAAAGCTATCATGGCCCATTCGCTGACTTGAAAATTAAGATAAAAACCCAGACCAGCCGTAAACCACAAAAATGCAGTAGCTAAAGTAGCCAAATTCACCATGCCTAGTGCAGTTTGATCGCTAGAATAAAATCTTAATCTGTAGCCCCCTAATAAAGTCAAATAATATACAGCTGATATTAAAAAAATAAAAACCTGTTTTTCGATGACATGATCAACCAAGGAAAGTAAAGCCAATGCGCCCAAACTCAAAAAAAGTGGTAATGCAATAAAACGAGGTTTTCTAGTTAAAGGCCAAACGATCAAAACCGTTAGACCAATCAGGACCCAAGCCATATTTTGAACCCAATCCTCTTTTAAAACCACTGCTTCCAAGGATAACAGAAAAAATATTGAATAAATTAATGGTTGTAGTTTGAAAAACATCTACTAATCTGATTATAAAATAAATTTTTATTGTTTATCTTATTTTAACACGTTTAGATAAAATAAAAAATAGCTCCGAAAGAAACTAATTTAAAAGGAACTTTTTTCAAACGCCTTTTTTACTGCCCTTCTTGCTTGAGGCTTGCCGAGGCGGATAAAATTATAATTTTCGTCACTCGCCTTTAGCGAAGCAGGCAAAAATGTTTTTGAAAACAATCCCTAAAAAATAATAAAAATTAAATATCTATTTTGTCATAATCTCTCATAACCAGTTGAGCTTCAATTTGTTTCATTGTTTCCATCACCACTGAAACTACAATCAAAATTCCCGTTCCTCCAACGGTAATGGTTTGAATACCAGTTAAACCTTGAACAATAAAAGGCAATATAGCCACTAGCCCCAAAAAAGAAGCCCCGGTCAAAGTAATTCTGTTAACGATATAGTTTAGATAGTCCATGGTTGGTTTGCCAGGCCTAATTCCAGAAATAAAACCACCTTGTCTTTGTAAATTTTCGGCTACTTTTTGTGGATTGAAAGTAACAGCAGTATAAAAATAAGTAAACAATACCACTAACAAAAAATAAAGTCCTCCATATATCCATTGATTGGCCATTAAATCAGCCACCACAGAAGCGCTTTTAGCTAACCACTCAGTTGAACTATTAGCCAAAAAACTGGCAATTACACTAGGAAATAGCATTATGGACATTGCAAATATAATTGGAATAACTCCAGCCATGTTAACTCTCAACGGCAAATTAGACGTTCCGCCACTAACCGTCTTTCCTCCTCGCATTTGCCTAGCAAAAGTAATTGGAATATTTCTTTGTCCTTCAGTTATAAAAACAATTGCCCCAATAGTCAAAATTGAAAAAATTGTCAAACCAACATAAGACAAAATTTCAGCTGGATTCCAAGTCAAAATTAAATTATTCACAGTAGTTGGCAAAGCAGAAACTATACCTGCAAAAATCAATAGAGACACTCCATTCCCAAGACCTTTTTCGGTTATGATTTCGCCCAGCCACATCAAAAAAACCGTTCCAGCGGTGATAGTAGAGATAATTAAAACGTACTGCAAGGCATCCAAACTTCCCATTATGCCCTGACTTCTAAGTAAAGTGATCATACTAAAAGATTGCAAGATGGCCAAAGGAAGTGTCAACCACCTTGTCCACATATTAAATTTTTGTCTTCCAGTCTCGCCTTCTTCTTTGTGTATTTTTTCCATTTTAGGAAAAATCATAGTAGAAAGTTGCATTATAATTGAAGCAGTAATATAAGGTCCGACTCCCAACATAACAATAGAAATATTTCTCAGACCTCCGCCAGAAAATAAATCCAACATTCCGAGCAATTGATTGCCTTCGAAAAAACTTCTCAAACGAGCAACATCCACGCCAGGAACTGGAATATTAGCAGCTAAACGAAAAATCACCAAAACAGCCAAAATAAAAAGTATCTTGTTTCTGATTTCTTTTATTTGAAATATTTTTTTTACTTTGTCTAACATATAAATAGACTAACAGAAAAAACTTCCGTTGTTAATGTTTTAATTTATTTTTTTTGAATCTCCTTTTCGGCTTCTTTTTCTTTTTTTATAACTTTTCCACCAGCTTTCTCTATTTTTTCTTGCGCTTTTTTAGAGACAGCTAACTCTTCGATGATAATTTTTTTATTAATAGAACCTTCAGAAAGAATTTTAACAGTTTGTTTAATGTTTCTGATCATTTTTTTCTCTTTCAAAGTTTTTAAATTAATCTTATCACCATCGCTAAATTTTAAATTCAATTTATCTAAATTTATAGCTAAAGGTTTTTTGTTTAAAGACTTGAAACCTTTGAGTTTTTTAGTTTTTTGAACTAAAGTGGTTTTTCCACCTTCAAAAGTAGGTGACTGGGAAGCACCTGATCTGGCTTTTTGACCTTTCATACCTTTTCCGGAATAAGTTCCTTTTTTTCCGCCTCGCCCTACTCTTTTTTTAGTGACTTTTTTAGTAGCCTTAATTTCATGAATCTGCATAATAGTATCTAATATTATTTAGTTGATTTTTTCTTAGTTGTCTTAGCTGTCTTAGTTGTCTTAGTTGTCTTAGTTTTCTTAGTTTTCTTAGCCGTCTTGGCTGATTTTTTCTTAACTAACTCCTTCTTAACTGACTTTTTAGGCTCAGTTTTCTTAACAACCTTTTTAACTACTGGCTTACTTTTTGTTGCTTTCTTATCAATCGTTTGAGTTGTCTTTTTTATAGCCTCTTTCTGATTTTTTTCAACTGGTTTTTTGGTAAAATGATTTTTAATTTCATGTTTTTTGCCTTCCAATTGATCCAAAGCCTTCAATGTTGCTTTAGCCACATTGATTTTATTAGAAGACCCAAGAGATTTAGCTGTGATATTTCTTATTCCAGCTAATTCAAAAATTAGTCTCATTGCTCCTCCCGCTACAATTCCTTTCCCTTCCTTGGCTGGTTTAATCATAATTTGAGCACCGCAGAAAAACTCATCCACCCTATAAGAAATAGTTGAATCCAGTCTTTTGACTATAATCATACTCTTCTTGGCTGCTTCAACTGCTTTATTGATAGCACCTGCGACATCACTTCCTTGAGCTACTCCCAAACCAACTTTTCCTTTTCTATTACCGATAATCATCGTTGCCCTGAAGGAAAATCTTCGTCCACCTTTAACTACTCGGACTACTCTAGCCAAATCTAAAAGTTTTTGATCAAATTCTGGTTTCTTGTTTTTTCTATTGAATCTCTTGTTTGCCATCTAATATAATTTAAATCTTAAAATTTTAATTTACCTTTTCTCATCCCTTCTGCTAAAGCTTTTACTTTACCGTGATATCGATATCCACTTCTATCAAAAGTAACTTCCTTGATTTTCAGTTTAAGGGCTTTTTCTGCTAATAGTTCTCCCGTTTTCTCCGCTGTCTTAATATCAAAGTTTTTATCTTTAACTTCTACGCTGTTAACTGCTGTTAATGTAACTCCTTTTTCGTCATCTACTAATTGAGCATATATAGCTTTATTACTCCTAAAAATACTAGTTCTAGGCATCTTAGCAGTACCCTTAGTTTTAACGGTTGTTCTTCTTTTTCGGTGTAATCTTTTTTGATTTCTACTTTCCATAAAATCTTATTATAATTAACTTTTCTAAATTTAAAATTTCTTTGTCTCTTCTCTTAACAAAATTTGAGATAATCAAATTTAGGAATTATATTTTTGAAAAAAGTTCGAGGAAAAACCGAGCATTCAAGTGAGATGTATTTAACATACAGCGAACTTGGAGCAAAGGTTTTGACAAAGAAATTTGCCAAAAATACAATTTCACTGACCTAGCCCTCTCCTCCAACAGCCCTCTTGCCCTCTTTCTTAATAACCTGTTCATCTGAATATCTAAACCCCTTACCCTTATAAGGTTCAACTTTTCTAAAACTTCTCGTTTCAGCCGCAAATTCACCCACTAACTGCTTGTCAATTCCCTTGATGATCAAAGTTTCTTTCTCTATTTCCAAAGTCAACTCTTTAGGAATATCTTTGTTGATAGGATGGGAAAAACCTAAATTTAAATTCAACTTATCTCCCTGAACTGCCATTTTATAACCAACTCCGTGCAATTCTAATTTCTTCTCAAAGCCTTCAGTCACACCAACTACCATATTGTTAATTCTAGCTCTAGCTGTTCCCCACATTGATTTACCTTGCTTGGTCAGTTCTTTTTGTTCAACTATAATTTCTTGGTTGTCATTTATTTTAACTCCAACTTTATAACCAAAATCAAAAGACAATTCCCCTTTAGGACCTTTTATAGTAATTGTGTTATCTTCTAATTTAGCTTCAACGCCTTGAATCAACGTTACCGGCAATTTTCCTATTCTTGACATATATATTATATTAAAATCTAATTACTCAAAATTCAAATTATTTCAAATTATTTCAAATCAAATCCAAATTTCAAATGACTAAAATCTAAAAACTTTTTAACATTAAGAGCTTAGATTTCAGGCTTGAATTGAAATGATTTGAACTTTGAAGTCTACCATGAGGATTTTTTAACTCCAGGGATTTCTCCCCTTTGAGCTAATTCTCTAAAACAAATTCGGCAAAGATCAAAATCTCTCATATAACCTCTTTTTCTTCCACATTTCCAACATCTTCTGATTATTCTGGTGGAATACTTGGGTTCCTTTTTAGCTTTTTCAATTAATGCTTTTCGAGCCATAACTAATTTATTAAATTTATTACCAAACTTCGCAAATAATTTCTCCTCCAATCTTTCCTTTTCTGGCTTCATCGTCAGTTAAAAGACCTTTTGGAGTTGAAATAATTGCAAAACCATAACCATCTTTAACATTCTTAATTTCTTGTTTACCTCTATATACCCTGCATCCCTGTTTGCTGATTCTCTTAATTTCTTTGATTAAAGGTTTTCCGTTTTGATCATATCTCAATTTTAATTTTAAGAAATCTTTATTTCCATCAGAAAAAATTGAGACTTTACTAATCTTTTCTCTTTTATATAAAACCTGCGCAATAGCTAGTTTAAATTTAGACAAAGGCATAACTGCATCTGTCTTTCCAGCTAATTGAGCATTCCTTATTCTTGTTAACATGTCAGCTATTTGATCGAAACTCATAGTTATTTTCAAAAATTATAATATATTAAACCTTCTTCTGAATTGGAAATCCTAATAATTCAAATAATCTCATTCCTTCTTTAGGGTCATTTTTACTAGTATTAACATTAACTTGTAAACTAAAGATTGACTTAATATTGTCATGAGAGATTTCTGGAAAAACCAACTGTTCTTTAACCCCATAACTGAAATTACCGTTATTATCAATACAGCTTCTTTTAATTCCTTGAAAATCTCTAGTTCGAGGTACAGCTATCTTAATAAATCTTTCCATAAAGCTCCACATTTTCTCTCCCCTTAAGGTAACTTTCACCCCAATTTCCTGACCTTCTCTAACTTTAAAACCAGAAATTGATTTTGTTGATTTAACTAAAACTGGAGCTTGCCCGGTAATAGTTTTTAAATCATTAAAAATCTCTTTTTTAACTTCGTTATTTTCAATTGAACTGGATAAACCAACATTTACGCTAATTTTCTTAGGTATAGTAATTGACCATTCATTCTTTTTATTGAATTCTTTCTGAAGAACTGGTAGTACTTCTTTCAAATATTTTTTTCTTAAATTATTCATAGCTTACCTAATTTAAATTAAATTATTCGAATTTAGCTTCGCATTTTTTGCAAACTCTAAATTTCTTATCTCCGTCCATGGTTCGACCAACTCTAACCGGTTTATTGCATTTCGGACAAATCAATTGAATTTTAGAAATATCAATCGGCATAGAAACTGAAAATATTTCTCCTTTTTCTCCTTTTCTCTTAGGCTTTTCATGCTTCTTAACGACATTAACTCCTTCAATTTTAACCTTCTTTGAAGCAGTCATCACAGCTTCGATAGTCCCGGTTTTACCTCGGTCTTTTCCTGTCAAAACTTTAACTTTGTCGCCTTTTTTTATCTTGAATTTCATAATCAGTTAATTTATCTGAATTAAATCAATTATATTAATAAACCTCCTTGGCTAAAGAAATAATTTTCATATAACCTCTTTCTCGAATCTCTCTAGCAATCGGTCCGAAAATACGAGTTCCTTTGGGTTCTTGCTTTTCAACAATAACTCCTGCATTTTCATCAAATCTAATACTAGTTCCGTCTTTTCTATAATAAGCCTTTTTCTGTCTAACTATTAAAACTTTAACAATATCTTTTTTCTTAACATTAGCTCTAGGTTCAGCTTCTTTAACAGAAGCCAAAACAACATCTCCCAATCTACCATATCTTCTCTTACTTCCGCCTAAAATCTTAAAAACTTGGGCTATCTTAGCGCCTGAATTATCAGCAATTTTTAATTTTGTCTCTACTTGGATCATAACTTCAACTTAAACTTATTATCTTAGAATTACTAACTATTTCTTAACTGCTTTGAAAACTCTCCAGGTCTTTTCTTTGCTAATTGGTCTACACTGAACAATGGTCACTCTGTCTCCAACTTTAAATTCGTTTTCAGCATCGTGAACTTTATATCGCTTACTTTGTCGATATTTTTTACCATAAACAGGATGAGTTTTGAAATCATTAATTTCAACTATAATGGTTTTATCATTTTTATCGCTAACAACATTTCCAGTCTTTTTAACCAAAATAACTTCTTTGTCAGCTGAATTTTTCTTAGTCTTGTCCATTATATAATTATTTATTATTTAATATAGTTAAAATTCTCGCAATATCTTTCTTGATTCTTTTCTGAATTTGATTGTCTTTCACTTGATTAGACTTAATATCAAAACGAGCTTTGCATAATTCAACTCTCTTTTCTTGCAAAAGTCTTTTCAATTCTTCTTGATTTTTAGTCTTTAATTCTTGAGCTTTCATCTTAATTCTTGATTACAAATTTAGTCTTAACGCTTAGCTTATCAGAAGCTAATCGCATAGCTCTTCGAGCAATTTTTTCTTCAATTCCGTCTATTTCAAATAAAATTCTTCCGGGCTTCACTTTGGCAATGTATCGGTCAGTTTCCCCTTTACCTTTACCCATAGGAACTTCCGCTCCTTTTTTAGACATTGGATGATCAGGAAACATTCTGATCCAAATTTTTCCACCTCGTTGAACATATCTGGTCATCGCTCTTCTAGCAGCTTCAATTTCTCTAGAATTTATCATTCCCACTTCCATACTTTTAAGGCCAAATTCGCCAAAACTAACAGAAGCTCCTCTCGTAGCAACTCCACGAATTTTTCCACCTCGCATTTTCTTTCTATACTTGGCTTTCTTGGGCATTAACATAAATTCTTCCTTAATTAATTATTCTTATTATCAATTCCTACCTTATACAACCAAACCTTAATTCCAATCACTCCATAAGTAGTATTCGCTTCAGATTTTGCAAAATCAATATCAGCTCTCAAAGTATGCAAAGGCAAACTTCCCTTAGCTAACCATTCCCTTCTTGACATTTCAGCTCCACCTAATCTTCCAGATAAAGAGATTTTTACTCCCTTAATATTCCTATTCTTATAGGCATCAGCCAAAGAACCTTTCATTGCTTTCTTAAAGAATATTCTCTTTTCAATCTGCTCGGCAATATTATCTGCTAAAAGCTGGGCATTTTCTTCCATTGATTTAATTTCTTTGACATCAATTCTCACGTCAGCTTTTTCTTTCAAAAAATATTTCTTCTTAATAGCCTGTTTAAGCTTTTCTAGTCCTTCTCCGCCTCTTCCAATCAAAACTCCTGGTCTTCCAGTACTAATTATAATTCTAATTTTGCCCACGCTTCTTTCGATTTCCACTGAAGCCACTGCAGCTCTTTTGAGCTTTTTTCTTAATTCTGCTCTTAGTTTGACATCTTGTTGGAGATTTTTTTGATAATTTTTCTCATCATACCAACGAGATTGCCAGTCTTTGTTAATTCCCATCCGGAATAATCTTGGGTCTATTTTTTGGGCCATCTAATATATTAAATAATTATTTCAAATAAAATTAAACTATTTATCTTCTTTTTTCTTGTCACTCTTCTTCACTTTAGCTTTATCCGCAGTGGTTTTTTTTCCTAAATCTTTTTTCTCAACCACCTCTTTAGATTTCTTACTTTCGACTTTCTTTTCCTCTTCATTTTCATCTAAAGTCAGCTCCACATGACAAGTTCTTTTAAAAATATGAAATGCTCTTCCATGAGCTCTAGCTCTCCATCTCTTCAAAGTTGCTCCCTCGTTAACTTTAATTTCTGAAATATATAAATTATCTTCTTTTAATTTAAAATTATTTTGAGCATTAGCCACTGCACTTTTCAATAAGTTCAACAAATCTTCTCCAGAAGCTTTGTTCCAAACTAATAGTTGACTAACCGCTGATTCCACATTCATTCCTTGCAAAACCTTAGATAGTTCTCTAACTTTTCTTGCGGATCTTCTATAATTTTTTAAACTGGCTTTTACCTGCATTTTATTAAATTCTTGAATTAATTATAACCTAATTGATTTTTATTCCTTGGCTGCCATTTCTGCTTCCTTCTGCTTCCTTCCTCCATGCTTCACAAACTTCCTAGTAGGAGCAAACTCACCCAACTTATGACCAACCATATCCTCAGAAATAAAAACTTCTGCAAAACCTTTTCCGTTATGAATTCCCAAAATAAATCCTACCATCTCAGGAGAAATAGTGGAAGCTCTAGACCAAGTTTTAATAACAGTTTTATCACCTGTTTTTAATTTCTTGATTTTTTTCAAGAGTTTTTCGTCTATGTATGGTCCTTTCTTAAGTGATCGTGACATATGTTTATCGGAATTTCCCGTTTGGCTCATTTCTTTGTTAAATTTTAAATTGCTTTTCGATGTATAAAATCGATACATCTCATACACAATTTAAATTTTTCCTCGAAATGCCCTCAAACGTGAAATCCTACTTGGTTTAAATTCTTGTTAATTTCAAATTATTTCTAACAATTGTTAGATCTGAATATAATTCCAGGCGAAAATGAAAATTTTAGTGAGACCTACTTTTATCCGTATGACTAACTAAAATTTTCATTTTCAACGAAGAAATATATCAATCAAATTATTTTCTTCTCTTCTTTTGCCTTCTTCTAATAATCATCTTGCTAGAGGCCTTCTTCTTGTTTCTAGTTTTCACTCCCAAAGTTGGTTTTCCCCAAGGAGTTTTTGGATATTTCAACCCAATCGGTTGTCTTCCTTCTCCTCCACCATGAGGATGATCAACTGGATTCATGGCTGAACCTCTAACTTTTGGTCTAAATCCCATATGTCTCTTTCTTCCAGCTTTCCCTACTCGATAAGCACTGTGTTCGAAATTACTAATATGACCAACTGTTGCATAGCAATCAGATGGAATCATTCTAATTTCCGAAGAACTCATTTTTAAATGGGCCATATTTCCTTCAATCGCTTGAACAATCACTGATGATCCAGCACTTCTAGCAATTTGAGCCCCTTTGCCAGCCTTCATTTCAACATTGCTAACAGCTGTTCCTACTGGAATATTTTTCAATTTCAATCTATTTCCTTTTTCGATCGGAGCTTTTTCATCAATTAAAATTTCCTGATTTTTTTTCATTCCCTCAGTAGCTAAAATATATCTTTTTTCTCCATCTTTATAACAAATTAAAGCAATCAAAGCGCTTCTATTGGGATCTTTTTCGACAGAAATTACCTTAGCTGGAATACCTATTTTATCCATTTTAAAATCGATAAATCGATATTTCCTTTTGTTGCCTCCTCCTCGATGTCGCATAGTGATAGTGCCATTAGCCCTACCTTTAGCTCTTTTAAAAACTTTAGAAAGACTTTTCAATGGCTTGGCATCAGTTAAATTGTCCGGTTTTACAATCGACATATTTCTTCTTCCTGCATTGTTTCTTTTATAAATCTTTACTGCCATTTTTTTTGATTACTCGCTAAATAATTGAATTTCTTGTCCAGCCTTAACTGTTACAATTGCTTTTTTATAACCGCTTTTCTTACCTTTTATCATCCTAAATCTATGTGTCTCTTGCTTGTATTTCATAATATTAACTTTGACCACATCCACTCCGTATAAGGCTTCAATCGCTTCAGCTACTTGATTTTTATTAACATCTGATCCAACTTTAAAAACATATTTACCAATGGTAGTCTTTTGCATTGCATCTTCAGAGACCACTGGAGAAATGATTGTTCTATTTACTAATTCTGATTTCTTAAGCAATTTTTCGGTAATTTTCTTAGCCTTTTTCTTGCCTTTTTTTGAATCCTTTTTTTTCACTTCAGACTTTCCAGCTTTTGTGGCTGTTGATTTCTCTTCTTCTTTTTTAGATCCAAACATTGCTGTCATAAAATATAGTTAATACCATTATTTAGTATACTTTTCTTCTAAATTCTTAATTCCTTCCTTAGTCACAAATAAATATTTCGTGTTTAACATATCATAAACATTAAGTTTATCCACAAATATATTTTTAACTTTTTCTAAATTCCTACTCACTTTCTGATTTTCTAGCTCTTTTTTATCAAAAACCCAAAGAACTTTCTCATTAACATTCAATTTATTCAAAAAAGTTTGAGCAAATTTAGTTTTCTTATTTTCAAAATTATTATCAACCAAAACAACCAATTCACTGTCCCTTAACTTGCCAGATAAAACCATTTTAATAGCACTTTTATTGGCTTTTATGTTAATCTTTTTCTTAAAATTCCTTTCATTACTAGGACCAAAAGCAACACCACCTTTTCTCCAAATTGGGTTACTCGCTGTTCCTACCCTAGCTCTACCAGTCCCTTTTTGTTTCCAAGGTTTTTTTCCAGAACCAGCTCTTTCACCTCTAGTTTTAGTATGAGCTATGTTTTTTCTTTGATTTGAAGCTTGTGCTACATAAACCTGATGAACTAACTCTTCGTTAATTTTCACGCCAAAAACATCTTGATTTAAATTTAAATCTTCAGCTTTTTCTCCATTCAGTTTTTTAACTTCAACTTTCAACATAACAGTTTACTTAACTAAAATTAAAACTTATCATCACTCCAAATTTTTACAAATGATCCACTATTTCCAGGCACTGAACCTCTGATTGCCAACAAACCTTTTTCCTTATCTTTAAAAACAATTTCTAAATTCTTAGTAGTTTTTTGAATTCCTCCCATTCTTCCAGACATTTTTTTACCTTTAAAAACCTTTTGGGGATAGGCACTTCCGATTGATCCAGGAGCTCTCAAGTCGTGTCTATGACCATGAGAAGCTGGTGATCCAGCAAAACCCCATTTTTTCACCACTCCTTGATAACCCTTGCCTTTAGTAGTTCCAGTGATTTTAATTTTATCTCCAATTTCAAAATTTTCTATGTCTAAAGAATTTCCTTTTTTAATATCTACTGAATCTTCGTCAAAACGAAACTCTTCAATTTTATCAAATTTACGATTCTTTTTTTCACTTTTCAACCCAACCTGAATTGCTGAATAACCGTCTTTTTTCAAGGTTTTAATTTGAGTAATCACATTTTTAGCACTTTCCACTAAAGTAACATTTTCAGCTTTTCCTTCCTTGCTGTAAATAGTGGTCATGCCAATTTTTTTTCCTAAAATTATTTTCATAGTATGTCTAGTAAATTTAAAACCGAATATCTGAATAAGATCCTAATTAACTCGACCGATCTTATTAAAATATTCGGCATTAAGCTAATTTAGTTTCCCGAAGGACTTAAATTAATTCTTTCAAAACTTTTTTTATTCAAAACCTCCCTCCCTCTAAAAGTTTCTGTTTTAAGCATAATTCGAATAAGAATTATACCAAAACAGAAACTTCTAACCAGAAATTATAATTTTGCGTACAGTTCGAGGCGGATTTAAGCAACGAGTGAGGCGCACTTGCTTGGTGCGTCGAACGAGTAGCGGAAAATCCAACAAAGAAATGTACCAAAATTATAATTTCTAAAAAGATTACATCTTGATTTCAATGCCCACCCCAGCAGGAAGATCCAAATTAGTCAAATCCTCAATAGTCTTATCACTAGGCTCCAAAATATCGATCAATCTCTTATGAGTTCTAATTTCATATTGATCTCGACTGTCCTCATGAACAAAAGTAGATTTGTTAACAGTCACCTTTTTAATCGCAGTTGGCAAAGGCACTGGACCAACAATCTTAACTCCAGTTCTCTGGGCAGTTTCCACTATCTTTCGAACTGATTGATCAATAATCTTATTATCATAAGCTTTCACTTTGATTCTGATTCTTGATTGAACCTCGTTCTCTTTTTTTGATTTAATGTTCTCTTTGGTCATCGAGCTATTTAAATTACAACAAACTTATTATATACATCTCTTGCTTTATGTCAAGGACATAAAACAGAACTTACAATTCACAATTTTCAAATTCCAATAAATTTTCGGTGATTCAATTTTCAAATTGATCATTTATTGTAAATTGTGAATTTTGAATTGAAAATTAACTCTAAATCTTCACTATTTCCACTACCGTCAATCTCTGTTGGTGCCCTTGTTTTTTCAAATATCTTTTTTTAGGCTTTTGCTTAATAATGATAATTTTAGGAGCTTTCTTTTGCTCTAAAATTTTACCTTCTACTTTTGTCTTTTCCAAGAAAGGTTTGCCAATTTGAACTTCTTTGCCATCATCCAAAAGTAAAACCTTATCAAAAACAACTGTTTCTCCAGCTTTTCCTTCCATTTTCTCTATCTCAATTTTATCCCCTTCTTGAACATCATATTGTTTTCCTCCTGTTTGGATAACTGCTAACATCTAAATAATAAAAAATAATTAATAAATTTCTAAAAATCAGAAATTTTTCCAAGAGGCTTTTTCCAAACACCATTTTACGACAAAATTTATCATTTCTGGCAAAATTGCAGTAAAAAGATTTTTTGAAAACAGTCCCTCTAAAGACAAAGTTTAGTATTACAAATTTTTTTACCCTTGTCAATAGAACCATTTTAACTCAAAAAAACATCCCTTTTATCATTCCAAGTCGCAACTGTCATTTCGAGCTTGTCGAGGAATCTCTGTCATTCCAAACCTACTTTATCAAAATCCAATCAAAATGAAGATCTTGTTCTAGAACATCCCCACTAAATTTAACAGTGAAAGCTGTGCCTTTTGAAACATCATCATAAGTCAAATTTTTCCCATAATCATCTCCTTTGATAGTTAAAATAATTTTCGTTTCTTCCCCCACCACTTCACTTTCCACCACCACTTCACTTTCGCCGGCTGGAACGGTGGCTTTTCCAGAAGATTTTTCTCCTAGTTTTATCTATTCAAACTCCCCTCTCTCCGCTTTAACTTCAACCAATTCCAAACTCGCACTCAAAGCAAAAATTGGGTTGCCTGCTTCATCTTGATTTTCAGCAAACAATTCGTCAAAAGATATCAGGTTTTCGCTCCAGGCATCCTCCCCCTTTCCCAAAGGGGGATTGAGGGGTTTTTTCAGTTTAAATTTTATATAACAAATACAGAAAACCTATTATTCAAACTCCGCTACCATCCTCCCCCTTTCCCAAAGGGGGACTGAGAGGGTTTTTCTGTTTTCAAAATTTTAACTTTCAATACTCATTTCTACTCTTTCTACTCTTTTAATTAATAATTCAAACTCTTCTCTCTTAATGATTGGTTGGTTTTTCATTTCATTTAATTCTTGTTTGATATCTTTGACTTCTTGTTTGATTTCAGCTAGAGAAGTGAAAACCTTTTGAAAATTTTTGTCTACTTGTTCAAATCTTTTATCTACTTGTTCGAATCTTTTGTCGTGTTTTTTGAGATGTTGATTAACTTTTTTGAAATTTTTTCTAGTTTCCATTTTGAACTCATTTAAATCCTCTTTCAAGCCTTGTTGGTTTTCGGCAATAATTTCTATTCCATCATTCATACTTTCCAGCATTGTTAAAACTTGATTTTGAGGAAAAGTGGATTGTTGTTCTGCTTTTTTATTTTTATTTACCATATTTTTACTTTATTTCAAACTTATTTTTATTATACCTTTTCTGAAATATTTTACAAGTATTTTTGGCTCTTTGATATTTTTGGGCAAAATTAAGATAATACTAAAAACTCCGCTACCCGTCATCTCCCTTTCCCAAAGGGAGACCGAGAGGGTTTTTCTGTTTTTTTGTTTTCGAAATTTCAACTTTCAACTTTTCTTAAAAACCCTCCTTAATCCTCCCTTTAAAAAGGGAGGAGATCTGCTTGGAAAGCTTTTCTACCAGTTCCCCCTCATTTCCTAAAGGAGGGGTTAGGGGTGGTTTTTAAAAAAATAAATAACTTTTTAAACTT
>Ga0306866_1000242_pt1 | contig 19052 bp, 16 predicted proteins | sample AntRauTorckE5432_FD_190450 | JGI IMG/M metagenome (GOLD analysis project Ga0306866, IMG submission 190450) | Saline lake microbial communities from Rauer Islands, Antarctica - Metagenome Torckler E5 #432 (v2) (version 2) | ecosystem: Environmental > Aquatic > Non-marine Saline and Alkaline >...
TTCTGAGATACCTAAAGCAGGAATTTGAACCGTGGTTAGTATGAGTGATAGAGAGCAATTGGATTGGGAACAGGAGATTATTCTGTTGTGCCCTAAGTGTGGTCATGACAATGGGGAGGGTTCCTTTGAATGCTCCAAGTGCCGCTACACTTTGATGACCAATGGCGAGGAAGCCGAAATCATACGCAAGGCGCAGCCCTAAAGAGTGGGACTCGCTTCTCCAATCCCTAAAGGATGAGGGGCTGAGGGAACCGCTCCATTTCATGGTCGGTAAAGACGGCAAGGCTAAGATTGGTGAGGGCAACCACCGGCTGGCAATTGCCAGAGAGCTTGGGATCAACTCAAAGACCAACTTATACGGCTGGGATCAACGAACCCAGATCTTCGTAAGCATCTACGTCCCATTTTGGATGTGGTAACTAAAACCGGTGGGATCTTCGAGGCACCACCGGCAATGGTGAAAATCATCCGTGAGTGGGTAACAGCAACTTACGCAGCCTTGACTTAGCCTGAAAACACGGATTTTGATTAGAGGTGGCCTACTGCGGGCCACCTTTTTTCATTTTCTTTTGACGGACTTTACGGGCTAGGGTATACAGTACCAGATGCACGACTACAGACGACGACTAGGAGAGAGTCATGACGACCCAGATTAAAACGAGCGGCGGCACTGAAATTATATTCCAAAGCAAGATGACACCGTGTCGGGAAGATTCGACTATGCGTCACGGTTTGCTGCAACACTTGAAGGTAGAGCACGAGATGGGTGCCGACGACTACCAGCGTCGGTATGGCTCACAAGCACCTATGTTCGGGGCTGAGGTGATGGATGCCTTCTATTCGGAGGTGAAGCGCAAAGGAAACAAGAGCTACCACAACTACCTTGAAATTGGGGACATTAAGATGCGGGCACAGAGCGGGCAGATGGCCCACTGCCCTACTCGCCCTAACGGTTACAAGTATCCTGTGGAAGGCAAGGCTGGCCTCGCTGCGGAGAGGGTCGCACGGGCCTTTAAGTACGGTCGTAGCATTTACCTCTACGGTCCGGCAGGGACGGGCAAGAGTGATATGTTCCGTGCGCTGTGTCACGATCTGAATAAGGAATACTCCCTGTACCCAATGCGGGAAGACCTTGATACGGCCCTTTACATGGGCCAGATGCAGGTTGTCATTGATGAAAAGACGGGCACGAATAAGACCGAGTACATCCCCGGTCGTCTACTCCATGACATCCAAGGGCGGGTAGGTTTAGACGGTGTTCGTCGGCCCGTATGTATCGTGTTCGATGACCTTGATAGAGGTCCGGCTGAATGTCAGGAGCTTCTGCGCCACATCCTAGACGGTGCACAAGAGGTCTTCATCCCCGAGCTTGGAAAGTCCATTCCAGTCTTCCCCGGCACCCAGATTGTAGCAACAGCAAACAGTCGAGGGGCTGGTGATGACTTCGGAACGTACGCAAGCGTCCAGACAATGGATAGCTCGATTCTAGACCGCTTCGGGCGCTTCGTGGAGTACGATTACCTCCAGCCTAAGGAAGAGATTAACATCCTGCGTAACAAGTTTCCGTACGTGGACAAGCAGTGTAGATACGCTTTCAGTGACATTCAACAGGTCACTGAAACCATCCGTTCCATGATTTCTTCCAAGGAAATCTACATTGGATTCTCACACCGTATTCTCACAGAATGGTGCGAATCGTTGGTCGAATTGGTCCAAGAGAATCGAGGCATCTACAGGTCCGAGTTGCTTCGCAAGGCGGCACAAGACTGGCTTGAGCGTTTCGATGAAGATGTCCGTGAAGAGCTTATCAGTCGGGCACTTACTATGCTGATAGCGTGATTGTTTTTGACGGACCGACCCTGCTAGGGTATATACCGGTGAGACGACTACTAGGAGAAAGACCATGACTAAAGTTTTCAAAGGCGAAAGCGTACAGCGCCACAATCGGATACTGACGCAGGGTATCCTGCGTAACACGGAAGTGCAGGTTCGGCAGGTGGGCACAGAGTTCTGGAACAGTTCCGACTTTTGTGTGCTCTACTTCCTCTTGGAGCTTTGCAAGACGGGGTGGGAACCTTCCTCTTGGAATTCGGTTTCGGCAATCTGGCGACAGGCACAGGCGGAGATGCCTTCCGAAGATACGCTGTCGATTGCAGCCACTCCCGATGATGTTGACCGGGAGTATCTTCGGATGCTTGACGGGGGCATTCTTCATGAAGCCTTCCATACCTTCTACACGGAGAAAGGGGAACTTGACTGCGATAGGATGCACCAGATCCTATCTGACAATTACCGAGACGATATCCCCTACCGAGAGTACCGAAGCCTGTTCAAGTCGCTCTGGAACATTTATGAGGATTCTATGATTGAGCGCCGTGGCATGGTGGACTTTCCGGGCGCTCTATGGTCCCTTCAAGCAGTCCACGAGATGGTTTGGGAGAAAGAGTCCGCACCCCGCAACATGCGCATAGGGACTCAAGGGTTCGATTCAAAAGGGCGACCTATTCAGGCTTTCGATGAGATGACGCACCTCACATGCTACCTGCGTGACCAAGTGGAGAATTACTTGGATAATGCTCCCTTCGATGAGTACGAGCCGGGAATACGCCAACTTCTTGATACGGAATTCAAAGACCTTATTGACGCGGGACGTACCTCCAAAGACTCGTACGATGCCTTTGAACTGGCAATGAAAACACTCCACCGCATCATTGACCTTAACGAGCCTAATACTGGGCAAGAGAGCGGTGATTTACCAGACCCGTCTAAAGGTGATTCGGGAGCTTCTAAGGATTCAGGTGAAGGTGGCGGTAAATCCTCCGACTCTGAAGGTGACGGGGATGGTGGCGATTCCGAAGGTGCCAGTGGCGAGGGTGATGAATCCGATGATAAGGGTGATTCGGGTTCAAGGGGCGGTGACAGTAATGACAAAGACACCGAAAGCGACTCGACTCAAGGTGGCGGCGGTCTAAGGGGGAGTGACCAAGAAGCTCTTAGGGACGTTCTCGCTAACTCTAAGAATGCTGACCAGATGCAAGACCATGCCGATGTCATCAATGACTTGGCCGCTGACCAGTTCGGGGAGGTCCCTAACTATCCCCTGCCGTACACCCGTGAGTTTGACGAAGTGAACTACATGAAAGTGCGGGAAAGGGACTTGCCTCAGTTTAAGAAACTTTCCGCTGAGGTTCGTAAGGATACGCTCTACATCCGATCGAAAATGGTCGCTTTCCTGCGCGGAGACACAAAAACTCGCCGGATGCATAGGCAGGAACGTGGTCGTCAGTTGTCGGCACGCAGCATCCACGAAGTGGTCTACAAAGAAAAGCCGAAGCCTTTTCAAACCAAGACCGTCCAGAAAAGAGCACAGGCCGTAGTATCCATCGTCGTAGATGAGTCTTCGTCGATGAGGTACCACAACCCAGAAAGGCTTCTAGCTACCTTTGCTGTGAGCTTGCAACAGCTTCGCATACCTTTTGAAGTAATTGGGTTCCAGTCTGGGGGTCCTAACTCGTTGGTCGCGCAGGACAAAATGGCAAGAGATATTGAAAGGCAAGGCTTTACTCGCACCGATGCGGTCATCTTCAACGTCTTCCGCACCTTCGATGAACCTCTCACAGACAAGGCTCTCTCCAAGCTTATGCAAACTCGGACGCAAGGCGGCACGCCATTGGAAGATGGGCTAGACTTCGCCGCACGACGTCTTGTGGAACGGCCAGAAGAGCGGAAGGTACTGATTGTACTCACAGACGGTGAGGCATGGGCGACCCGAGGTAAAGTCTATATGACGCCAAGGAAGCGGTGCGAGCTTGCCAACAATGAAGCAAAGATGCTTGAGTCTAAGGGCGTCGAGACCGTGTTCGTAGGCTACAAGCACGAGGGGGTCAAAGACTTTGACAACCACATCTACATCAGCAAGATGGGAGAGTTCGGGACCAAAATGAATGAGTACCTTATGAGTGCACTCCGCCAAAGAAAGTTTTGACGGCCTAAGGTAACTAGGGTATACAACCCCAGAGCAACCACCGACGAACGACTAGGAGACAGACATGCGATACAAAAACGGCCAACTTTATTTTAAGGCTGAGGACGTGAGAAACTTCACCGGCCTCACAGACGGGCAAATTTATGCGGCTCGGAATCGGGGTGACCTCGATCCCGTCCAGTTTGTAACAGGAGGCGACTGCTACTACCAGCCAGATGAAATTTTAGCTATCCACCGCCGCATCCTCTCAGAGGGGAAAGTAGGCAGTGCCTCGCTTCGCCGCAATCCTGTCATCTCTTACAAAGGGGAGTACTACCGGGCTATCCGGTCACTCCGAAAAGATGGCTTTTCCGTGGAAGACGTCGCCACCTTGATTCGGTCGGATATCGGTGCTGGGTGGGATGTAGATTACCGCCCTGAGCTTGCCCCAGATGATGCGGTAAACTTCACCGACATCAAGATAAAGCACAAAGAGGCTGCGCGGGACCAGAAGTTCACAGAGCAAGCTACACGACCACAGCAGACTCTTGAAGGCAAGTCCGAAGAGAAGATTACCTTCTCGATGCCAAAGGCGGACATCTTGCCTTTTGACTTCAAGCTTGGGCACGACACACCTCCCACCCTCGAAGACGACCAGACCGTCCAAGAGGAGTTTGAACTGGTCAAGGGCTGCTTCGGATTCTTCGACGAAACGAACCCGGAGTGTAGTGAGAATTGCGCCTTCAAGAATAACTGTGCAGTGGCCCGTATGAACATCTTGTCAGCCTTCGCCCGCCAGTTGGAAGGGGAGGACGTGGATGTAGAAGCAGTCCAACAGGAAGCCATTGCGGAGTACGAGAGCCGTATCTAAGAGATAGCCAGCCAAGCTGGTGACCTTATCATCAGGGCTGTCACCCTGATGTGTCCCCTGAGGGCTAGTCACCCTCATCTTTTACAAAAGGGGACTGTCGTCGGCAAAGCCCCTAACCGAATCAAAAGGTTAGGGGCTTTGTTTTATCTAAGGCCCCTTACAAGAGCCTTAGAGACATTATAGGGATTTGCAGCCTCTACCACCGACATTTCACCCTCAAATGTCTCTAAGGCTCTTGTAAGAAGTCATAGATGCCTTTAGCTCTTGACTCCGCCTACCGTCGTCGCTATGCTCCCCAATGACGGATTAGAAACCGTCGCCGGTACCGCTACCTGATTTTTCTCATCAAGTAGCCAGATGATACGTCCGGCTGGGGTCTCCGCGCTCCCCTTTCTTAAAAAGAGCGTCGATGTAGAGGACTGAGTATCATCGCCCTTCAAGGGTTCAAGCTCAGTGACTCCCAACGGCAACACGCCGGTTCCTCGCAAGAGGTAGCTAATGGATTCCCCAATGACTTCCTGAGTCGGGGAATGACGGCTGATGGGAATCGCCCTGTATGGACTCTCCAATGACTTCCTGAGTCGGAGAGTGACCAGAGCGTGCTGCAAGAGCGACCCTGTGAGAAAGGGTCATCTTGTGATTCCCGTCTACCAGCGTAACAGACCTCTTCCGATGGATGCCCTACAAGGCATGAAGGTCATGGGACTGTTGCTTACGGGTACCGGAGGCAAGAGGTTTGAGACGGTAAGTAGTACCTACTATCAGTAGTATCCTAGTAGGTAACGGGACATACCCTGTATGTCCCTACTATACGTCTCTTATCAGTCTTCACCTTTACGAAATGGCAATAGTAACAGTGGTAATAGCAATAGAATAAACAGCACATACAGAAGCTATAGCTGTATCAGCAACAGTAGCGTATGTAGCACGAAGTGCGGAAGTAGCGGATGTTGCAGCAACAGATACCGTAGCAACAGCAGATGGAAGAATGTGAAACGTTCTGAATGGTTACTCCTAGTTTTCACTAGGTTCTGAGGACTCTCTGGTAAGACCTCTCTTGCTAGAGAATGAGTTCTCTGAGGTTCCAATCAACTTTCCCCTTCTCTCTTCAACGGATCTGGTACAGTAGAAAACTGATTCGGATATTGGACTAACTCCGAAAGGTGTGAGTCTCACTGAATTGGCAGTAATCAGGGCGGGAAGAAAAAAAGCGGCTCTCAGGGCTTGTACAGGTGAGTTGCAATTTTTTTCGACCAGAATTTCTGTGATCTGGGTATAGTGTGAGTAGAAGAAGGCCCTTCGGTATTCGATACTAATACACAGCTACCAGCGAATTAGGTAGATGACACTAATACGTGGAGACACCCCATGATTTATGACGAACCTGAAACCGCCTCTATCGACGACCTTCTAGAAGACTACATCCAAGCCTTGGTTGGAGTTCCCGAAGAAGTCGAGATAGAGAAGACCGAATCCGCCACAACCTTGATCTATACGATTGACGTTATCCATGATGACCGTGGCAAGATTATTGGGAAGGGGGGTTCCATCATCAACTCCCTCAAAACCATCTTCAAGGCTCTCGGCTGTAAGCACGGTAAAAAGGTCATCCTCGAAATCAAGGAATAACCTATGTCCCAACTACACGAAATTATCGAGCAAGCCATCCAAGCTTACGAAGGTGGCGAACTGGACAGAGGGGAGCAACTGTTCAAGCAGGTAAGACTTCACTCCATTGAGAGAGCACCGGCTGGGGACCAGAGAGCCTTCCGAACACTCCTACAAACACGCAACCTTTACTGGCATGAGATTCAAGCTCTCCGTAAAGAGCGGGCAAGTACAGGTAGTTTTTGGGATGAGCTAGAGTTCTCATCTCTTGAAGAGAATGGCGGCGATCCTGTTGACTTCGCAACCTTAGAAGACGATGGTAGCGTGCCGGAGTCTCTTCGGTTTCAAGCCTTCCGCCTCGAAGTGAGTAAGGCTTACGGAGATTCCACGATAGACATCCCATTCCCTGCCTTGTTTGATACCAAGCACCACGGCTACACCGTTTTCCAGTATGAGAAAGCACCTGAGGAAGCCTTATCGGAACTTGTCAGGCTTTACAACAGTTCGGGCATGTTCACTATGGACGCCGACCAGATAAGCTATGAGCCGACGACACCCTTGCAGAATTCAGTAGAAGTGAGCCTAGAAGATGAGTAAGGGCTTGCTTAAAACTGAGATGATCTGTCAGAGCTTGTGGGAACGTGACGTTAAGCTGGAACTCCCTTGGATGGCCGAGGGGAATGTGTTCTACCTCTACTTTGTCCGACCCAAAGAGGGTACGGTAGACGGACTGTTTCTTGTAGAGAAGCGGCTGGACATGTACGACACCCGTGAGAATGGGTATGTGCAGCGGCTAAGGGTACGACCTGCCACTGACGCCGACCTCCAATAATCCTTTTATACCTACTGTCAGTACTCATTTACCTTAGTGGAGAACGCTGTCATGACGCTCAGAGAAGAACTTATCCGCCTCGGCTCAGTCCGCAAAGACTTACGCCCTCATATCCGACCCATACTCCGTCGAACCTCTTCCGCAGAGGCCCAAATATCGAAGTTCTTCAAGAATTGGGGTGACGCCCGGTCACCAGAGGAAGGCTTCGCTGAATTTGCTGGGGATTTTGCTGATGACACCCTTCAGCAGCTTCAAAGAGGCTCGCAGTCTGAGTTAGTAGATGATGTCATGTACGCCTTAGCTCAGGATAGAAAAGGTCTTGCAGAGGGTGTTACCGTATCCGATGTTGTGGAATGGCTCCAGTACAACAAGAGAGACCTGATAAAAGCACTTCAGAGGACGACTCGAACCTCTTCCGCAGAGGCCCAAATATCGAAGTTCTTCAAGAATTGGGGTGACGCCCGGTCACCAGAGGAAGGCTTCGCTGAATTTGCTGGGGATTTTGCTGATGACACCCTTCAGCAGCTTCAAAGAGGCTCGCAGTCTGAGTTAGTAGATGATGTCATGTACGCCTTAGCTCAGGATAGAAAAGGTCTTGCAGAGGGTGTTACCGTATCCGATGTTGTGGAATGGCTCCAGTACAACAAGAGAGACCTGATAAAAGCACTTCAGAGGACGACATCTTCGAGGTGAGCTATTTTACGGTGCGGGGAGTTTGCCGTACAACAAGAGAGACCTGATGGATGCACTTTATGATTTTCAGGCACTATGAGCACACTGACTAAGCTCACTCACGGGATGGACAAGGGGAGTGCTACCTCTATGTCTACACAGGGGCATCTTCCGTCTGATACGGTAGAGCCTCGTGCCTACGGTGAGGGCTTGGTCTTTATGTCTTCGTCCTCCACGATGCTCGTACGAGATGCAGGCTTCGTGTCCCAACAAGGGAGTTCCTTTCCTGCTAGAAAGCTCTTCCGGGAACAGGCATTGAACATCGTGCCTAGAATCCTCCAACTAGCTTTCACTAAGAAGTTGACTGTCTTGAATCAAGGCGACCAGCAGAGGGTATTTGCAGGCAGCTTGAATGGGGCGTTCCGAACCGTCTTAACAGGCGCTGATTGGCTCAAGGTTGAAGCTCTACTGAATCGACCCACCGTTCAGAACGTAGATTACAGGCAGAGCCTTGAAGCTGTTACCCGTGATCTACGGGCTGAGATTAGAGCGACCTTCCCTAGTCTGGGAACACCTATTAAGCCTCTAGACCTCTCTCTCGGACAGTTAGAGGGTCTGACAGAGTTCTTCACCCCTACCACAGTGCCCTTGGATACCTCTGTGTCTAGGGTAGAGAGCCTGACCTCCCTTTCTGGGAACGCCACTCTCACGGACCTTGACGGGATAGGTGTACCTTTCCTCGTGGAGGATGATGAGGCGCTTTTGGCTTTTAACACTGAGAAAGGCCTTACGTCCTTTGATGTAGACTTCGCCGCCGACTTGAATTTTTCAGTAGTACAGGTAGAGAAGAATGTAGATTACGGTCAAACATACTCAGTGTGGGGGCTGGGCGACACTACCTCGACTGACAACTTCTTCCTGCTACAGTACTACACAGATTTCAGTAACGGTGACTTTGTGGTCAGGATCATTGCCCGGAGTGCTGCCGGAGATACACTTATCTCCGATACCTTCGTTGTTTCTGATACTGGCCCTATGTACACTATACTCACAGTAAAAGACGGCCTCGTGAACGTGTGGTTCCGGCAGACACCTGCTATAGTGGACTTTGACATCTCGGGCCATAACTTCGATTTCGATAATTACAGTGTCGGGATTCTCCGACGCTCTACGACGATTTTCCCGAACAACTCAGACATCTACGCTAACGGGTATTCGGCAGCGGCATTGCCTGACTCACAGAGGGTCGCCATTTCCGAAGCGATTGAAGATAGATACGGGATAGCAAGCTCATAAAACACAGGAGATTGGAATGTCAGATAATTCAGAATTGGAAGCAACGAAGCCGGAAGGCGTGCTAGACACCGAAGCTGTTACAAAGGCTTTGGAGAACGCCGACAAATCAGAGATGCGTAAGGTCAATATGGCCTGTCGGAGAACTGCCCACCTAGACGGTCGGCCCGGCTCGTCGAGTGGTGACGGAGATCTGGCTGATACGAAAGATTGCCCCTCTAAGAGTGCCTACATCATGAATGACGTGATGGAGGGTTCCCGGAAAGGGAACATGATGTACCGCTGTGTGGATTGCGGCTACACGTGGACAGTATCGACAGGTTCGACCTTCCGTTACTGACTCAAATTCGGCCTTGAATCTCTAGGGTGATGTGCTACCATACGCATCACCCTATTTTGGGCTGCACCACTTACGATTATGTTCACGAATATCCACGGCCACACTGAGGTAAGCTCGGAGCAGTTTAAGAGACAAGCAAGCATGATCGACCTCGGGATAGCAAGCTCATAAAAACACAGGAGATTGGAATGTCAGATAATTCAGAATTGGAAGAATCCTCGACCCATACACAGAAGTCTGGCTTCTACGATATCTACAGCCAGATCCGCGTGGACCTACTTGCAGAGTTTGAGACCGCTATCGGTGACAAGTTTAGCCGCCATGAATTGGTTCAGGGTGCCCAGCGGCTTCTCGACCGGATGCTATTCATCCACTACTGCGAGGACCACCCGGATCGCCTCTTACCCGCAAGTCTTTCAAAGGATGTATGCCAAGCAGCAAAGCAAATGCCTGGCGGCAGTACGACCAAGATCTACGATGCGCTAAAGCAGCTTTTTAGAGATATCGATCAGGGAGTTTATATCCCAAAATACAATGGCGAGCTTTTCAAACCACATCCTCTTGTGGACGAAGTATCGATATCAGACGACTTAGCTCATCGCCTCTATCACTCATCCAAAAACGGTGGCCTGGTTGTTCAGGGGCCGTGGGGGTTACATGTTTTTGACTTCTGGACTGACCTGTCTCCGGCCCTTTTGGGAAACATTTTCGAACGGTCTTTGGGAGACCTTCAAGTCCTCGAAGAGTCGGACACATCTTTAGCAGAACAGCTTGAGCCTCAGAAGAAGTGGGGGGTATACTACACATCCGAGTTGTTGGCTCAATTCCTTACAAATTCAGCGCTAGACTCCTTACTCAGCGAACACGCTGTTTTTCGAGAAGCTATGGAGCTAGTCGCCGAAGCAAATGACTTAAAAGCGTCCGCATCAGCAGCTGAGACGATGCTAGAAGCCCTGAAGTCGATAAAAATAGCTGATCTTAGTTGTGGATCGGGGGCCTTTCTCAACGCAGCCCTAACAGCACTTCTCAAACCGTATAAAATGGCACTGAAACAGACCTTGGGCACCATCGAACTAAGCGTTTGGGCTGCTAGAAGCCGGCAGGCTGAACTGCTTAAAGCTTCTATTTTCGGCGTGGACCTTCTTGAGCAGGCAGTTGAGCTCGCGAAGTTAAGCCTTTGGTTGGGAGCTGTTCGTAAAGATGAAACGACCACCGACCTATCTGACAATGTTGTAGTCGGAGACAGCCTCCAGCACGACATCTGGGGAAAGTCGTTAGCATTCGCCCCAGACGGCCTGGACTTAGTCGTAGGTAATCCGCCCTGGGGGGGGACCTATGAAAGTAAAGCAGCGAAAGGTTTGATGGAGGAGGTTGGGTTTGAAACGTCCCGAAAAATAGACTCTTGGGAACTTTTTATACTGCTCGCATACCGAGTTCTCAAACCGAACGGCATTCTTGGTTTAGTTTTACCAGACACCCTTCATTCTTCAGATAAACAGGAGACGCTTAAGTTTCTCTTGAAGCATTTCGAAATAGAAAAACTCTATAACCTTGGACCGGATTGGTTTGGCCCACAGGTCCGAATGGGAACCATAATCATTCAGGCGCGGAAGAAGGAATTTGAAGAAGACCATATGATCTCGGCAATGCTCCTGTCCGGAAAGCAGCGAAAGAGAGCACAAGAGGGGACGGAAACCTTGAGAATGATTGAGGGCGAACTAACCCAAGAGGTTTCTCAGGCCCGATGTATGGAAGCAACCCCTTGTGAGATCAACGTTTTCCGAAGCGAATATGACTATCGCCTGCTCGAAACCATTCAAGATTCATCGGTTTCTCTCAAAAGCATCTCCGAAAGAGGTCGCGGTGAGGAAATGAATGCAGCCGGGCTAATGTGGGAATGTCCAAATTGTGGTGGGTACACGGTACCTGGTCGTAAGCAGAAAGGTGGAACCTATGCGTCGAAAGAATGTCCATTTTGCGAACTAGAGCTGGGTAGCGACACCTCCATCCAAGAGCGGCTCCTAGTTTCCAAATTCAGCCGTGGAAAAGAAGATGCTCCCTACCTCGATGGCAAGCTGCTCACAAAACGCTATCAGACACCTCAAAACAAATGGATCGATACGACCGAAAGACGGATGGAGCCAGCGTTGAAATCAGCCGAGGTTTTCAAATCACCAAAGATACTAATACGGCAGGCTGGCGTTGGAATGACCGCCACTGTGGACTATCTAGACGCAAGATGTCCGCAATCCGTCTACATCTATCGAGTAAATGATAAAGCGAGAACGGAAGGTTACTCAGAAGAGTTTATTCTCGGGGTTTTGGTATCTAGGGTCACTAACTACTATCTTCTAAAAAGGTTTGCTGAGGTGGACCCGGCCAGAGCTCATGTCAAACTCACCCATTCAAGATTGGCGGACTTCCCAATACCAAAGCTGGACACACCTCAGCGACGAGACCAAGCAGACGAAATTGCCTCTCTTGTAAAAGACATGATGCAACCGAAGCCGAACTTAGGAGGCTCAACGGACCTGCATATTGAATTCCTCGTACGGAAACTCTTTGGTCTAGATAACACTGCGGGCGCATACATTAACGGCGTTTTTAGCTTGGTACCGCAAAGCCAAGCTATCGATGCTCTTTTTCCTGATGGACCACCCGACTTCATCCGACCCACTGAGCTAAATTAGTCCACCCAGGCAGGAACTGGTCATCGCTCAAAGCCTCGGTCACGGATTGGCGAGACTTTGGCTGTGAGCTCGCCTGCAGAATTTCGAGTTGCCGCTAAAACCTGGAAGTTTACCGGTTCGCGCAAGCGTCGGCGACGTAAGGTGAATGGGGTCTACGCCCGGGTATATGTGCTGGACCAGCAAGGCGAGTACCGGACAGTCGCGTCGATCGAGCACCTTGTTGGGCTCGCCCAGTTCCTGCCACAGGCACGCGCCCGTGTAGTAGATGGCGGGGTTTTTCGGACCCCACGGTTCTGCGGCCGCAAGGTAGTTGCGCGCGCGCACGGGCTGCACGCCCAGCCCGGTGTTGTCGTCGCTGATCGCGTAAAGCGCGTTGTTGAGGCCGCGCAATTCCAACCTTCCGTTACTGACTCAAATTCGGCCTTGAATCTCTAGGGTGATGTGCTACCATACGCATCACCCTATTTTGGGCTGCACCACTTACGATTATGTTCACGAATATCCACGGCCACACTGAGGTAACGACCTACCTCACGTCCCTAGTAAATACCGGGAACTTCCCTTCTGCCCTCTTTTTCCACGGGCCAAGCGGGGTAGGCAAACGGACTCTTGCACTCGAACTCGCCAAGCGCATGAATTGTCGTAGAGAGCGACAAGCGTTCTGCGTGTGTCCGTCGTGTAAGAAGATAGACCAGTCCAACCATATGGACGTTCTGGTTTTTCAGCCGGACGGTAACACGTTCAAGATAGATCAAGTCCGTAGTATTATCGAGGAAGCGGATAGGTACAGGATGGAAGGTGATTGGAGAGTCTTCATTCTAGAAGACGTGCACCTCTTCAATGCTAAGTCGGCAGACGCCCTTCTCAAGACTCTGGAAGAGGGGCGGGAGAACACGCTGTTCATCCTGATAAGCAACTTAAAAGAGGCTGTAGTTTCAACACTTACATCACGGTGCTTGGAATTCTACATGGGTCTTCTCACTGACGAAGATGTCCGTAACGTCCTATCCGACCTACAGGTACCTGCCTCCGAATCGACCATCCGACTTTCAGAGGGGTCGGTAGAGCGCGCCTTGTACTTCCTTCAAGGGGCGGGCTTCGAGGTGCGCCGTGATATGTTGGACATTCTAGGCGGCTGGCCGTCCACACAGGACCACCTGATCATTTCAAAAATCAACCAGTACGAAGACAGGATGGACGAACTTCTCGATGCACTTTACGTAATTCTCACCGACGTGTGTTTGGTACACAGTGGCAGTGTGGGAAACGTAAGGAATCGAGACGTTCTCGATCAGATTTCTAAGATTGAGCAGGTGTTCCGTCGAAAATGCTTTGATGCGGTTTCACTAGTACAAGACGTGCGGTCAAGGGTCGGCAGTTCTGTTGCTCTGGACCACCACGTTAAGATGTTACTACTAGCACTAAAGGACGTACTACGGACATGAAAACCCCAGCGATAGATTGGTCACAAGGCCCAGACACGGCAGTTTTGGGGGGTTCTGAGGGATTCTTCAAAGATGCTATCGTGTCCTCGGCTCGTACGACCCTATCAGATCACGACTACACCTTGGTGTGGTCTGGTATCGACTCTGATTCAGTGCTGAGGAATCACCTGTACGAGGGGTCATTGATCCCTACACAGAAACTCATTGTTGTGCGTGACGCAAATAAGGCCGACAAAGACCTCTTGAAATCCTACTGTGAGAATCCTAACCGCGACAACGTGGTAGTATTGATAGCGTCAGATGGTAGGAAGGCTAAGTGGTTCAAAGACCTCAAGACCGATGTGCGTGTAGAATGCACGTCACCGAAACCTTGGGAGTACAAAGACTGGCTGGTGGCTTACTGTCACAGTCAGGGGTTCAACTTGGATGAGGGATATGCGGAATCTATCCACGCAAATGTGGGGGACGACCTGTATGCTTTGTCAAATGAGATGGAAAAGGTCTTTTTGCTCATGGGTGAGCGCAAGACCATCGGGCCAAAGGACATAACATCGGTCCTCGTACAGCATCAGGCAATCAGTCCGTTCAATGCACTGAAGGCTTGGTCGATGAAGGATTTTGCGGGTGCTCTAAGGATGGCTTCCATCTACTTCAAGCAAGCCCAAGACCCCTACGCCAGCCTACCTATGGTATCCATCTTGTTGGGCCAGATCGAAAAGCTCATTCTTTTCGACTCGTACACGAAGGCGGATTACACGAAGAAAGAGATGTGTGAGGCGATGGGAATATCGCACTACATCTACAAGGAACTGCATCGTTACTCTGTACAGTGGCGACGCACCGAGTTACGGAAGGCATATCGACATACCTGTGAGGTCGAGGCCCGCATCAAGCGAGGCGGCAACGGCCCACTTCTAATCTATTGGCTACTCAGCCAAGACTTCGAGGAGTAATACATGATTTTTAACACCCGGATGGCCCGAGAGAATTGGGCCTCAAAGTATCAGTATGACGGTGAAACCGAACTACAAACGTTTCAGCGTGTGGCTAGAGCTTTGGCCGAAGTGGAATATGACTATGGTGCGACCGACGATGATGTCGCGAAGTGGTACGATGCGTTTTTGAAAACCATCGTTGATTTTGAACCGGCCCCGTTAGGTGCAAAGGGGGAGGACATCTACGTCGATATAGACGGTGATACCCTCCAAGCCGTAGGCCTAAAGGCAACGACCGGAGGTCGGATTACTGCGAATAGTGGTACCGACTACGCTAAGGCAACACCTTGGAATTGCTTTATAAACTCCCCGGTTTCCAACGCTCAGATCACGTACAAGAAGAACGTCCCGAACATGGGCGAGACTATCGACTGCTTGATTGAGACGGATGAGACACCGGACAACCTGACGAACATCTTCTTGTCTCTTCTGGAAGCGGCAGAGACCTTGAAGAGCGAAGGCGGCTACGGCCTTAACTTTGGGTTTATCAGGCCGCGAGGTTCCCTGATTAAGGGCGTAGGTATCCGTCACCCCGGCGTCGTTTCCTACATGGAACTGTGGGACAAGATGTCGGCAATGATTGTCAAGGGCGACAACGATGGTTACGAGGATAAGCTAGAAAACCACATCAAGTCTGAAACCTCAGACCGTGTGGAGAAGGTCATGCCTCGTAAGGGTGCGATGATGGCCGTGCTTCCGGTATGGCATCCCGACATTGAAGAGTTCGTACGGGCGAAGCTTGAAGCGGGTCGTCTCACGAAGTTTAATATCTCAGTGCTGGTAGATGACGCCTTCATGCACGCAGTGGGAGCCGACGAACTTTATGAGCTTCGATTCAACGGCAAGGTCTACAAAGAAGTGCGCGCCACTGCCCTGTATGACCTTATCATGGAGTCAACGTACAACCGTGCCGAACCGGGCGTGCTTTTTTTCGACAACATGAACCGGAACAACCCGCTGATTTACCTTGGGCCAACGACGGCAGCAAATCCCTGCGTGACTTCGGACACTTGGATTCTGACGGAGGAAGGTCCTCGGCAAGTTAATGAACTGATTGGGAAGCCTTTCAAGGCAATTGTAGAGGGTAAGACCTACCCCTCAAACCTAAGTGGTTTTTGGCACACAGGTCAGAAAGATGTGTATACCCTTACAACTTCTCGGGGTTACCAGATTCGCCTGACAGAAGACCACCCCCTTCGGAGGGTGGTCGATGGGGTACCTTACGAGGAGGAATGGACTGAAGTGGGGGAACTAAAGACCGGAGACACTATCCGAATTGCCAACCAGAGAGAATTTGTAAACTGGTCGGGAGCGGGTACCTATGATGAGGGTTGGCTGATCGGTTCCCTTATAGGAGACGGCACCTTCAAAGAAAGAGAATCAGGTCTCATTCAAGGTTGCCTTGACTATTGGGGGCCGGACCGCCTGTATATGGTCGCAGAAGCCGAGCGTAAGTTGGCGAAACTTGGCTATTCTGTAGATTCCCGGTCGACTTCAGAGGTTATGGTTCGATTAACTTCAAAGGCTGTGGCCGAGCTAGCCGCAAGGTTTGGTATCGAAAAGGGTGCTAAGGTTCAAGTCACCGGTTTAATACATCGTTCTTCGTCTGCCTTCCACAAGGGATTCCTTGCGGGCCTGTTTGATGCTGATGGCGGCATTCAACAGGGTAACGGAGGCGGTATTAACATCAAGCTGTCGCAGTCTGATGAACCCCTCCTGCGTGAAGTACAGAGAATGCTTATGCGTTTTGGGATTGCAACTCGACTGTACACAGATCGCCGGGAGGCTGGCCCGCGAGAACTTCCAGACGGGAAAGGAAACACTAGCTTGTATGAGTGTAAAGCGAACCATGAGCTAATCATTGGTCGCGACAATATCACTAAGTACTTCCAAGAGATTGGATTTGAGGAGCCAAGTAAAACTGCATCATTGGCGGAAGGACTTTCCGACTACAAAAAAGGGCCTTACGCTGAGACTTTTGTAGATACCATCGACTCAATTGTGTTGGATGGGGTGGAAGACGTTTATGACGTAACCATATCTGAGATTCATGAGTTCGATGCTAATGGCATCCGGGTCTCAAATTGCGGCGAAATTCCGGGCCTGTCTTTCTTGGACCAGTCTTACCAGCCTGCTCCCTATCTACAGCCCTACATGGAAGGCTGGGACGAGCATTTCATTGGCTCTACGACAGTGTGCCTTCTAGGGTCGCTTAATCTCACACGCTTCATCAAAGATGACCGTAGCTTCAACTACGACAAATACGTTAAGACGATTGAGGTCTTTACGAGGATGCTCGATAACGTTAACGACATGGGCGTAGTACCGCTCCCTGCTTACGCGTGGGCCGTGAAGAACATTCGTCAGTTTGGCATGGGCGTGAATGGACTCGGCTCCGCCATGTACATGCTTGGCTTGCGTTATGGTTCCGACGAAGCGGCTGATTTCATCCAGAAGCTTCATGAGATCAAGGATGAGGTAACCCTTAAAGCGTCTGCTCTGCTCGCTAAGGAGAAGGGAGCCTTCCCGATGTACACCGAGGCGTATCTGGAAACCCCGTACTTTAAAGATGTCTGTACGGCATCAGAGGGAGTCAAAGAGTTGGTCCGCAAGTACGGTGTCCGTAACGCCAAGCGTCTGACGAACCCGCCGCTTGGTAACTCGTCTGTGATCTGTGATCTGGTATCGAACGGCATCGAGCCGGTATTCTCATTTGGTTATGAGCGGACCATTATGACTGACGTCTGGCCTGAGGGGTTGAATCGAGATAACGTCGAGAGCATCCTGACTGAGATACAGGTAGGTGACGCCACCTGCTGGAGAGGCGAGTATGCTGGCCGTGTGTGGTACTACGAGCCGCATAACCGAGGACTGTGCTTCATTGACCAGTGCGAGGATTACGGTTACTCGTGGCTCAAGGAAAATGCGCCCGGTGATGTCGAGTCTCAGATGGCCGACAAAGAAGCAGACCATTTCTATATGGTCACTGCAATGGACCTCCCTGTGTCCGATCACGTTAAGATGCAGGCGAAGGTGCAGGAATCTTGCGACCAGTCAGTCTCAAAAACGGCTAATTTGCCGAAAGAGTACCCTTTTGAGGACTTCAAAGGACTCTACATGGATGCTTGGAAGAAAGGGCTGGTAGGGTTTACCACCTACCGAGAAGGCATCATGGAAAACGTGCTGTCTAGTGGTGGCTCACCTGAGAAGAAAGTAGGCGACCTCTTAGAGTCCCTTATGGAGTTTGGCTGTACGCCTGTGGACGCCCAAATCACAGACGGTGGTGTGGTGGTTGCAGATGTCCGCCTCCCGGACGAGTTTTCTAACGGGCCGACGCATACTATCCGTCGTGAGGACAACAAGTATTACATGCACCTGTCTTACCTGCCTAACGATCCTTCAAATCCGGTCGCACTTTGGATTCACAGTAACGACTACAAAGAAGGTGAGTTCGTTACGATGAACCGTGCTTTCAGGGCTATCACGAAGCTTCTATTGGACAAGGGAGTTGATTCGGACTTGGTACTGGATCAGGTGGATAAGATACACGACGACGCTTATCACGTGAAGCTGGGGAAGGTTATCTCGATGTGTATGCGGCACAACATTAGCCTTCCTGACATTGTAGGTTCCTTAAGGGATATTGAGGGCGACTACATTGCAACGACCTTGACGGCTGTTCGCAAGTTCCTCACGCAGCACATCCCTGATGGTACAGAAGCCACTATCGCCTCGTGCGCCAATTGCGGTTCGGAAAACCTCATCTATGAGGGCGGCTGCGACAAGTGCTTGGACTGTGGTAATTCAGGCTGTTAAGTCGGTTATCTATTTGTAAGCCCCGTAGGTATCAGCGTACCTACGGGGTTTTTTGTGTGTATGTCACTCTTGAAGAAGGAAAAGAAATGTCTTTGAAGAAACAACTCATTCGCTTGGGGTCAACGAACCCTGAGCTTCGTCAGCATATCCGACCACTTCTCGGCCAGATAGGTAACAGGACTGCCGCTGCGGACTCGTGGTATTCTATTACCACAAAAGCTGCTGAGGAGTTTTTGGGTCAGATTTCCAAGCACCTTAAGTCCTCCGGCTCTTTCAAGAAAATCAAAAACACGGAGGTCTACGGTTGGGACCTTATTGTTGAAGGGGATTTCAAGGTCGAGGACGGGTTTGAGGATCAGTATCCCGGTCTTTACGAAGACCCTTCGATTTCGTTTATCGTCACTCTGTGGCCGCTTTCGCCGGAGAAAATCAAAATTGGTGTGAGCATTCACCGGGCCTCTAAGTCGGTCATGAATGAGACGATGATGGCTGGTACTTCGACCAAGGTCATTGCAGACAAGATCAT
>Ga0306866_1000246_pt1 | contig 18976 bp, 18 predicted proteins | sample AntRauTorckE5432_FD_190450 | JGI IMG/M metagenome (GOLD analysis project Ga0306866, IMG submission 190450) | Saline lake microbial communities from Rauer Islands, Antarctica - Metagenome Torckler E5 #432 (v2) (version 2) | ecosystem: Environmental > Aquatic > Non-marine Saline and Alkaline >...
CTGTTCTAACTTCAAGCATAGTTTTTCTTGCCAGTTCACTGCCATTTCAGTAGCTGGAGCGATGCCCATGCTTATTTCGCCTGCGCAAAGTATGAAATCTTTGCGCTTGGTTTTATCAACCAAGAGCAGCTCACGGCAAGCGAACCCAGTGGCTCTCGGGAGGGTGAACTTGTGGGTTTTATGTTTTTTTTGAGCGCGATGAACCTGGTCTGTGAATAGCCGCATAGTGCGCTCCTAGCCATTGCTTAGCTAAAACAAGAAAGTTAGTGTGGTTGTGAGGTCATCGTGGCACCTGGCTACGGGCCGGAGGAGAGATACCGATGAAGACACTTGCAGCTGTAGCCACCTCTAAGGGTGAGCCATTAGAAATGCGCGAACTCACTCTTGATGAAACCCGATCCGATGAAGTCCGAGTAAAACTCGTTGCCACCGGGGTTTGTCACACCGACGCCATCGTTCGTGATCAGATTTACCCAATCCCACTGCCACTGGTTTTAGGCCATGAGGGTGCTGGGATTGTTGAAGCAATAGGTGATGCAGTAACGAGTGTTGAGGTTGGAGATCACGTGGTGCTGAGCTTCCCAAGCTGCGGAGTATGCGGCTCCTGTGTGTCTGGTCACCCAGCATATTGTGTTGATTTTGGTGCCCTAGCTATGGGCGGCGCACGCTCCGATGGAACAACTGCCTTTCAGGACGAGGATGGCTCAAATGTCTCCTCCCACTTTTTTGGCCAGTCATCTTTTGCAACGGTGACCAACGTCTATGAGCGCAGCGTTGTGAAGATTTCAAAAGATGTTCCGCTTGAGATCATGGGCCCACTGGGTTGCGGTATTCAAACCGGTGCCGGCGCAGTGCTAAATGTGCTCAAGCCAGAAGCCGGCAGCAGCATCGTGATCTTCGGATCCGGTGCAGTTGGGATGTCGGGCCTATTGGCCGCCGTGATAGCAAACTGCACCACCATCATCGCGGTTGACATTGTTGATAGCAGGCTAGCCAGGGCCAAAGAGCTCGGAGCCACCCACACCATCAATAGCAAAAATGAAGATGCCGTGGCCAAGATTAAAGAGATCACTGGCCAAGGAGCCAACTACGCCCTCGACACCACCGGGAACGCAATGGTCTTTGCTCAAATGACCAAGGCGCTTGGAACCCTTGGGCACGGCGCCCTGGTCGGCGCCGCAGCCCCCGGCACCGAGTCACCATTTGATATCGGGAACTTGCTGCTAAGCGGTATCAAGATCAGCATGGTTATTGAAGGTGACGCTGTGCCACAAACCTTCATCCCCAAGCTAATCTCGCTCTACCAAAAAGGGCTATTCCCCTTCGACAAGCTCGTGAAAAAGTATGAGTTTGCCGAGATCAACACCGCCTTTGCTGACAGCGAATCCGGCGATACGCTCAAGCCAGTGGTGGTCTTCTAGCCTCGCAACTCGCTTTCCAACACGAGCTGCTCCTACCAACCATCCGGCCATGCCATCAGCGGGGCCGGAGGGTTGGTAGGAGAAATATCCAACGAATCAGGCAAACTTGAGATCTCGCATTTGAGAATTAAAAAGGTTCTGAGTAGCCCGCTTGGAACAATCAGCCCTCTTGAGCAAGTGACCAAAGGGTAGCCCTAAGCAAACTGTCAGCCGCTTGCACCGCAACCCGGAAGGCATCCTTCGAGCACTCCTTAGTTTCAACAAGGATATTTTGTGATTTGCGGGGTTGAGCAAGCGCTTCAGTCCGTCTTCAAATGAGCAATAAAGTGCTCATTTGTTATTGCGCACTAATGGTTACATTTGCTATTGTGTAATAAAAGTTACAGGAGGCCTAATGAGATTCACGCCCAGAATATTGGGACTTGTGGTTAGCCAAGCTCGCAAAGAGGCCGGGCTCACACAGCAGCAGTTGGCGCAACGTCTGCAAGTCTCCAGAAAATGGTTGAGTTCACTTGAAAACGGCAAAGAAGATGTGAATCTGAGACTGGCTCATAATGTCCTGTCCGAGCTTGGATACTCCCTCAGGCTCGAAAAACAAGTCTCGCTGGATGAAAAAGAGGTTAGCTCTCAAGAAGCCCTAGCGCCGAATAAGAAGCCAGGAGACAGATGAACGCTGAACTCAACATCAAGCTGAACGGAATATCTTGTGGCGTCGTTAGTCAATCTCGCTCTGGAAATATAACCATCCAATATGACCCCGGTTACCAGGAAGACCAGACTCCTATTTCGCTGTCAATGCCAATTGGACAAATCGAATATCCGAAGAAAGTAGCCCTTCCGTTTCTGCAAGGCCTGCTGCCAGACAACGAAAACGCCTTGCGATCAATTGCCAAAAGGTACGGAGCCAATCAAAGAAACCCTTTTAGTCTCTTGAAACACGTGGGCCACGAGGTAGCCGGTGCGCTGGAGTTCACTTCGGGCACCGTGGAACAGCCCATGGAGAGCACTCGCTTACTGAGTGAGTCGGACATTGAAACGATCTTGAAGGAAAAGATAAACGAGTACGAGGACGGCACGGTCGGCACTTCGACAAAGATCAATTTGAGCCTCGCAGGGGCTCAGGCCAAACTTGCCCTTCGATTGAATGCAGATGGGTCGTGGCAGACACCCAGCGGTGAAGATATCTCCACGCACATAATCAAGCCGGTGCCCGGTAGATGGCGAAACCTAGACATAGTGGAGCACCAGACGATGCTGGCCGCAAGTTATTTAGGGCTCAATGTTGCCCAAACCCAGATATCTCAATTTGGAGCCACCCAGGTTTTCATATCCGAGCGCTACGATCGAAAAAAGACACCCGAGGGTGTTCTTGAAAGGATCCATCAGGAAGACCTGTGTCAGGCACTATCAGTGCCTCCATCTAAAAAATATCAACGAGACGATGGCGGTCCAGGCGTTGGAGAAATTTGCCGGCTCTTTCAGGGAATTTACCGAAGCACAGAGCAAAAAAAGGTAGCATCAGAGTTCTTTCGGGCTTTGGTTTTCAATGTGGCAGCCCGTTGCACCGATGCACATGCCAAGAACTATTCTCTGATTCTGGGCCAGCGGTCGGTCTCTTTGGCTCCGCTATACGACATGTCCTCCACGGTTCTTTACGGGCTCCCACAAAAATCAGCAATGAGCATTAATTCAAAATACAAATTCAGCGAAATCACTTCGTCAGATCTAATCTTTGAAGCCAAGCGTCTCAAGTTAGAACCAGACTGGGCAGAATCAGTTATTCAAGAAACCAACGTTAATCTCCTCCAGGCATTCAGTGATGCCGGCAATCAAATTCGAGCCGGCGCTAGTAATGCGCACCCAACAACTAACGCCTTGCTAAATGCACTTAGCGATTCAAGGCGATAGGACAAAATCGCCTTTCTGATAAGAAACTAGAAACACATGAAATTTCTGTTTCGGACCAATTCGATCTTGCGAGCCGCTGGCTTAGCGGTGCTGATCGTTGGAAACATAGCGAATGAATTAACCCGGCCCCAGAAAACCCAGTACCGGGTTGATTCAGCCAGCTAGATGTTCTTGTGGCCCCTGCTACTTCACTTCTTCCAGCAGACCAGTGGCAACATCGAAGGTGAAATCTAGGACAGCATCGGTGTGTGAGGGATGAAAGGTGAAGACTTGATCCTCGAGATGCTCCGCAGGACATTATTGGAATACCGTGGTCATGGCATTTTTCACATCAGGTATCTAATTGTCAACGGAGCCAGCTGGCAGATGAACAGCTGCACAGTAGAGGTTCGAGCCCCTTGGGCTTGAACCTGAGTTAGCGACGAAGGTTCAAAGCGAAATCATCCAGGGCAGTTAGGACAGCCTCGGCCTGCCAAACTCGATTTCTTTGGCCAGATCCTTGCTGAGTCAAGATCCCCACCTCAACCAGCTTGTCAATTGCTAGCTGAGCGTTGGCTTCTGTGGTCGCTAGCAACTCTTTTGCGCGTAACCGATTTATCACCGGGGATGCCAATAATTGATCGAGCAACCGATTAGCTCCAGCATCAGACCTGACGCCAAGTATTTGATTCCAAGAATCTCGAACGCTTGAGAGTTGACGGGCCAGAACCCTGCCGTTAGATACAGCAAGTAGCGATGCCCTTGCAAAAACCTCAACTATCGGTTCTGGGTTCCCAGCTCGATACTCATCCAGCGCTCCAAAATAGGCAGCGGTGTTTTTCAATAACCCAGCAGAAACCGGGACCATAACCGAGCTGGTAACACCCAACCGATTCAAAAGCACCTGCACCAATGCCCTGCCGGTTCTACCATTACCGTCGGTGAAGGGGTGGATTGATTCAAGCTGCGCATGGGATATTGCCACCAGCACCAGAGCCGGCAGGTCATCTCTTTGGCAAAATGCAAGCAAATCATCCAAGAGCTCGGACACTTTAGAGGCCTTGGGGGCAACGTATTGGGCTTTGTGTGGGCCATAGGGATCCCCGCCAATCCAAACCGGCACATCTCGCAGCCTGCCAGCATTCACCGGATCAAATTTCTCCAGTAGCACCCGATGAATCTCCAGCAAGCTATCTAGGCTAAGTGACGCACTTGCTGCCACCGCTGCACTCATTGCTCTTTGATTGCTAATGATCAAGCTCGAATTCACGGTTTCTTTAAGCCCTAGCTCTGCCCGAATGATTGCCGCCGGTGAGGCTGTTAGATTTTCTATTTGAGAAGAGGAAGCCGCCTCAGAGCGCAATAATATGCTCGAAAAAGGTGCAACCATCTGCCCCACCTCAACGTCAAACCGAGCTAACTCAACGACAGCTTCATCCGCAATTGCCAACAGGCCGCTGGAAAGTAAAACCTGTTGGTTAGCAATTAGCGGAGCAACTGCCCCGAAGTAGGGGCCCTTATGCCGTAGCAGCTGTCTTCTTGACACCGGATAACTTGAATCAGGCTCCCAATAAAGCTGCTCCGACTCATATCTAGGCCAACTCAAGGCAATCCCCTAATGTTCTTATTCAATCGCATAGTCCTATCTTACGATTGTTTAGCCGACTAAACAATCGTAAGGAGGCATTGAGGCTGGTAAAATTGTCCCGCAGGGCCTCGTGGATCAATTGTGCTTTTAGATCAGGCTGCCATTTAGGAGAGCTAAACCAGCTAGCCGAGTAGAAACTGTACCCAGACTCCATTGTTGTATGACCCACCGACATTTCGCATGACTCGCTTCTTGGGTTTGACCACTAGCCGCATGGGAATCAAATCCTGCTGATTAGAAATTACCACTGTATTGAATGAAGAAAACCGGCCCCAGAAAACCCAGGACCGGGTTGATTCAGCCTTCTAGATGTTCTTGTGGCTATTGCTACCTGACTTCTTCTAGTAGTCCGGTGGCAACATCGAAGATGAAACCTCTGACAGCATCGGTGTGAGGGATGAAAGGCGAAGCCTTTATCCTCGAGATGCTCTGTCTGACATCGCTTGCGATGTCACTAAAAGACTCCGCTGCCCACTCGGGCTTCAAGCCAGTTTCTTTGCGGATGCCTTCTTTGAACTCATCGTCAGTGAAGGTGAGCCTTCCGCAGTCGGTGTGGTGAATAAGAATTATTTCTCTGGTGCCGATTAGTTGACGGCAAGTGATTGGTGCAAGACCCAATCAGCCAGCACAAGAACTATGGCTAATCCAGGTATCCAAGAAAGACCGGAGCTGGCTACCGCATCTTTGTGGATCTGTACCTGAACGGCAGCTTCCTAAGAAGAGATGTGATTACAACTAGGTAGGTGGCTGCGTATTTTCTTCGCACTGGCAGCAACAAAGCAACTTGATCAATCTACTGGCCATGCGGCTCGAACTTACTGCCTGAAAACAGGACGGATGCGACGCTAGTGAACACTGCAACAGCCTCTTGGAAAGATGGCGGCTTTGAAGCTAGCGCTGCAAGCTGGCGATTGAATGCGGTTTTGACTTTTGGAGAGGCTTTCAATTCGTGAAGTGCTAATTGGAGCTTTTGAAACTCAGTGGCCGGTTCGCAAAAGCCTTTGGAGCGCTGTGAAAGTTCGATTATGGAGAAATCAAATATTGTCTGCATTAGATCTTGGTTCTTACCAAATTCCCTAATCCTCCAGATGTCATAAATGTGTCGAACGAGTTTTGGTTGGTTTTCAATATTCTCCACTCTCGACAAAAGGGCAATAATTTTTTGCGCCGCTGTCTCCTCGAGTGCGACGATTTCTAGGGTTTGAGTGGGCTCTGGTGCTCCAGCAAGAGTATGGGCAAGAGACCTGATTGGCATTGGTGAGGTGGGGGCCAAGTAATCCTGGGCAAAGAATTCCAATGTGACTGAACTTTCAAACGCCAAACCGGATTCAAATCTAGACCGGTAAGGAATCATAAAACGAGTAAATCCGCCGTCGTACTTTGCCTCTACCTTGATTCCCACAAAACCGCTTGCCTCCAAAGCGGTTTTGAAGTCGGCTCGTATTTGGCTCATTTTTGACCGACGTCTGCTACGCGAAAGCCCTGCGGGTGTTGTCATTTTCAGGTCAACATCCTCGGATAGGCGATCCATTAATCCACGAGCCTTAACCAGGCTGGTTCCGCCTCCAAACGAAAGTCCAATTGGGTCGGTGTGCAGGGTTGAAACTAACTCAAGAATCTTTGAGATAACCAAATCCTTTTCGAGTATTTCTTCTCGAAAAGGGGAAAGGTTTTGACTGACGACGTCTGCAACTAGATCGGAGTGCTCATTAGAAATTCGATACATATTCTATTTTGATTTGACCCACTGACATTTTGCGGGACACTCGTTTATCAGTCTTTACAATGAGCCGCATGGGAATCTGGTCTGTCTGACCAGTCTCCCAGTCCTCGATCAAAGGGTGCACTTCGTATTCAACCCCAAGTTTGGAAAGGGCTTCTCTAGACAGGGTCCAGAGGCTGGCCCTGGGGACAATGTTACCCGAGGCTGTTTTCCTGGTTTTCGCGTAGACCCCCCTTCCGATGCGATAAAGCGATCCTGCGTCGACCATTTGCGAAAGGGCTAAGTCAACTCTGGCGCTAGAGCCAAAGTGCAACATATCTTTGCGCAGGACGACATCAGAGGACTGCCTAGCGACAGAACGCTTGATCTGCTGCACAATCGAATTCATGACTGCAATTATCTCTCGTAATGAAAATTACCACAATGCCCAAAGACCCTGTAGGTACTGGCAAGCGCAGTACATTTGCCTATTGTTTTGATTCTAGAACCTTGCCAAAAAACTGCCACCAAAGCGCCAATTGGCAGCGTCTTGAATGAATAAACCCAGCCCCAGACGAACCCGGGGCCAGGCTAATTCATTTGACTTGCTGTTCTAAAAGCTATTGCTACTTCACTTCTTCCAGCAGTCCAGTGGCAACATCGAAGATGAAACCTCTGACAGCATCGGTGTGAGGGATAAAAGGCGAAGCCTTTATTCTCGAGATGCTTTGTCTGACATCGCTTGCGATGTCACTAAAAGACTCCGCTGCCCACTCGGGCTTCAAGCCGGTTTCTTTGCGGATACCTTCTTTGAACTCATCGTCAGTAAAGGTCAGCATGCCGCAGTCGGTGTGGTGAATAAGAATTATCTCTTTAGTGCCAAGTAATCGCTGGCTAATAGCCAAAGACCTGATCTCATCGGCTGTCACAACGCCGCCGGCATTACGAATAACGTGTGATTGACCTTCTTCAAGGCCCAGCGCGCCATAAACATTGATTCGTGCATCCATGCAGGCCAAGACCGCAATGTTCTTTGCGGGTGGCAGGGGAAGGGGTCCAGAGAACGAAGCAGCATATGCCTTGTTGTTCTCCAGAAGCTCATCGGTGAATGACATGGGTTCCTTAGATTTTGCGCTCTTATGGCATTCCGGCGGTCGCCGGCGCTTTTTATTTGTTGTCTTTTATTACAACGTAAATTCTCTAGGGTCATTCCTTTGTTGCGAAGCGTTACTTTTTCCCAATTAGTGGTCTCGGTGAGCTACTTGTTGCCGGCCCAAAGCCGGTTATCTAGTGGCATCCACAGTCGAAGTTTGCATAGGCAGGAAATGTTCGCAACTGTCGGCAAGTGCCACTTGGTACCTAATCTTGAATTTCTAGGCGACCGTCCCACAGCAGCCAGGACTTGCTGCCCCTTGAAATCGTGGGAGCGTCCATGCCATAGGCGATTGCGGGATTGGTGATAGCGGCCCGCAATGCCGACACCGGAGAGCCGGTCCATTCCGCATAGTTTCTAACAGCATCTTTTAGGAGCAGCGTGGAGCCAGCAATCGAGCCACTCTCGGTCCGAGCAACACCTTTGGTTACCTTGACTGCCATTGTGCCCAAGTTGTAGTCACCATCCGGCATTCCGGTGGCAGCCATCGCATCCGTCACCAAAATCACCTTTCCCTGGTTTAGAAGCCTTGCGGCAGCCGGCTGCACGTGAACGCCATCTGCAATCAACTCCGTAAAGGCATCGCTTTCAAGCGCTGCCGGGACTGGCCCTGGAGCTCGGTGATGAATGCCTGCCATGCCATTGAAGGCGTGGGTCATGATCTTTGACCCCTTGGCAAAGAAAGCCCGGGCTTGTTCGTAGCCAGCGGCACTGTGTCCAAAGCAAACGCCGATGCCCGCTTCTTGCAGACTCCGCAATTGACTGTCGGAAATGAGCTCTGGTGCAACGGTCATGGATTTTACTAATCCGTCGGAGGCTTCGACTATTTGAGCCAACTCAGCGTCAGTCGGAGCGTGCAAAACCTCGGGGTCGTGCGCACCTTTAAACTCGTGGGAGATGAAGGGGCCTTCAAGGTGGAGCCCTGCGAAGTTGGGGTGTTTTAGGGCTTTGGCTTCCTGAATCAGCGCCACAAGTTCAGAGACTGGCGCACTTATCAGGCTCAGGAAGGTCCTACCAACACCGTTAGCGGCGTGGAATGCAATCACCTCGGTCATGTCTTTCAGCCCATTGTCATTCGAGAAGCCATTGCCGCCGTGAACATGAGTATCAAATAACTTTGGGGTTATGAATCCTCCTGCACCGTCCTCAGCCGTTTCTGAGTGAATCCTCCAGCCATCGCCAACGCCGAAATCAACAATCTCGTTGTCAATTACCGCCCAGGAGTCGGGGACTAGGGCCTCACCATCGAACAACTGAAGGTTGCGAATCGCTCTAGCAGACAACTACTTCAACTCCCTGCTCCTCGAAACGCTTGCGCACCGCCGGGTCTAGTTCCTCGTCGGTGATAATCATGTCGATTTGGGCGGGTCTACAAATTCTTGCAAAGGCCTGATAGCCAATCTTGTCGGCTGTCGCGACTACGACAACCTTTTTGGCGGCATCTGCAATCAGCTGGTCAATCTTCGCTTCACCCAAGTGGTTGGCGGTCGCGCCAACTTCAGCGTCAACACCGTTTACGCCCAAGAAGGCAATATCCAGGATCAGGCCATCCAGCAGGCCTGATGCGAAGTCTCCGATTAGTTCGTAGCTTTGCGGTCTTGCAATGCCTCCGGTGACAACAATCTTGATATGCGGTTGAATGACCATTTCGGTGGCAATGTTGATCGCGTTTGTCACCACAGTTAGGCCGATGTCACCATCGTTGCGACGCAATCTGTGGCTCGCAGATAACTCCCTGGCCAGTTCGGTTGTCGTTGTGCCCCCATTGACACCGATGCGGTAGCCCTTTTCAACCATTGCGGCGGCAACTCGAGCAATGCGCTGCTTACCTCGGTCCTCTTTGGCTGTTTTGTAGCGAATTGGGAGGTCATAGGCTGCCCCACTAGCCTGAATTCCGCCGTGAGTTCTGGTGACCAGCTGCCTGTTGGCGAGCTCATCGAAGTCTCTGCGGATAGTCGCGAGGGATACCTTGAGTGCATGGGAAGTTGTCTCTACGTCGATGGCACCGGTTTTTGAAACCAGCTCCAAAATCCGATTGATACGCTCGTTTCTGCCCATTTCTAAAGCCTACTTAATCGAGCCAGCAGTCAGACCGCTGATTAGCCACTTCTCAATGGCGATAAACAGGAACACAACCGGGACGATTGCTATCAGTGAGGTAGCGAAGACATAGTGCCACTGCACTTCGTAGAGACCTATGAATCCGGTTATGCCAACAGTAAGCGGCCGAATCTCAATCGAGCTTGTTAGCGTCAACGCAACAACAAACTCGTTCCAGGCGGTTATAAAGGTGAAGATGGTTGCAGTTATCAGCCCGGGTAGCGAAAGCGGCAGGGTGATTCTCCAGAGCACCGAAACCTTGGAGCAACCATCGATCATTGCGGCCTCCTCTACTTCGTAGGGGATGCTCGCAAAGAAGCCGCTCAGAATCCAGACCGAGAAGGCTAGATAGAAACCAGCGTTCACCAGAATCAGGGCTAAGTAGGTGTTTACAAGTCCAAGCGCAACCATCTCTCGGTAGATACCAATGACCATCGAGGTTGGAGCGAACATCTGAGTTGAAAGCACCAGCAACATGACCAAGTTACGGGTGCGGAACCTAAAGCGCGCCAAGTAGTAGGCAGCCGGCACCGAGACCAGAAGCACCACCACGGTTGCGGCGCTCGCGATAATCAGGGTGTTGATCAGGTACTGCAAGATCGGTGCGGACTCCCAAACGGTTACGAAGTTTGACCACTCAAACTTGCTCGGGAAATACTCGGCAGGTATCTGGTAAAGCTCATCCTTTGGCGTCAGCGCTGTAAGCATCATTCGGATATAGGGCAGCAAGAACATCAGGGCAACTGCAAAACCGGTGACTGTTAGTAGTCCCTTTTTGCTGAGTTCTTTGTTCTTGGCACGTGCCCTAGAGGCAGACGAGGAACTTACTTTCTTAAGCTTTGGTTTTTCCGTAAGGCTCATTAGTCTTCCTTCTTTCCAAAACCGATCGCTCGAATGTAGATAAGGACAAAAATCAGGATTATTCCAAAGTTGACGACCGATAGCGCTGCCGACTGGCCAATTTCTTGGCTTCTGAACGCCAACTTGTACATCAGCGTGGTCGTGGTGTCCGTGGTGTAACCAGGACCACCACCGGTCATTACCCAAATGATCGGGAACTGATTAAAGACGTTTATCAGGTTGATTACTGTTGCGATGAACAGCGAAGTCTTCAACAGCGGAAAGGTTATGGAGAAGTAGGTCTTTCGTGCGGAAGCCCCATCGACCTTCGCAGCCTCATAGACCTCTCCAGGAACTGTTTGCAAACCGGCCAGAATCACAAAAGTTGTGAACGGCAATGATACAAAAACGGCAACGACCATCAACCAGGGCATTGAGGTTTCAGCTGAACCCATCCAGTCAATTGCTTCCTCGATGAACCCCAAGTCAAGCAAAATCCTGTTCAAGATTCCGTAGTAACCATCTAGCATCCAACGGAAGCTAGTGGCGGTCATGATCACCGATGCAGCCCAAGGCACGATCAACGCGTAGCGAACAAAACGGCGACCTGGGAACTTGGCATTCAGCAACTGGGCCAAGAACAGTGAGATAAAAATTGTGATTGCGACAACGGTGACTACCCAGATGAGTGTTCGGGAAACTGCCCCAAATAGGTTTGGGTTGCTAAAAAGTTCTCGGTAATTCTCAAGACCTGCAAAACCTTTGGTTAAACCTGATCCGGAAATCTCCAAGACCGAGGTTCTGCCCATTTCATACACTGGCCAAAGGACAATGGCCAGGATCAAAACCAACATGGGAGTGATCCATGGAAGCGGCCCTGCCAGGAACCTTCGAATCAGGCTCTTCTTCCGGCGCTTTACCGGTGTAGCAACAGCTGCAGTGTTCATTATTGTCCTATTTTTTATTCAAACCTAGCGGCTAAAGATAGGGCGGGGTCAAGAACTACTGACCCCGCCCTATCCCTAGATAACTCCTAAGGAGTACTACTCAGCCTTAGAGGCAATGCCCTCTAGGACGGCCATGATGTTTGCACCCTTGGCAACAGCTAGACCAATGGTCTGCTGAGTCTCACCCTGAACTGCTGGCCAGCTGGCCTCAGATCCTGGGTAGAACACAGCATTTGGTAGAACTGCGATGTAGGGAGCAAGTGTCTCGTCGTCGCTCATAGCTGCACCAGCACTCTTGGTTGCAGGAAGGAATCCACCTGCAGCCTCAAGGAATCCGGCGTAGTTGTCTGCCTCATACAAGAAGCTTAGGAATGCCTGAATCGCTGGCTTGTTGGTCTCTCCCTCGTTCTTGAAGCCGAAGAAGTAGTCCTGTACACCAAGCGTGATGCTCTTGCCGTCAGCACGGTTAGTTGGGAACGGGGCAACCGCGTAGTTAATGGTGGAACCCTGCTCTTCCAAAACGCCTGGAAGGAAGATGGCACCGTTTAGCATTGCTGCCTTGCCCTGAGAGAACAGTGCGAAGGCACCGTCGGTGCGGTTGAAGGTTGCAGGCGATGGGTTGGTTAGACCATCAGCAACTAGGCCCTGTAGATACTCAAGAGTCTCTACGTTGGCATCGCTGGTGATGTCCCATGCACCGTCGTTGTAAAAACCACCGTCGTTAGACGCTGCCCAGATAAGGAACTCGGCCTGAGCTTCCTCTGGTCCCAGTGGCAAGGCCAATGGGACTACGTCTGGAACAGTTGCCTTGATCTTCTCGGCAGCAGCGCGAACGCCATCCCAGGTAACAATGTCAGCTGCGGTCAGTCCGGCCTGAGCAAAAATGTCTTCGTTGTAGAAGAACAATCGAGCAGAGGCTAGGTCTGGCACTGCGTATGCAACACCCTCATACTTTGAGTTCTCGATGAAGGTCTCAACCATGTCATCAAGAGTTGCTGCTGGAAGCAAATCAGCTGCTTCGTAGAGCAAGCCATCAGCTGCAAATGATGAGAAGTAGTTCAAGTTTCCAATGTCAGGAAGATCGTTGGTCTGAACCATGGTCTTCAGCTTCTGGTCGATGTCGTTCCAGCTGACTACCTCGACTTCAACTGTGATGCTTGGGTTGGCTGCTTCAAAACGAGCGACTAGGTCGTCGAAATAAGGCTGCATGTCGTCTGTGTACTGTGCGGCTACAACGCGAATGGTTGTTTCTTCGACTGTTGCTGAGCCCGAGTCTGTGGTTGCCTCTTCAGCTGTCTCTGCTGCACAGCTGGCTAGAGCGCCAGCTGCAAGCAAGCCCGACAGTGCAAGAGCTGCGCCACGACGGAGTGACTTCTTGGTCATTCCATTCCTTTCGATTTGTGTAAGAGCCCAACAACTTTTATGAAGAGCCTGACTAAATGCTAATGAGTAGATATCTTTTTGACTACTTTTGATTGTTACAATGTGATTACAATCAAAATACTCAAATGTGCTTTAGTAGGGCATTTTGCCTACTAGGTCAGCGACTAATGGACATAAATAAGCGCCTTTATCGGCAGGAGTTTGTTATTTTACGGACTTTTATTTTTATTTTTTGTTGTTTTTTGCAATTATCTAACAGTAGAATTCAAAATAGTTCACAACCTAGAAGAACGGGAACCAAATGACCTCACATGCAGAGACAGAAATCTTCAGCCAACCTGAGATCTGGGAGCAAACAATTGCTTTCTATCCAAAGGTCGCGGCATTGCTTCCAAAAAATGGCGAGCGTGTTGCTTTTGTAGGCTGTGGGACGTCTTGGTTCATGTCGATGGCGGTGGCCGAGATGCGCGAGAGCATGGGCTTGGGAGAATCCGATGCCTTTACCGCAAGCGAGTTTCCTATGGGTCGCAAATACGATCGAATTGTTGCAATCTCCCGCAGTGGAACAACCACCGAGGTGGTTGACCTACTGAGCAAAATTTCTGGTACGCCAACAGTGATTATCACCGCTGTTGCCGGCTCTCCCGTGACTGAGCACGCAGACGAAACCATACTTCTTGATTTTGCCGATGAAGAGAGTGTTCTACAGACTAGGTATGCAACTGCAGTTTTGGCCCTGATGAGAACCCACTTCGGTGAGGACATTGGCCACCTGGTCGAACAGTGCCGCACAGTACTGGCGACACCACTTGACGAGGATCTATTGCAGGTGGAGCAAATTGCCTTCCTTGGAACCGGATGGACAGTTGGGCTTGCCAATGAGGCAGCTCTAAAAACCAGAGAGAGCTCACAGTTTTGGGCCGAGGCATATCCTGCGATGGATTACCGCCACGGACCAATTTCAATTGCCCAGCCGGGCCGCGCTGTTTGGATCTTCGGCAAGTCTCCAGCTGGACTTGAGAAGAACATCGCAGACTCTGGAGCGCTTCTGGTTACTTCGGAACTAGATCCAATGGTTCACTTGGTTCTTGCACAGCGAGTCGCCGTGGCCATTTCTGAGGGTAGAGGTCTAGACACCGACAACCCAAGAGGGTTGGCGCGCTCAATCGTTCTAAATTAGTCTTCATCCATGAGCATGATGCTGGGTGTTGACCTGGGTGGTACGGCAATCAAGTCTGCCCTGGTGGACTCATTCGGGGTTGTTTCAGATCGACGTTCAACCCCAACACCACAGCAGGATCCAACTGGCGAAGCTTCAATCTCGGCGCTAGCAACATTAGTTGCCAGCTATCAGCAGACAGCTAAAGTGCTGGGCGTTGGGCTTGCCATTCCGGGATTGGTCGATCCAGAAAAGGGCATTGCCATTTTTTCAGGAACACTAGGTTGGCGAAACCTGTCAATTGTTGAAAAGCTTTCTCAACTCATTGAGATTCCAGTGACGCTCGAGCATGATGTGACAGCTATCGGCTTTGCCGAAAGCCGAGTGGGTGTGGCAAAAGACTTTGAGAGTGCTGTTGTGGTTGCTATTGGCACAGCACTTGCCGCAAGTGTCATTCTGAACGGCAGTGTTTATCACCCTCACCCAGCTGTTGGAGAACTCGGTCACACACCAACCAAGAACTCAAGACCATGTGTTTGCGGGCTAAACGGTTGCCTGGAAATGACTGCTAGTGGCGGTGGCCTATCCAGGAACTACAAAGCCCTGACTGGCCAGACAGTTAGTGCAATCGAGATTTTCGATAGAGCTCAAGGAAATGATGAAGACGCCCAAGCGCTTGTCGAAGAGTTCGTGGATGTGCTTGCCACCAGCTTTGTTTTTGTTTCAGCTCTACTAGGCCCCGAGGTCATTGTCCTTGCTGGCGGTGTCGCACAGGCCGGAAACGGGCTGATATCAAAGCTGGAAGCAGACCTAGATAAAAAGCTAACAATCCTCAAAAAGCCAAAGCTGCTCCAGTCAAACCTTGATGCCGGAGCAGGTTCATTGGGCGCAGGCCTGATTGCCTGGGAGCGCCTAGCGTGATTGGCGTTGTTTGTCTGTCACCGGCGATCGATGTTACCTACCAAGTGAACAATCCGGTGCTGGGCGAGGTAAATCGAATCGACAGCATCGCACAACGACCCGGGGGCAAGGGGCTCAATGTTGCAAGGGTCCTAAAACAACTTGGAGCAAACCCCGTTCTTTACGCCCCACTGGGTGGAACCAGTGGTGATTGGATTAGACAAGAGCTTGACAAGCTAGAAATCCAAAGTGTAATTACCCCAATAGCCGCCACCACCAGGCAAGCGATCACAATCTTCTCGGACCAAGTGACGGTGTTCAACGAACCGGCAACTTTCGTTACCGACCAAGAGCTTGCTTTGCTCGGGGAGTCAGTAGGCCACTTCCAGGTGCTAGTCGTCTCGGGGTCAATCCCAAAATCCATATCACCATCTGCGTTTACTGCATTTCTAAAAAGCCTAGGTAGTAAGTGTGACCAGCTAGTTGTCGACACCAGCGGTGAACACCTACTTGCAGCAAGCCAAGTTGCCGACTACCTGAAACCAAACCTCGAGGAACTGCTGGCGGCCACCGGGCTGATAAAGGACGCGGCTCTTGAGGAAATACGCAAGCACGGGGCCAAAGTGATGCTTTCAATGGCTCAAGATGGGGTTGCTCTCTACGGGACTCGAACCACCACTGCCAGAGCGCCGATGCAAATTGGAAACCCAACCGGTGCCGGCGATGCACTGGTCGCGGGTTTTTCCTCGGTGCTTGCAACCACCGGACCAGATCTAGATTCTGAAATCGCGGCACTGCGCTTTGGTTGCGCACTTAGTGCGGCAAGTGTCAGGAGCCCAATCGCTGGCGAGTTTGATGATCAGGACTTATCCGACTTACTAAATCAGATTGAGGTTACCTAGTGCCCCTTGTTAGCACGGCTCAGATTTTGGAGAGTCACAACTGCGCGCTCGCAGTTAACGTGGTCACCCTCGAGCACGCCGAAGCCTTTGTTGCCGCCAGCCAGAAAACCGGAGTTGGCATTGTGATGCAGCTAAGTCAGAATGCCGTGAAATATCACGGCTCGCTTGCTCCAATTGGTTTGGCAATGCTTCAGCTTGCAAAACAAGCTTCGACCGATATAGCCGTCCACCTGGATCATGCCACCGACCGCCAATTAGTTACCGAGGCAATAAACCTGGGCTTTTCTTCGGTCATGTTTGATGGATCAAACTTGGAAACGGCTGAGAACATCCGACAAACCGCATCCGTTGTCAAGGAGGCGGAAACCAAGGGCGTTTGGGTAGAGGCGGAGATTGGCGAAATTGGAGGAAAAGATGGCGTGCACGCCCCAGGTGTGAAAACCAGCGTTGCAGACGCCAAAAGCTTCCAACAATCAACCGCAGTGCATGGGCTGGCAATTGCGGTCGGGTCCTCTCACGCAATGGTTGACAAGGGCGCCGTGATTGACCTGGTGCGCATTGCCGAAATTGCTGTTGAGGTGAAGGTTCCACTTGTGCTACATGGATCAAGCGGAGTCTCAAGACAACAGCTGGTGGCGGCAGTGCAAGCTGGCATTAGAAAAATTAACATTTCCACTGAACTAAATAAAACCTTCACCGAGGCAACCAGAAGAGTTCTGGAAGCCGACAGGGCCTTAGTGGACCCAAGAAAATACCTTTCGGTTTCAAGGGCTGAGCTGGAAGACCATGTGTCTGACTACCTAAACCTGCTCTGCCGCTAGCGGCAAACATTTAGGAAATCTGCAAATCAGCTTGTTTGCGAGGTTATTTTCTTGAGTGCCAGCGCAGCTCATTCACCAGTGGTTCATCTAGACCGCAACAGTGCTTTTTTGGCGCATTCTTCGGGTGGGCTGCAACACATACATACATAGCTACTGCGGAGCATTGGCAGTTTTTCTAGAACTCCATCTCAAGACCTTTAGGCAATAGCCAAAGCGTTCTTGCCTTTAGAACTGCCTGTTGGCGCGTGCCAACGCCCATAGCCGTGAAGATCTTTACTGACTCTTGCTTGATGCTGGATTCAGAAAGGATCATCTCTTGGGCAATGACAAGGTTCGTCTTACCGTGAGCCATGTCGATTAATGTCTGCATTTGGCGTTCGGTTAGGCCTTGGGGGGAAACGTCTTGGGTCCTCACTGGCAGCAATGGTTCGATGGCCAATTGAGTCTAGGAACAATCCGCCCGAATCTTGAATGGGGCTCAAGATACCGTTTTGTGGAGCCCAGGCATAAGCGCCAACCTTGTAAGTTCCTAGAAACGCGCCTGCCGGCAAATCGTCTCATAATAAGTCGCCGACAGCATCATGGTTGTCGAAGGTCAGGCTGTGACACAAACCTTCATTCCCAAGCTAATCTCGCTCCACCAAAAGGGACTATTCCCATTCGACAAGCTGGTGAAAAAGTACCAGTTCGCCGGAATCAACACTGCCTTTGCTGCCAGTAAGTCAGGCGACACGCTTAAGCCAGTGGTGGTCTTCTAGTCTCGCAACTCGATTTCCAACACAAGCTGCTCCTGTCAACCATCCGGCCCTTCCATCAGTAGGCCCGGATGGTTGGTAGCAGAAATATCCAAGGACTCAGGCAAACTTAAGATCTCGCATTTGAGAATTAAACAGGTTCTGAGTAGCCCGCATGGAACAATCAGCCCTCTTGAGCAAGTGACCAAAGGGTAGCCCAAGCACACTGTCAACCTTGATCACTCGAAGTATGGGAATCTGATTTGTTTGGCCAGTAATTGGCAACGTCTGGAACGAAGAACCCGGCCCCAGACGAACTCAGGGCCGGGCTAATTGATTCGACTTGCTGTTCTAAAAGCTATTGCTACTTCACTTCTTCCAGCAGTCCAGTGGCCACGTCAAAGATAAAACCTCTGACAGCATCGGTGTGAGGGATGAAAGGCGAAGCCTTTATCCTCGAGATGCTCTGTGAGACATCGACTGCGATGTCACTAAAAGACTCCGCTGCCCACTCAGGCTTCAAGCCAGTTTCCTTGCGGATGCCTTCTTTGAACTCATCGTCTGTGAAGGTGAGCATGCCACAGTCGGTGTGGTGAATAAGAATTATCTCTTTGGTGCCGAGCAGTCGCTGGCTGATTGCCAAAGATCTGATCTCATCGGCTGTCACAACGCCTCCGGCATTGCGAATAACGTGTGATTGACCCTCTCCAAGACCCAGCACGCCATAAACGTTGATCCTGGCATCCATGCAGGCCAAGACCGCAATGTTCTTTGCAGGTGGCAGGGGAAGGGGTCCAGAGAACGAAGCAGCATATGCCTTGTTGTTCTCCAGAAGCTCATCGGTGAATGACATGGATTCCTTAGGTTGTTGGTCCAGAGCATCGGCGGTCGCCGATGCCTATTGCTTGATTGCATAAAGGACAACACAAGTTTCGGGAGATCATTTATTTGTTACGAAGCGTTACTTTCCACTCGCTCTGACCCTTTCTTCACTGGCAACGAAATCTTTGACGGTGATTGCCCGAATAGCGCGGCCTGCAATTTCAAGCGGCAAATCCTCAAGCCGTTTGAACCTTGAGCAAACTTTGCCAATGTCCAGTTTCTTGCCGGTTGCTAGGAACTCAGCTTCGAATCTGTCACGAACATCATCGAATCCATAGATCGAATTCAAATAGAGCGAGAAGTAGTGTTTTGAGCAGCGAGGGCAGCAAACATCAGAGGCTGTTTGTTATAGGTGTCGGGGTAGGTGGAAAATGGGATTTCATAGGAGAGCATCCCAAAGGTCATGTTCTCTTCGACACCCTCCTGAAGGTTATCGATGAGCAGCTTTCAAACTCCCGCGATTACCCTTCGTCTGTCTTTAGGCAGTGATGCCAAAT
>Ga0306866_1000254_pt1 | contig 18633 bp, 31 predicted proteins | sample AntRauTorckE5432_FD_190450 | JGI IMG/M metagenome (GOLD analysis project Ga0306866, IMG submission 190450) | Saline lake microbial communities from Rauer Islands, Antarctica - Metagenome Torckler E5 #432 (v2) (version 2) | ecosystem: Environmental > Aquatic > Non-marine Saline and Alkaline >...
TAGATGGTCTTATGCAGAACCTAAACATTGCGTTGAATGTGGTAAAAGGTTTGAATTAAGCGATAAGTAGTTATTAATTTTATACCGTGTTGTGTGCTTTTTTAATTGCATCACAACGCTAAGGCTATGCACTGATTTTTAACGGATTTAAAACACAAAACAAAAATGGATATTGAACAAAAAGTAAAAACTAAATTATTAATAAGAGGATTTAGTAATGAAAACCTACTTAATAACAGAGGTTTGATAGGTGCTACAACTGATGAAACTATACTTGAGATAGTTAAAAATTTGGGTATAGCCAATGTTAGGCGTAGTTCTTTTCACAAACCTAAAAAACAGCACTACACTTCAATAATAGAATTTGAAGTAGTGAAGCCACAACACGAACTTGAAACAGAAGGAGAGCGATTAAAACTATCAATGTTTGGAGAATATTGCCCTGACGCTTCACTACGTGGTTATGAATTGGAAGAACTTTTAACTAAACCACAGCACTACCGACCAAAGGTAATAGTTCAAATGGGCGAAACTGTTTCTTTGAATTACGCCTAACACCGAACCGCCAATTTATTATACACGCTGTTGTGTGCTGGGCGGATTATCAGCACAAAATTAATTTAAAGAGAAAATGGAAATTAATGAAATGGAAAAACAAATAACTGAAGATGCTTTAAATCACTATTGGCATTATGTTATGGATATGCTTGCTAAAAATAGTTTAGGCGATATTCAAAGAGCTAATTTAGAAATTGACAAAAAGAGGCTTAATGAGCTTTTAGAAAGGTTTAGGCAGCCTTGCACATAACGTGCAAAGCTAAGATTCAGTTTATTGATTTTAGCGAGCGTTATGTGTTGGAAGGCGATTATAATTTATAAACTAAAACAAAGGAAAGAAATGACAAAGCAAAAACTGGCAAAAAAAATAATAAAAATTGTAGATAATTACAGATTTTTTAATAATACAGACGAAGAAATTGAACGGGCTATTGAAAGCCTTTTTAGCGTATTAGAACCTAAAGACAAGGTACAGTTCGCTAAATGGGGAATGGATAGTGAAAAAAGTACAGCAGAAGAATGTTGGTAGATTGAAGCCTTCTTACACATAACGTAGGCTATCACCATTAAGCTTTAGGCGTAAATATAAGGCGTAACACGATCTTTACTGGATGGATAAAATAACGAACGGCAGATAACCTGCGCACGTAGATTTTTGCCCGATTGCTTAATTTGGAAGTGCGTCAGGTTGATTTGCTTGTTAGCCTGCTTCTTTGAACCGCGCACAAAATACGGTGATAGTATAATTTATTTTGTATTAATTTTATAAATATGCGTTTAAAGGCCTTAGACAATGATTGTACGGGAAATTAGTTATGTAGAAAACTTGCACTAATATATACTAATTTCGTATATTGAAGGGAGGCAAGTAAGCAATCTTAACTTAATGACCAAGACGATGAAAGCAACAATAACAAAAATAGGATTTGGCCCAAAAGCAAAAGAACCAGAAGAAGCAAAACAATTTGATTATAAGGCTTCTTTGGTTGAGCATACTAATTACCCACATGAAGGCACGCACCTTGAACCAGAAGCCAAAGTATATATTAATGATGAATTTGGGTGGGTTAATGCGCAGATTTTTGACCGCGAAGGACAAGTGATGCTAAGTGTTTGCGAATATACAGCAAAAGGAAAATTAGCCGCTGTATTTCAAGCTGATGAGAGTCCAGATGAAGTTGTTGAGTTTTTTGCTAAGGAACAAAAGATAAAGGCAAAAGAAAAAGCACAGCAAGACGAGTATCGACGTTCACAAATGTATGATTATTAACATGGAAGTTCCAGAAAATCTCCCCTACAAATGGCAGATAGAAGAAGCAATCCGTAATAATAATTTGGAACGTTGCTTGGATCAATTAATGCAAATTGCAGAAAATAACGAACGGATAATTAAGGAGGCACTTAGAAATAATACTACGTTAAGGAGATTAACCTGGGAAGGTAATAGCATTATTGGTTATGAAGAAGTTGATAATATTGATCAAAAATTAGATAACCTAACGAGAGACGCCTATCAGGCCTACAAGAAAATTAAGCTTGTTGAAAAATGGGCGAAATCTGAGGGATTATTATGAATGACGCAGAATTAATGAAAACCCTACGCTCCCAGCTTGGCCTTACACAATCACAGATGGCCGAGCGATGCGGCTATGGGAGCCAGACGCGGATTTCAGATATTGAGACTGGCAAAGAAAACCTTTCCGGCCCTGCAAGAAAGCTGCTGGAAGAACTTAAGGAGAAAGCAGGCTAACGTTTAAGCTAAGGCTTGGAATTTGAGGAACGAAAATTATAAACTTTAGGTGGTGTTAGCCATCTTTTAAAATTACGGAATATGAGCAATAGAAATCAAAATTACTCAGGTAACTTTTTTGGAGCTGAATTTTTACAGCACGTTTACGAACCAACCGAAAAAACAACAAAACACCTGTTAGAAAAATATAACCATACCTACAAAAAAGGAGACAAGGTAAGAGTGCGAAAGCCACACAAAAAAAGCAAGTATGGAACTATTGATTTTTGCTTTTACACAAGTGAAGGGCAATATGGTGGTAGGTTTGGCGGTGGAACTTACCGAGCGTATAGGTTAAAAGAAGGTGGTATGTACTACGAACACGAAATTAAAGAACTAACGTAGTAATTTTTATTGTGGCTAACGTAGGCTAACATGAATAGAAAACAACAAATAATATGGATGTAGAAACGATAAAACAATTCTTAAAGTCTCATCCGGCAATTAATGCCTCTGCTTTTGCACGTGAAATTGGAATCTCAAAAAGATACCTGGATTATATATTGACCGAAGAACGACCGTTGACAGACACAACGGCTGATAAATTAAGACCGGTCATGGTTAAATATGGGTGGCAAAAAGCGTCTTGGTGAACTTTAAATTTTAATGAAAACAATAAAAGATATGAAAAACAAGGTTTTAGAAATAATAGATAAATTTTGCAAAGATGAGTTCACAAGAGATGAAGCAGAAAGCCTTTTGTTGGGTTTGTCTGGTGTTAGCGGTGTTGAAGAACTGAATCAAAAAATTGACAATAATATCTCAAGAATAAAAGCGGAGATAAAAAAGAAAATAAATGAAAAAAACATTCTGCGGACTCAAATCGAAATACTTAATCAAGAATTATGGGAACTTGAAAAATTAATGTATAATGAGGAAAGCGTTTTCCATTAGCGGAAGCCCACTAAAAGCCGATTCTCTGAGAGTGTCGGCTTTTTTTTTCACTACTAATTTAAAAACCATACCATACCATGCCAAACGTCACTCTCTACGAAAATGTACGCAAAACTTCCGGTATAAATGTTCAACTTCAATCTATACTGGAGGCCATAAAAAAAGGAAAATGGAAAGAACCCGTACAGACCTACAGAAACAAACCAAACCAGAAATTAAAAGAACAAACCACAGCCGTAACAATTTCCGGAACTTTCGATGATGCCCGTAAAGCCGACCAGATAAGTGACCACTCCGGGTATATAGCAATGGACTTCGATAACATTGAAAACGTAGATCAAGCCTTTGAAATTATTAAAGCCGACCGCTACACATCGGCGCTATTCAAATCAATATCCGGAAATGGGCTATGTGCTATCGTAAGAATAACACCCTCCAAGCATAAAGAAGCATTTTACGGCCTCGAACGCTATTACTTGTCTAAATACGAAATGGGCATAGATCCCAGTTGCAAAGATGTATCCAGGCTGCGCTTCATATCCTACGACCCCGACCTATATTATAATGCCAATGCCGATCTATTCGACGATTACGTACCAAAAAAGAAAGGCCGAAAACCAAAAATACCTACCTATTTCACAGATGAAAATGACTTCCAATATGTGATGGATCAGATTACATCCAAAAAATTAGACCTGACTCGAGATTACAACGACTGGGTGAAACTGGCATTCGCTATATATTCAGAATTTGGCGAAGCCGGTGAGCATTATTTCCAAGCCGTATCACAATTTCATCCCGACTATTCACCCCGACAAACAGCTACCAAATATAAATCGGCCCGCAGCGGTGGGCCCATAAATATATCATCCTTCTACTACCTGGCAAAACAGGCCGGACTTGACATAACAAGTCCTGAATCACGGAAAATAGTGCGACAAGCTAAATTCGCACGAAAAGGCGGCCGCAATACAGACCAAACACAGGATCAGCTTGCAGAAATAGACGACATACCCCACGAACGCTCCGAAAATCTCGTTAAACAGGTGTTCAATTCAGACAAAGTAGAAAACCCAGATGATGATGATACTCTGGGAGAAGTTATCGAATACCTTCGCACTCAGCATAATATCATATATAATGAAGTTGATATGAAGTATTATGACGATGGGCAATATATCAACGACCGTGCCCTAAATAGCATATATATCAATGTAAAAACGGCTATCCCAAAAACAACAAAAAAACTGACCGAAGAAGTGTTATTTTCAAACAGAACAAAATCAGTCAACCCTATAAAGGATTTTTTTTCCGCACATAAAAGGAAAACAAAAAATAGCTCAATACGAGCTCTTGCCGACTGCATAGTAAGCCCTACGGGGATGGATGATGATAATTTTTTTCCAGACTATGTACACCATTTCCTGAAAAAATGGCTTGTCGGCGCCGTCGCTATGTGGCATGGGTCACACTCACCCCTAATGCTGGCACTGGTCGGCGCCAGACAAAACACAGGTAAAACACACTTCTTCAGGTACCTGTTGCCTGATGAGATGCAAAGATATTATGGCGAGATCCAAATGGACGGATCAAAAGATGAGTCCATTATGATGACTGCAAAAGCAATATTGCTCAATGATGAAATGAGTTATTCTAAAAGATCTGACCTTGCCACAATCAAGAAACTTTGTACATCGCAATGGTTTAATCTACGGCCGCCATATGGGCGTGTTTCGGAAGATCTCCGGCGAATTGCAGCCCTTGGAGGAACATCCAACAACATAGAAATAATTGACGACCCCACCGGAAACCGGCGTATTATTCCCATAGAAGTGACTGAAATTCCACATGACGGATATAATAATGTAGACAAAATAGATCTGTGGATGGAGGTCTATAATGAGTGGAAAAATGGATATCAATATCAGCTTGATTCAACGGATATTGAAATACTGAAAACCAATGCACAGAAGTACGAAGAATCAAGCCTGGAGCGTGAACTTATTCAGGGTTTTTGCCGGAAACCAGAGAACCATGAGAATATAAATTCCAATTATCACACCAATTCGGATGTGAAAGTCTATCTTGAAAACCAGACAAACCAAAGATTGAGCACCCGAAAATTAGGAATAGAATTAAAATCTTTGGGTTTTGAACAGTCCGGAAAAAAACTTGATGGGAAATATAAAAGAGTTTATTTCATAAAATTACTGAAAATAGGCGGATATTAACATATTTTTACATTTATGTGTTTATTCATAAGTCTATGCCGCACATGAATTTAAAAATATAAAACACATATAACACTTTTTTTTGATGAGCTCAAAGCCTATATAATAATTAAATCAACCACTATACCACTACTATAATACTATTATTATATATATATATATATATATATCTGTTTATCTGTTTTGAAACCCTGTAACTCCTTGGAACACAAAAATTTAAATCGAAAACACATAGGCATATCTATCCGTTTACTATCTGTTTACCTGTTTTGACCTAAAAACCAATAATTAACCCATGGCCAACCAACCCGAACTAAAACTACAGCAACAGTGCTACCAGTACTTTCACAACACATACCCCAACCGGCGCCTTACACTATGGCGCGTAGAAAACGAACGCAAACGCTCTCGATACCAACAGTCCATTGCTAAATCTACGGGGCTAACGTCAGGCGTGGCAGACTTGCATTTGTTAAACGACTCCATGTACCACGCTATCGAATTGAAGGCATCCACGGGCAAATTAAGGGCATCACAGAAACAATGGCGAAATGCAATTCAAAAACAGGGCGCACAGTATCACATCATCCGATCATTAGACGAATTTAAATCACTCATTCAATGGATCTTAAAATCTTAGCCAAAATCTGCAGCTGCTTTCCAAAAGGTACACTGAGCGTGCCACTCCTCGGCGCATCCTATATCATCGATACACACGGCGAAATTATAGGCCACTTCGATTACAGCAGTAGCCGGATATTTTTAACCACCACATACAGCCATGCCGCAGCCGCCGCTACCGTATTGAAAAAAGCCGGACTAAATTATGAAATGGTTGACTATGTCATAAAGGAGTAGTATATTCGTATATGATAAAAGATAAAGATATAGTAATCCGAGTAGGGCCCGAAATAAAAGGCAAAATTAAAAAACGCGCAAAATCCATGGGAATGAGTATGAGCATGTATCTACGATTCCTTGCAATTAAAGACCTAAAAAACAACGACCAATGAAAAAAACCTTAGCACTGAAAATAGACCTGACCAAAATAAATAAAGACCGCATATACCACTCCGAAAAAACAGGCGCTAAATACCTGGATGCCGTTTTATTCTATAATTCCGAAAAAGACCAGTACGAAAATAATGGGATGATTACTGAATCTGTCTCGAGAGATGAACGCGCCGAAGGAATCCAAGGCAATATCCTCGGCAATGCAAAAGAATTAGGCGGTACACAACAAACAGCAACAACCAGTGGTGTAGATATAGATGAAGATATCGACGATGATTTACCCTTTTGATGATATGCACTGGACGGTCCATTGCCCTGAATGCGGAAAAGAATTTGTTTTTGAAGGGTATTTTGATATCACATGCACCTTCAGGACGAAAAGAATATGGATAGGTGATGATCATTACATTGAGTAGCTTTTTGAAGATGAAACCGCAATTAGCTATTTTTGAAACATGGACCTAAAAGACATACAAATAAAAGAACTTATCCCGGCGGACTACAACCCCCGATACATTTCTGATGATGCCTTTGAAGAACTATCAAAACCATATTCAAAAATTAATGCGTCATTAGCATAAACAGGCGAGAAACAGAGGAGATATGCCAGGAGGAAATAAAAATATAAAGCCAGAAGATGGAGTACAGTTTAAGCCGGGCGAAAGTGGAAATCCTGCCGGTAGGCCACCTAAACTACTCAACCAGCTTAATGCCGAGCTAAAAGAGCAGGGGTATAAGCCGTTGAAGGAATCGCAGATCATAGAGGCATACCTATTAATGCTTAACATGAAACGCGGGGACATTCAAAAACTCGCTACAAGTGGTGAAGTTCCGGCTATATTTGAGATCGCAGCTAAGGGTATCGGCGGCAAGCGCGGGCTGGATGCCGTTGAGAAGCTACTGGAGCGGGCAATAGGCAAGGCGCAGCAACGTGCAGACATTACCAGCAAAGGCGAAAAGATAAATGATATTGATTATTCAAAGCTATCAGATGAGGTATTAGATGAACTCCTTGCCGCGCGTACCGACGAAAAAAGTAGTAGCTGAAAAATGTAAACGATCATTCTATTTTTTCTTCAAAGAATTTTGGCCCGTTATTGAACAGGAAGCATTTATAGATAACTGGCATGTCGAATATCTCTGTAATGAATTGCAGGAGGTAGCCCAGCGCGTATTCGACCGGCAGCCAAAAGCCTATGATCTTATCATCAACATTCCGCCCGGTTCTACGAAATCCACAATAGCAACCGTAATGTTCCCAGCTTGGTGTTGGGCAAGAGACCCAGAAATACGCACGATATCAAGCTCATACAGTCATTCACTTTCTATCGACCACGGCGTAAAGTCAAGAGACCTTATCACCAGCGACAAATATAGGGATTATTTCAATGTACGCCTTAGAGACGATCAGGCAGCGAAAAGCAGATATAAAAACACCAGCGGCGGCGAAAGAATCACAACTTCGATCGGTGGATCTGTTACCGGTCAACATGGGCATTTCATCATCCTGGATGATCCGATTAATCCTAAAAAAGCTGTCAGTGATGCCGAACGAAACTCTGCTAATGACTACATTGATACTACAATCAACACTCGGAAAGTGGACAAGGAGGTTTCTGTAACAATTCTTATCATGCAGCGGCTACACCAGGATGATCCCACCGGCCACATGTTGGCAAAAGGAGGCAATGTAAAGAATATATGCTTGCCGGGGGAGCTATCGGACAATGTTTCACCTACCGAACTGAAAGAAAACTACATTGATGGCCTTCTCGACCCACGGCGTCTTTCACAGAACGTACTTGACGAACTGAAATTAGATTTAGGCAGCTACGGCTATTCAGGGCAAATCCAGCAATCACCAAGCCCGATGGGCGGTGGAATATGGCAGAAGTGGTTTATCCCGGTTCCAGATAATAAGATGGATGATATCATTGGAAGCCTTGTAAAGTACGGCACGGACTGGGACACAGCATATACCGAAAAACAAGGAAACTCTGCAAGCGCATATGTGACGGGGGGGAAAAAAGACAACGACGTGTATATTGACTGGATAGGGTACGCATTCAAAGAATTTCCGGATCTCATTAAGTACATGGCCCAGCAGTCCGCGCCGCACTACATTGAAAAAAAAGCCTCCGGAAAATCAGCAAAACAGACGCTAACAAACGAGGGTATAAACGCGATTGAGGTCGATGTATCCGGCGGCGATAAGATAGCACGGGCGCGAATGGCAACCCCTGCCGCTGAGGCTGGTCGTGTTTTCGTGCGAAAGAGTCAGCTCAATATGTTATATTATGATGAAAAGCAAGGGGTACTGAAATTCCCTAACGCTTCCCATGATGATTTGGCTGATGCACTTTCACAATCAATACAGCGGCTAACAAAACCACAATTAGGATTCGTATGAGCATATTTGATACACTCAACCCGGCGCGGAAAACACAGCCGGTAACACAAAAAGAATTGTCGGGATTTTCAGGCAGTAATGGGTTCAACATTTCATTTACCAGCGATTCTTTCGATATAAGTAACGCGAGCCTGTACCACAAAGGTTATAAATCCAACCCCTATGTATATGCCGTAGTGAGCCGCCTATCGTTCCTTATGGCGCAAATTCCGTTCAAAGTAAGTAAGATCACAGATGTAAGTAAGCAAGCGAAATATAAGGGGATGACATGGGAGCAGAAAACAAGCCGCAAGGGGCAACTACTGAAAGAAGAAGCCATTGAGGACGTCCCGGGGCACCCGCTGCAGGAGATTCTCGACTATCCCAATAATGAGATGGAAGGCTTCGAATTTCGCCAGGCGCTATACATTAATAAGCTATTAACCGGAAACGCCTACGGGCAAGCCATGCGGCGAGATGAAAGGCCCCCCACGGAATTATGGGTACTGCCGCCTATGGCTGTCACACTTCAAAGCAGTGGAAATTTTTATAACAAGGTGAAAAGCGCACGGTTCAGCTGGAATGCGACACAAAAAGAAATTGAGTCACAAAACCTTTTTCATTCCAAATACTACGATCCTATGGGGAGTGTATATGGACTAAGCCCCCTGGTCGCCGCACGAAAAGCCATTCAGCAGGTGAACGCCGGTGATGAGCATAATGCCGCACTACTGCAGAACGGCGCAAAACCGGAGTTTATAATTATCGTGCCGGACGGTACAACTGATGAGCAGAAAGAGAACCTGAAAGAGCGGTTTGTTCATGAATACGGCGGCAAGTACAAAGGTACGATGAAGCCTATTGTAGCCGATGAGTCATTTATGCGTATTGAACAACTTGGCTACACGATGAAGGATATGGACTGGCAGGCTTCACAGCTGAATAACATGCGAAAAGTTTACGATGTTTACGGCGTAGGAAGTGAAATCTTTAACGACCCCGAAAATAAGATTCAGGCCAATAAAGAAGAAGCTATACGGAGCCTGTACACGGATAGGGTGCTTCCGGAAGCGGATAACTTTAAGGGTGAATTTGAACGTTTTCTGCTACCTATGTACCCCGAAGATAATCTTATGATAGCCCTTGATACGTCCGCCGTTGCTGCTCTTAATGAAGAACGCAATAAGATTGCCGAACGTATGGAAAAGGTGGACTACTTCACCGAGAACGAAAAACGCGCCGAGATGGGAGCCGAACGTATAGATGAAGAATGGGCCGATATGGTATGGAAAGACGCCCGAAAGGTGCCGGCGCAATCATTGGGTGATGTACAGCTTGAAGATGCAAAGGAAATATATAATTTTGACGAAATAAAACTTAATGGATTGGCCCATGCCCATAAGTGAAACAGAAAAAGAGCTACTATGGAAGCGAACCGAAGGCGACCGCAAAAAGTTTTTTCCGGCCGGCGTCCGTACCATGGCAACCGCACTTTCAAAAGCCGTGCAGCCGGTACGGGATGTGATTCAGCACTTCACATCTACAGCTAATCTAATCGAACAAGCCCCGAAAAAAATTAATGTTAATGCTATCCGGAAGGGGTATTTAGATTTGTATCTGGGTACGCTTCCGAAATTCGCTGAGCAGAGCTACCAAAAGCTGAAAAATGCCACCGAAAAAGATGATCACCTGGACGATTGGTGGTTTGAATACACGCGCCGATATGTGCAATATGAGATTGAAGATCGAATTGTAGGCGTTGGTAAGACAACAGAAAATCGCATACGGACTATCCTATCGAAAGCTATTGACGATGGCCTATCTATTGATGATGTATCTGATCAGCTGGACGAATTGGGCCTTGACGAAATAATCAGCAGCCGCAGCAGCGTGATTGCTCGGACGGAGATTATCAACGCATCAAACAAAGGTTCCATAATGGGCGCACGCTCAACGCGCCTGAATTTGGAAAAGGTATGGATACGGACTTACGATTCGAGGACAAGAGATGAACACACGATTGAGGAAACCGTGCCAATCGACCAGCCGTTTATCAAGACCGGCGAAGAATTGGACTATCCCGGTGACCCATCCGGGAGCGCATGGAATATTATCCAATGCCGGTGCTCAGTGGCTTATCAGACAAAATAAAAGTCTATATTTATTTTGTAATTACAATAATATCTTGTATATTGATGTAAGGAAAGAAACCGAAACCAAACTTACTGATTATGACCTACTTCAAAACAGAACACAAGCAAACAGGAAAAATTGAAATTTATGATAAGATCGCTGTTGGAATGAATAGTGATCTGCAAGTCATTGAGGAAGTGAGTAAAGAAGAAAATGACAATAATACAATGCAATTGACCGATAAAAAAGAGAAAAGTACTTCTAAAAATAAAACCAACGGCGGACGCACCACCCGATTAGGATACGGAGAAGATGAAGGCGAACGGCAGGAAATTCGATTAGGCGGACGGAAATAAACCAAAACCAAACCAACACTATTATGTACAAATACGCAGGAATGTTATTTCTAAACGAATATGCTGCACAACGCACGAGCATACGTGAGTTTTTCTATGACGGGGTTATCCCCGAGGATGATAAATCGGAAGAAATAGCCGATCTACTTATAGAAGCAGACTGGGATATCCCAGGCGGATATGAGGATAAGGATGAGCTAATAAGTTTGATTGATCAAGCAAAAGAGGATCAGAAATTAATATGACTGACGCACAACTAATGAAAAGCACACGAAAAGCTTTAGGATTGACCCAAACGGAGATGGCAAAAAAACTGGGGTATGCACACCAGCAGAGTATATCCTACATAGAGCGGGGCGCTGCCAACCTGATTGGGCCGGCGCGTATAGCATTGCAATGTATTAGAAAACACGAAACCAATAACCAAACATAAAAAACCAATATTATGGAAAAAGAAACCAAAGAAATAGGATGCGCAGGATTTTTTGTCCTTATAGTAATTATTATTGCAGTATCATTCGTTTGGCCGTCCGGTGATTCAGACACCACCCAGGCTCAAAAGGTTGAGCAAAAAGACAGCAGACAGATAGAAAAAGACAAAAAAATCATTAAAAACTTAATGGGTACTTTTCGTGAAACAAATCTTTTGAAAAAATCTGATGGGCCTGGCCGGACATACTATCTGAACGGGACCATGTGGTACCTGATGAACGCACAGCAAAAAGAAAATTCCGTTACATGGCTTGCCCGTGATGCAGGATATTTCCATAGCAATGTAAATCAGGCAGTTGGCATAACCGTAAAAGACTGGCAATCCGGCAAAACGATTGCTGAATACAGTGTATTTTCAGGGGTAACGATAATATGACAATAATCGCAATAATTTGTATCGTATTAGCAACTATTTACTCCATATATAAATTGGAAAACAATTATGAAGATTAAAATATTATTAGTGGCATTGTTAATATTTCCCATCATTACACAGGCGCAGGTGAATATAACCCGAACACAGGGAACCGGTTACTTTATTGAAACTCAGGACGGTGACACTCTGAACTTGCGAGGGGCTACACCCTTCTACAATAGCTACCATACAGCGTATGTAGATGCTATTGACTACTCGTCCAATAATGGAATCCAGGTGAATGTTCGATCTAATATAGAAGATCGGGTAACGGCCTATCTGTATAATGAAGATATATATATTGAAGAAGTTCAAAGAGCAGATCATAATGATCTGTTCAAAAATGTGTCTTGGAGTTTGGAAATTCATAAAGACTCAACGAGATCTATCAGCTTTGTCATTGAAACCGAAGAAACGGAGCTCGACACATTATATACAGAAATAAGATGTGGCAGCGAATGGGTGGAAAATAATATGTTTGTTCAGCCGGCCGCTAAATTGATGTATGGTATTATGTGGGACTGCAGCTCGCCATTAACATATCAGTTTACCGCTACTAACGTTGATGGCTGGGAGGAGACTATTACAAAAAGCTATCCGGTATGGATGAGCACTTACAGCGGTTATCAACCTACTTACTCACTTCTCTGGGGCAATATGACATGGGATATATGGAATGGCATCTTGTCAATGAAGCTTGATCAGAGAAATATAGCCCGGATAAAAAGTGAATTAACTCCATTACACCGAAATATCAGGGTCGAAGTTACTGAGGTTGTAGATAGCACACATACCACCGGTGTTCACTTTGCCTTGCGAACATCTGAGATTCCAGAAGAACACTCCGTAGAAACGTATTTAAATCAAAATGGAATGGGTGTATCCATATTCAGTAATGGTACCTGGAGTAACCCGATAAATTTTCCAGTCCAATGGGAGTATCATGTACCCATTACATATACAATTACACTTGTAGACGATACCATATCAGTACTGGCAAATGGAGAGACCTATACGTATCAGAGTGAATTAATATCATCCACTCCTGCCGGATACTTATCTATAGGGTCTACCGGCGCCGGTACATACACGATCAAAAGTATAGAAACAACAATCTTAGAATGATCTTGTTAACCGAAAAAGTTTATCTGAATGTAATTAGAACGCTTTGCTGGAAGTATGGAATTAGCATAGAATTAGCTACAGAGTGTGTGCATTCATCTATAGCAAATACAAATATGAACACGCTTAATAACATTAATAACCCTTCGGGCTATCTATATGTCGCGGCTAAACACCATTTATTTGATTGGGATAATAAAAAACCATTACTTTTTGTTGACCCTGAAACTATTTACAGGGTACCAGAACCGGAATCAGAAATTGAAGAAGAATTCCATGATATTGATTTTGAATCAATAAGCCGGAAACTAACAACTATACAAAACCGTTTGTACCGATTAATCTGTGAGGGATATACGCTTAAAGAAATAGCAGAAATAGAAAACTTAGCGTATAATTCTGTTGCAGCGCGCCGGCGAAAGTTGATTAATCGAATAAGAAATTTAAGCCCTGATGAAAAAGAGCAAGACAGTTCTAACTATCGGCACCTTCTTTAGTTATTCTATCAACATTTTCAATGTTTTCCCGTTCAAGTTCTCGCCTCAACAAGTACCGCACCAGCCCACTAATAGACATGTCATTCCGTTGCGCCAGTTTATGCACCCTTGCCTTAAATGAGGGCGTTGCTCTGAAATGTATTTTTTCTTTTTTTTGTGTAGCCATATGACTGTAAGATAGTTTTTTCGGCTTAAAGTAGCAAGCCCAAGTCCTATATTAAGCCAACAGGCATTTCAAGACAATCCGCATATATGCTACTCAAGCACTCAAGCACTCAAGTAAAAGATCTAAATTCTGAAAAAGGCATCGTAGAAGCATATGCCAATGTTTACGGCAACGAGGATTCAGACGGAGATATTTCCGTTCCAGGTTGTTTCAAAAAGACAGTAGAAGAACAGCGGCGGCGGATTCGTGTGTTCAAAGATCATGATCGGTACACGACATTGGGCGTTCCGCTTGAAATAGATGCCGGCGATTCATTCGGATTGCGGACGGTGACGAAATTCAATATGCAAAAAGACGTAAGCCGTGATATGTTCACGGATATAAAGCTATTCTTAGAAAATGATCTCAATGCCGATCTATCCGTAGGCGTAATCCCGATTGAACGCGATAGTAAAGATCAGCGCAAGGTATTACAATGGAAACTCCGCGAATATTCTTTCTTATCAAGCTGGGGTGCCAACGATTTATCGACAGTACAGAATTTTAAGACCGAAGATCAAAAGCAGAAATTGATAAAAATTATTACAGAGGCTTATGATCTTGATTATTCTGATCAGCGTCTGAAAGAAATTGAGAAGCATCTAATTGCACTTGATGATAATCAAGCCGCACCGGTAATCAGTGAGGCCGCCCAGGGGCACCTATCTGACACATTAGAATTAACACTATTAAATCACATAACATTATGAGTACAGAAAACGAAGAAAATGGCGCCCTTGACAAAGTAAAGGAACGCGCAAAGCAGATTGATGAGAAAATTGAAAAAGTAAACCTGGCGGCTGTTGAAGCGGCAAAAGGAGCTGTCGATGATAAAATGGAAGGCACTAACGCAAAATTTGACGATCTCAAAGCGTCGCTGAAAGAAGATATTGAAGGATTCAATGTCGCTCTTGACAAATTGAAGGCCGAGCAAGAGAAAATGCAAATGCCAGGCGTTGGCAGTCAGGATTATTTTGCAAAGGCATTGCAGGATAACGAAGAATCGCTAAAGGACATGCAGAATAAAAGCAAGGCTAAAAGTCTCAGCATTAAACTGGACGCTGGCTTTCTTGGTAAAGCAACCATGACCACAACCGATTCTCTTGGTGATCCGCTTATTATTCCACGGCAACGCACATCACAGATGCCTATATATGACCCGGAAGCACGCCCACTGCGGGACTTTTTCAATGTAAGTCCACTTTCTTCAAATCAGACGGAATGGCCCATTGAGGATAGTTACGACATGCAAGCTGGCGCTGTACCTTCGGACGGAACCACAGTCAAGCCCGAATCGACCATCACATGGGCACTGGAAACACGGCCTGTACGCACGATTGCGCATACCGGACGCCTTCATAAAGACCTGATGGCTGACATGCCAATGCTGCGAAACTACCTTAGCGTACGTTTCCGCGATGGACTTTTCCGAGAGGAATCACGGCAGCTGATCAAAGGTACTAATGCAAATAACGAGCTTTTGGGTCTTGTCAACACCGAAACTCATGTTCCGTTTGATTCTGCCAGCTTTCAGGCTGCATTGAGTGGAACCGGAATTGCTCTAGCTGATGCCAACTATTTCGATATTCTTGATTACGCCCGTACTAAACTGCGGCTTAATCAGTATAACGGAAATCAAATTCTTGTCAATCCTGTAGCCGGATTTGTGTTCAATCACACCGTAGACAGTCAGGGCGGGTATCTGATGAATGGCGCTAACTGGTCTATGATAAGCCAGCTGATGAACGAAAGCACCTACATTGACGAAGATGTATTCTATGTCTTTGACGGGCAACAGTCCGGAACCATCTACCAGCGTGAAAACGTAACGGTAGATTTCTCATATGAAGATCGCGACAACTTCATTAAGAACCTGGTAACGATCAGGGCTGAAATGCGCGAAGTGTTCGTAGTTGAACGGCCGACCGCTGTCATTCGTGGCACATATAGTGCAGCCACTTCAACAACTTAACAATTTACTCCGGGGGTCATTTCGACTCCCGGATTAATTATTAACGCCCGTTTATATGAAAAAGATAAAAATTAATCGTTCAATAAATCACGGTGGAAAAATGAATGCCGCTGGAGATGTTATCGAAGTTGGTGACAAATACGCGGATGCTCTTATCGCCGCCGGACAAGCTGAAAAGTTGCTCAAGCAAAGAAGTATTGATGATAAAACCGTTGTAGAACTGAATGAAATGGCCAAAAATGTAGATCTGAAAGGCTATTCAACAATGAGCAAGAAGGAACTGCTCAAAGAATTGAAAAAAGAATATGATACAAAAGAGTTAAAAGAACCGTATGAGACGAAGTAGGCATATATCGACAAGCTACACACCTACAACGGAATTGACGGTTTCTGTTGAGGAAGCCAAGCAGTATGCCAAGATTGATTATTCTGTCGATGATGCTATTATTGAAAGCCTTATCATGGCCGGACAAGAGGCATTTGAGTCATTAACTGGGAAAGTTATACGGCCTCAGACGATAACGGAACTGACCCGAGGATATGGGCATACCAACACTTTTTTTCCATTGTGGGGGCCGTTAAGTACCATCATAAGTATAACAGATGAATATGATGAAGATGTTGACTTTTCCGAGCAATCAGCCAGCATTGACTATAATTATCAGGGTATCATCACACTTGTATATGAGACCGGTCTTTTTACAGGGAGCACTATTGGCAATGAATTTAAGATCGGATTGTTAAAATGGATAGCATCGAATTATAATGACCGTGAAGATTTGGCATTAGACGCGACCGTGGATGAGATGCCGAACAGCTCACAGTCCCATTGGCTGAAATATAAAACCTACACGATATAAATGGCATTAACAGCCGCACATAAAAAGAATACAGGTCAATTTGATTGCCTTGTAACACTTCAGCACTATGTATCGGATGAATCGACCGGCGGCGGTGATGGACTTGGCGGCGGCGGTACCTATACCGGCGGCGGTGAGTGGATAGATACTGCCGAAATATGGGCTAATATACAGACGATCAAAGGATATGAACGACTGAAATTAGATGCACAGGATTCAACTGTCGATTCTATTATTGAATTACGCTATCAGGATTTTGAGATCAACGCTGAATCAAGAATCATTTTTAAAAACAGAAAATATAATCTCCATTATGTGATAAATCAGGATGAGCAGAATTTCTATTTTCAAATAGCGGCAAGCCATGAGATATTATGAAAGTACGGATCTCAGGCATAAAACAGGCTGTAAAGAACTTGGATGATTTTGGTCAGACTGTAACCGAGAAGCTTGAAGATGCGACCGATGAAGCGGTTATAAATGTAGAACGGGTAGCAAAAAAGAATGTTCGCGTTGATACCGGTCGGTTACGCTCAAGTATTCATCCTGTATTTACTAATTCAAGTGATACGAATTTCGGTTATACCGATAAAAAAGGCAATAATTTCGATGGATCAACGAATGAAAAGACAAAAACTGATGAAGCGTTTGTTGTAACAAATGTAGAATATGCTCAGAGCATAGAGGATTTAGATCCGTTCTTATTTCCTGCGTGGGAAGCCGAACGCCCTCAATATATAAAGCGCATTAAGAAAATCCTTAAAAGATGAAAGATGCACGGTTGGCCATACATAGCGCTTTCTATTCCATGCTTTCGGGGAATGTTACCATTGGCGGAAATGTCGTGCCGGTGATTGACGAGGGCGGTGATGATGATAGCGGGTACCCACAGGTAATGTTTGGAAGCTGGACAGAGGTCGATGATAGCGACAAAACCAGTTTTGGTAGTGAATATACCTTTGTTACAAAAGTTTGGGATCAGACAGATCAACCAGAATACAGCCGGATGAATATTTACGATATTTTAGGGCAAATTAAAGGTATTATACGTGTACGCCCTACGAATGAAGCCACGCCGTTTAATCTGCAGGATTTCAATATAATTTCGTGCATCATAGAATCGGCTAATACGCTTCCAAAATCACGGACGGACACGCATTTAGTTTGGGGCGAGATGATTCGATGGCGTTTAAAATTAGAAGAATTATGACCTTTATAGAAGGGATTTTTTTATGTTAATTTTATTGACCGTTATGACTACAAAAATTACAGAGATAGGAGTGATTCTCGGGTTATGGCTTGTGTCGCAGATAACGCCGCAAGCAGAAAGTGTGTTCGGAATGCTCTTGGAGTATGGCGTTTCTTTTGCGCTTTTGGGATTAATTGCATTAATATTTTATAGGGAATGGAAAAGTTCAGATGTTTATAATAAAACCAGAGATAAGGCGCTTGAAGGACTTATAAAAAATAATACCGAGGCCATGAGCAATACCAAAAGAGCCATTGACAGCATGAGGGATGAGCAGAAGAATTTTCGGCAAGAATTAAGGAATATACATGGACTGGTGAAAGACAATACGTCTCTTATACGTGAATGGAGGAAAAGTGATTAATTCCATAGACAGAATTACAGCCGCAGAGTTTGGCCGAATTATCGAGGGTAAAATAAATCTATCCGATTACGATAAGCTGAAGCATATTGATTA
>Ga0306866_1000255_pt1 | contig 18601 bp, 26 predicted proteins | sample AntRauTorckE5432_FD_190450 | JGI IMG/M metagenome (GOLD analysis project Ga0306866, IMG submission 190450) | Saline lake microbial communities from Rauer Islands, Antarctica - Metagenome Torckler E5 #432 (v2) (version 2) | ecosystem: Environmental > Aquatic > Non-marine Saline and Alkaline >...
TCATATACTATATCTCCTACTTTAGGCTCTACACTACCTGAATAATAATAAGCTCTATTTTCTATTGCTATAAGAGGATTTTCTTGTTTATAACATTTATTAGATAAAGGATTTGAACCTGTAAATCTAGGAAATGTAGGTAATATTACTCTATTATTTGTTATATTAAAATTTGCCATATTACTGTACCCAAATTAATGATCCTTCATCTCTAGCTGAAAAATCTATAGTATCTGTTGAAATAGAGTCTACATTAGGCCCTACGTGTTTAAAATCTCCTGCTATTAAATCTTCTCTTGTTATTATATCTCCTTCTTGAATTGCTATTCCATTTAATAAAAATACTCCTTGATTTGAACTAGATATACCATCTATTCTAATTGCGTCTATTAAATCATTTTCTGGATCACTATAAGGAGGAGACATTAAATTAGTAAACATTGTTAATTCTAAAGTAAGCTCTGTTCTGTTACTAGTAGTAATAAATACATCTCCTATTTCTGCAGGTTCATTTTCAACATATACTGAATTAGTTATTGTTGCTGTCTTAGTAGTACTAAAAAGATTTTTACTATCTGAAACTTTAAAATCAAAAGAATCATTTACTTCACCTTTATATTCTCTAGGTATAGTAGAAGTATCGTCTTCTAAAGGTACTACATATCTTAAATCAAATACGGTTGTTCTACCTCCAATATTTTTCACAGGTAATATACTTAGTTCTATAGGAGCTGTTATTTCTACTCCATTAAAAAATAACTTTCCTGTATTTAAATTATTAGGAAGTATTAATAAATTTTTGTATATATCATTATCTACATCTTCATAATTTTCTATAAAAGGTTCTATTCCTATATTAATAACTCTGTTTCCATCTATATCTAAATCAAAATCTTCAACTGTTGGTGCAGTGTTTTCTCCTGAAGCTACTGCTATAGGACTTATGATTTTATAATTGCATAATATATCAGGATATTTATATTTTAAGTGGTATGCTAAATCTTTTAATTCTCTATTTTCGTTGTTTAATACTGCAACATCATTAGTGTAGTCAATGTAATACATTACTAAATTAAAAAAGTATAGTACTGATAAATCTAATTTACCATATACTTTACTTTTTTCTATTTGTTTATTTATACTTGTTACTAAAATTTGTTTATTGATCATTATAACTTAGATAAGTAGTATTTATTAAATTATTATAGTCTCCACAAGACTTGCATTTTTCAGAGCAATATCTTTTTAAATTATTTATTAAATTTATAGCTTCTTGTACAAAACCATTTGCAGATGCAATTTTTAATCCTTCTAGTGTTGTTTGTGCATTTATTAATGGTAATGATTTTTCTTTTAAGCAATCATCACACTTGTTAATTTTTAATACTTTATTTAAAATACATTCCTCATATCTTAATAAGCTAGGAATTAATTTTGTAGATATTGTATTAGGATCTATAACTTCTATGAAATATAATCCATCAAAGAATGCTAATCCTAAATCAGATGCTAACAGCACTACTGATTCTGTTGTCTGACCACTTACATTGCTCATTAGATCAACTGCTAAACTATAATTTTTGTAAGTATCTTCTGTAAACAAATAAAAAGAATTAACTAAAGAAGCATCATCTATTTCTATTGTTAATTCTGTTTTGTCTAATGATAAACTAAGTGAAGTAATTTCCATTTATATTTTTTAATTAAAAAGGGAGAAAGTAAACTCACTCCCTTTTTGTTAATTTATGTTAATTATGAAGTTGCAAGATCTGCAGGTACTTTAGCTGATCCTAAAGTAGTTCTTAATTGTGCTAGAAAACTATTAACATCTGCATTAGAAGCTAAATCAGTTCTTTCAACTAAAATAGTCATTACCTTTTGTTGCTTCTCAACAGTTGGTGATTGTCTATCTGAAAAATATTTAAGGTGTACAACATTGTACGTCTTATCAGAAGATGCAAAGAAAGGAACTCTACCTCCAAAATCTGCAGGAAAACCTGTTTGACGATAATGTGGATATTTATATCCTTTAGTAAACCATTCTAAGTTAACTGCATACTTACCAGTACCTGTTCCTGGAAACCCATTAGTAATTGTAGCAATAGTTACATTGTTAACATTTTCTGCAATAGGATCTGCTGTTCCATAAATCTTATGGTTTACTTGAAATCTTACAGGAGTTCCTATAATCTTACCTGCTACTGCTTTTTGAAAAATAGAAGTAATAGTTACTTGATATTCTCCAGCATTACTACCATCTTCAGCTGCAACTACTGCAAGCTCATCTCCTCCTCTACGAGATAGATTTAAATTAATACTATTTGCTAATCCATTTGCTACTGTTTCTGCAGTATCAGATGCTCCAGTTTGGTAATAACCTGATACAATTGCAAAATTTTCAGAAGAAAGTGATCCACCAACTTCTAAAATTCTAACTTCTAATATATACGTTGCATTTGCAATAATAGAAGCATCTACATAATTTCCTACACGAACCTGTTTCTCAACTGATTCTTCATACTCTTTTAGAATTACTTTATCAACTTTAGCAGGATCTACTAAATCAGTAAACTGAGTAATCAATTCATCTCCTTCATCTTGGAGTACTCTAAATTTTTGTCCTTCTGCGTCTACTGCAACTGACGTATCAGCTACTTTAACTACAGAATCAGCTACATTTGCATTAGTTAATACAACTAGCTCTTCCACTTGGTTTGGCCCAAATACACTCATCTTTTTTAATTTTTAATTAATATATATTTATTCATTTCTACTATTCATCTGAGTTTTTACTGGTAGTAATTCTGGTCTATAATCTGCCAAGGCTAACTCTACTGCCCTATCTAATATTTCTCTATGCATACTATCATTTAATTTGCAAGAAGTAGAAGAAGATTCTCCATTTATAGATAAACTTTCTCCTGAAAACGCTGTATTAAAATCTCCTAGTATAATAGGACTAGGGTACTTTACATATCTTATATTATATTCTATAATATTAAAAGGATTTATAAGTTCTACAATTATGTAATCTAAACCTTCACTACTATAATCAAGTCTAATTATTTTATCTTTATCTGCTTTCTTAAAGGGATTATTTTTAATTACATTGTACTCATCATAAGTTTCTGGTCTAACAGATACTTTTCTAGTCTGACTTTCTATTTCTTCGTCTGTTAAAGAAATAGAATTACTGCAACTTATTTTACCACTTTCTTGTAATATTAAAAAAACACTTTTAGGTATTTTAAAAAATCTAGATTGATCAGATATAGCATACTGTTTAAAATTATCATTTATTTGAGAACTAAATGTAGAATTGTAACCTTTTATTAACTGAGATAGGTCATTCCTTCGTTTAGAAGAGTTTTCAAACCCATCTTGATACTTATTACCTTTAGGATTAAAATAATTCTTTACAAGCTCTTCCTGTGCCTTTGTTAAATATACTGATTTCTCATATAAATCTATACTAGGTGCAGCATTTGTAGCTATACTATTATATAGTATATCAAATTCATTACTAAATTCTAAATTAGTCATTAATCAGTTTTTACAGTTATAAAGTCTCTTATTTCTTGATTTTTTGGATCTCCTAAAAATCTTACTGCCTTATTAAAACTTGCTACTTCTCCTTTACCTGCTAACTTAATACCATCTTCTGTATATAGCTGCTTACTTTTAGTAATTATAATTCCCTTACTTATACCTTTTCTTACAAGTACTTGTGTTTCAAAAGTTGGATCTTTTAATAAGCTCAAGAATTTTGCAGGGTCTGAATCTACTTTCTTCTCTACTTCTCCTTGAATCCATTCTAACTTAGAATCTGTAGAAATTTGTCTATCTTGTAGTATAGAAATTACTCCTAACAGCATTTCTTTATTATCTTCAATTGCACTATAAGCTTTCCAAGCATCTTTTACAACATCAAGTTTTTTCTTATCTTCTGATTTAACTTCATCTTCTCTAGTAATTGCAAATTGATAAGTTTGCTTTTGGTTTCTACTTTTCCAATCTGGTGCAATATCATTAGAATTTGCTAGTAAAATTTTTAAAGCAATAAAATCAAATGCTTGTGAAGTATCAAAAATATTTTTAGATGATTGTTTAAATAAACTTACATACTGTGTATGCCAAAATTCTGAATATGCAGATAATTCTAATCCTGTTTCTTTTTCTAAAAAAGCTTTTTCTTGAGGAGTAAATAAATTTTTAACTACTCCACTTCTTAAAGCAGGAGCACAAAATCTCTTTACTGAATTTTCTAACATACCACCAGCAATAATGTGATTATCTTCCACATGTGCTGCCATTCCTTTTTTCCTTTTAATAAATTTTACCTCTATTTTTTCGTTAGGTAAAACAAATTCTTCCTTACTCTCCTTTGCCATTATTTACGTTTTAGTTATTTAAAAAAAAGGAGCGTTTATGGCACACTCCTAAAAGCCTTTCAATATTATGCTGCCATATTAAATTTCAGCGTTGCAGTTCTAGAAGAATCTTTAACCATACTACCAGTCATGCACATTGCAGTCATAGTAGCGGAATCTTCCATGTGTTGCATTTCACCACCTCTACGTCCAGTAAAAGGATTACGAATACCACCTTTATATCCTCGGAGTTCTTCTTCTCCTTTAACTTTAATCTTTTGAATATTAGGTTCATCCATATCTCCGATATAAAGAATATCATAACGATATGATTCAACAACTCCTCCATCTGGATGAAGAACTTTGTTTCTAACTTTATCATCATACATAGGATCTACCTCTAACATTACGTGAATGTTATTTGGTGCTTTCCATTCTGTAAATTGGAATCCAGCTGAGAATGCATTACTATGTAACTTAGAACTAGCTTTTTGAATTGCATTTTGATTTGTATTATCAAATCCTACTGCCATCCATCCAGAAGCTTCTGCTGTTACTGCTCTGTGGAATTGAGCTGCTCCTCTTTCACCTGTTCTAAGAACAAACTTACGTTGAGAAAAATCTAGCTTACCTTCAGATAATTCGTGTAACATATCTTCAAGTAGTCTGATAGAAAACTTAACATATCCAGTTGTATTAGATACTTCCATTTGTTCTCTAATTCCAGAACCTGCTTTAATTTCAATATTTGATGGGCCCTTATTAAGGAAACGTCCATTAGTATCTCTGTTTGTTTTACCAAACATTAAAGTTCTAGCTTTAATACGAGACAGTTGACGCTCAAATTGCCAATATACTTCTTGCATCCATGTTACAGACTTGTGTACTTTACCAGTACCATCAGTTGTTTCAATTCCTGCAAAATAAACTGGCTTAGTTTTCATATCAATCATTGCACCAGATGCTTTGTGTTCCATACGTAATGTAGAAACAGAGTTTCTCATTAAGTAAGGAGAAGTAAAGCTAATACCTGCACCTTCAGTAGAAAGTTCATCTTCTACGTAAGCGGATTCAATACTAAATGCATTACCTGGTACAAATTCATCTCCTGGAGCACCAGCAAGACTCTCTTCACCGCCAAATAATTCTGCTTCATATACATAAACACCACCCTCTTCAGAAGGTTCTCCTAATAGTCTATATTGATAATCATCAGGTCTGATACCACCTAGTACATGTACTTTGGTGAAAATCTTTTCTTCAAATACCAATTCTATTACACTTCTCATAGCTCCTACACCTGTATCAGTGTCTTCTACTACTACGCCATCTACTCTAGCTTCTACTAAAGGAATGTTTCTTTCATCACTACCTACTAACTTCCATACAAAATCATCGGATGTTTCCAATACTTTTTCTGGGAATTTAGATAAAGTAGTATCAAGATTCTTCATACCCGCATTTTGAAGTAAAACAGTAGTTAGCTTACTAGCCAACTGTGGTTTAGCTCCAAAAATAGAACCGATATGGTTTTTAAGAGTTAGTCCTGACCAAGACTTTCCCTTTGTCATTACAAATTTTCCAATACTCATAGTTATTATTTATTTTAATTGTTTAATTGTTTAAATATTTAATTCGTCTCCAATACCATTATATGAATTCTTATCATTCAGAAAATCAGGAGAACCTGAGTTTTCAAAATTCTTATTACTTCTTAATGCTTTTTCAAAGTTAGAAGTAACTTTACTTTCAGTTGTATTCATTAATTTAGAAAAATCTGAGAATCCTTTAGTCATCTCATAAAGATAGTAAAGTTTAGTATCAAATTCAATGGGATTTGATCTTCTTTGCTGCATTAGTTTATTTTCAGGAATACCATCTTGGTTTTTACCAACAATTCCTGTCATAGTACTATACATTCTATCTTTAATTTCTTTATTAAGTTTTACACCCTTAATAATTTCATCAGTATTATATACTGAATTTTTTAGATCATTATCAATTTTTTCTTGTGATTTGATTTGATCTTGTCTTTCTGCTTCTCTTGTTTCTTCATGCTTAGCAAAGTTTACCTTTTGAGTTTCCTTTAAACTAGCAAGAGATTCTATAGCATCTTCTAAAACTGAATCGTCTCCTAAATCTACAGATTTATTTAATATTCTAGTTGCTCTCTCTTCAGACATACCTTGAGCCTTATAATCTTCTAAGATAATTTGTTTACTTAGTTCCATATTAGAACTTAGTGACTCTTCATCTACAGAATCTAAAGTATCTACAGTATTCTTGTAATTCTGGTATTCTTGTAATGATACTCCTTTCTCTAGAGCATCAAACCCTTCTTCTCCTAATTTTTCTTTTAGGTAAGATTGGCTCTGTGTACTAATTTCTTTCCTAATAACATTTGTTAAGTCCTCTTCAGACTTAATATCATCAGTTTCAGAATTAAAAGAAGAAAGTAATCCCTTTTCAGCTAGCATAGTTGCAAAGGAAGTAAAAATCTCGGGAGAGTCACCATCTGAATCGGGATCATCTTCTTCATCATCATCTTTATCTTTCTTGCTAACTACGTTCTCTGGATCATCATTTTCTTCCTCTTGGTCATCTTCTTCAGAGCCTTCAGGTTTTTTATCATCCTCATCAGCTGGATTAGAGGCATCATCCTCTTCTCCGTCTATATCTTTTTTAATATCAAATGGGTTATCTTCTTCTAAATTTAGTTCAATACTATCTTCTTCCCCAAAGATACCCATATCAAATTCGTTCTCTTCACTCATCCCTTTATTTTTTTGTTAATACAAATATACAACTTTAATGCTGAATATTTAGTTTATAATTAAATTTATTATAAATTCCTTTTTAAAATTCATAGCTATTTCGTAACTTTGTTTTTCTTAGATACAGCTATTTTTTTGTCTTCTCTCTGCATTTTATCATTATGCATTTTCATTTTAGCTTCTAATTCCTTAATATCATTTAATTTTTGATCCCTAACTTTCTCTCTTTCTAAGTTTAATTTATCTTCTGCAATAGGATCATCTATTCCATCTTCATTACCTTCATTACTATTTTGACTAATAAATATTTTAGTTTTATTATCTCTTATATTAGTAATATCTTCTAACTCAACTTTTCTATCTTCTCTATCTTCTTTTCTTTCACTTAATGCAAAGTCTTGTTTTTGCTTTTCTTGAGCTAGTTTATTAGCTTCTTTATTTGAAGCTTCTGCTCTTTCTTGCATTTTGCTTTCTGCTTTTTCTAATTTCTTTCTCATTTCAGAAATACTAGAACTAAAATATATATCAGTAACAGTAGATAAAGATCCTCCATTTTGTAAGAAAGCTTGAGTATGTTGTTTCATAATTTGTTCTAACTCTGTAGCTTTACTAGAATTAGTTAGTACTAAACCATAATCAGCTTCAGAAAGTGAATCATCAGAAAGTTCTAACAACTTAATAGTTTGATCATCTAACATAAACTGAGCTTTCTTCTTATTATCTTTTAAAGCAATTTTAGCTGCTTCTAAAAAAGCTGTTAATACTCTAAGTTTAACATCATCGTGTTTACTAAACCAATATTCAGTAATATGAGAAGATTGGTTAACTGCTCTTTCTACTCCTCCTACTGTTTCTCTATTAGATATTTGACCTTCTCTTTGTCTTGATACACCAGCAATCTCTCCCATTTCCATCTTGATGAATTCTAGAAGGTTCATGTGTTGTTGTATATAGTTACCAGTCTCCATATCAATAGATCTACCTCCTATATTATTCATACCACCTGCAAGCTTACCAGTAGATGCACCTTTGTTACCTTCTTTAAAAGAATCAACTACAGCAATCTTATTAGTTACAGCAAAGTGCATCCATTTCTCCATTTCCCAGTTGTCTGGAATTTTAGATATATCTAATTCAAATATTTTACCATAGTTAGTAGCAATAGCTTTATTTAGTCTATCCCATATAGCATCATACATGTACTGGTAGTTTTTCATCCTATCAACTAGTGATACTGCCCTACCTTGGTTAGTATTATAAATTTCTCCAACTATACCTGGATTACAATAAGAAGGATTACTAACTTTATTATATTGTACTTTTCTAGGTTTCATTTGTATGTAAATATCTCTACCTAATTTAGTACCTTCCCACCATTCATTAATCCAAAGATCTTTTGCTTCTTCTCCTTTAGATTTATTTAGTATATATTCTTCTGATCTGAACTTATATTGTTCATCACCAAATTCATCATAGTATTTTACTTTTTTAACTTTTTTAAGTGACTTCCAATATACTCTTAATATTCTTATATTACCATTTTCATCTGTATAATCAGAACCAAAGTAATGACCATTAAGTTCAGCTACATTAAACATGTCTTCAACTCCATTGCCACCATTATCCATTCCTACATAACCATCTCTTAATAGTACATGATTATTTTCATCATCAGAATAGTTATTAGTAGTACGCTTAGAAGCATATTCCATTATATGATCTATATCGTCAGGCTTTAATTCCTCATAAAAAGTATCTACAATTTTACCAGGACTCCAATGATCTTCTAATATAATTAAATTAGCATCTTCTATTTTATCTGATTTACTACTTCTAACACAGTGTACTTTTAAAGGGTTTAACTTAGTAAGTTCAGGTTCATCAGAAACAATATCTATTTGATATATTTCTTCTGCCATAATCAAAGCATCCTTAAATCCATTATTAAACATTCTTGGAAAGTTCTGTTCCGTAGAATAGTGTTGTAATATTTGAGTAGCTAATCTTTCTCTAATATCCTGATAATCATATTTAAGGAAATCTTCTAACTCCGCATATTTTTCTTCTAATTCTTCTTTAGAGTATTCTTTATCAAAGTACTCTAACATTTTTTCTTTAAGCTGTCCTTTTAAATCTTCTTCTTTTTTACTAATAGCATCATGATTAGTTACCAATACCTTATAATCAAACCTTCTGTTAATTTCTTCTCCTACTAATAAATCTACTTTAGCATTCATTATAGGATGATGTGGAATATTATCAGGAATATAAGAAGCTTCCATACCATGTGGATTAACTGTTGCCTTTAAATCCCTAACATCTACTATACCATTATAAAGATTTAAGTTTATAATCTTATTTCTAAGAGTTTGTCTTACAGATTCATTATGATAAAAAGAAAACTTATCAGCTACATCAACATTTTCTTTCCTCCACTCTTTATTTTTTTTTCTATAGGATAATCTTTGTAATGGTTGTTTATTATATCTCATGTTAAAAGTTTGATTATTGCAAATATAATATTATTTATAATATTAACAAAATTATTCATTATTTTTATTAATTATCTGAATACCCTTCCATAGCTCTTTTAGTTTCTCTATCTTTTACATTAGTATAGTTTTTACTAAAGAATGGATCTTCGGATAATTGCTTTAATTTCTTATCTTTATTTTCTTTTGCTTGTTGAGTTCTTTTCTTTCTTTCCTCTCTAAGTATCATTAACATACCCATAGATGAGATCCTATCAAAGTTACCATCAGCATTCCATTTAATAGCTTCTTCTATATAACCAAAACTCCTAATCTTGTGCAGATTCCATATATTATCTTCTCCATAAGAATCTGACATCATCCATTCTGCTTGTAAATCTCTACCTAGCTTATTAATAGCTGCACTAGCATGTGTACCTTTAGCTTTGTTACCATACTGTCCAGTAAGTTTTACTAGCTCCATATCTTTTAAAATTTGAGGAGTATCACATAGTAAGTATAAACAATTCCTATTAGAGAAATGAGTAAATAAGCCTTTTAGGTTACTTTCATAGTTTGCTTCAGCATTATAAAAAAGTAATAGCTTTATAGTTATATTGTAAGCTTCTTTTATAAGTTTAGGTCTACCAGTGTATTCTGCAACTACTCTATCTGTCCAAGAGTCCATTATAAATACGGAATACAGGGAATTTCCAGTATCGGAATCTACAGGGTCAATGCCTGCTATATACCTATCTCTAAATACAATACCATTACCATTCTTTTTAGGCATTTCAAATATTTCAACAGCTCCTGTCTTATCATTAGTAGCTAAGTCATATCTTCTTAATGGGGTTATATCAGAATTAATTTTCCATTTAATATTTCCATTTGATTCTGTAATTAAATCCCCTACATAGTGGTTTGACAAGAAGTTTTCTTTGTCTACATATATATCTTCAAAATATGTCTTTAAGTCTGCTACAGGGAATACAGTACCTTCTGTACGCATTATAGCTTCTTGAGGAGTAATAGGTTCTTCAGCTTTCTTCTGTGTAATAGTAGATGAATCAGAAGAACTATATTTAACCTTAAATCTATCTGTACAAATCTCTATTAATGCTTTTATAATATCTGGCTCACCTTGATTTTCATCATAACACCTGTTTCTATTTAGATAAGCACCCCAAAAGAATCCACATTCTATCTGTGGGTTAGAGTTCCTATCATATACGTTAGGTACTCCTAATATATTATAAGCATTAGGATTATAAAATAGTTTTTCAGATCCTTCAAATGAAGCACCTTCTACTCCACCTGTTCCTCCTGCTAACATAAATCCAGATGCAACTCCTCCATCTTCCACAGCTTTTCTATTAACGTTCCAAGCTTTTTCTAAATTAGGGAATAACCCATCTTCCTCATAATGTATAAAAGGCCCTCTAATACCCCTTGCTTTATCAGGATTATCTTTTAATGATAATCCTGATATAGAAGATAACAATCCTTTACGAGAGCCATACTCATCTTCGTACCCAAGTTGAATCTCCATAGATCTCTTACCATCTACTAATCTCATTCTAGATAAAGGAGTATGCTCTGCAAGCCAGTCTAATGTATCTAATACTTTACCCCATATACCTTTATCTCCAGATAAATATCCTTTTTCTGAAGCTAAGTGGAAATTAGCATTACCAGATCCAGGATAACAATATAGATTTCTAGGACTCCATGATGCTGCCTTAAAGCTGAATCCGATTCCTCTGGTTTTTAAGAGTTTACCATGTTTACCTTTTTCTTTGGCTTCACTTACATAATGATAGAATAAGTAATCTCCTAGCCAAGGCTTAGGAAACTTTTTAACTCTATTACCTTTTTTATTACCTTTAGTTTGTTTATCTTTCTCTACTAACCAAATAGGAGAGTAATTCCAATAGAAATATAATTCTCCTGGAATCCACTCACCATCTTCTCTTACTAGTCCATATCTCCACTTGTTTACTTCTTCTCTCCAAAAGTTAGCATAATCAGATTTAGGATTACTATTTGGTATAATATTTGTGTACTTACCAGTCTTTTCAAAAAATAAAGCTTTTTCCCTAAAGAAATCCATGCTTTCAAGAATATGAGGATTAGAAATATCTATTTCTCTTCTACCATCTTCATATTCTACTTGTTCCCCATCATCATTAGTATAAGTCATTATGGGTTTATCTTTAATAAACCCTCTAACCTCTTCAGGCTGAATTAAGTTATCAATAAACTTAACACTGGCAATGAATTCAATAATTTCATCATATACTTCTTTTGGTAAAGTCTTCTCTAACTCTTCAGTAAGAGGAGTTTGATAACTATTCATTTTATAATTCATACGGACTCGTAATTAGTGTTGCTGTTGATAGCAAAGTTTTTGATACAGAAATAGCATTTTTAAATGCAGTCTTAGTAACTTTAGAAGGATCAATAATAATACTTGTATCTAATGTAGATAAGTCTGTACCATTCTCTTCTAATTTTTTAGAAGGTATGAGGAATAAATCAGAGAATAAGCTTTGACTATATTTACTATGTAAAGACTTTAAAAATTCTCCTCCTCCAGGTAAAATACCTTCATTGAGGGCACAGTTTACAGCAAGTACTGCATCCTCTACTCTATCTCTTCTTTCTTTAGCTTCTATATTAGATTCTCCTCCTACTCTTATAGTAACAGTTTTATCTGTTAGCTTTTCTAATCTAGTTTCTAATGTATTCTTACTTACTTCATCGTTTGTTTGTTTTATAGCTTTTTCTAAAAACTTAATCTTGCTTTCAAGTTGAGGATTAGTTTCTGAAAATATAGTAACTTTATTAAAGTCAATCTTTACACTAACTTTATCTCCCCCTACATAAAAATCATCATCCTTATCTAAATTACAATAAGATACTATATCATCAATAAGAAGTCTTTTAAAGTCAGACATTCCAGGAGCTTCTATTAGTATAATTTTTTCTTGGTACTGTTTATTATATAGCCCAACTTTCTCTACAACATGGTTGTTAAAAGAGTGTGCTACAATTAGATTAGCCTTAGTCTTATTAATCTTTTTACTTAAAGTTTTAGAAAAAGAAGTTAACTTATCATTTAATAGTACAATATTTAAATCTTTATAAGTACCATCTTCTACATAAGTATTAATAGACTTATTCTTTCTTTCTATTATATAACCATTTTCCTTTTCTATGTTATCTTTAAGATTAATATCTTCTGTAATCTTAATATGATCTGAGTACTTAAATGCCTCTAATACTAAATCAACAATACTAGAATCTCCATTAGATGCTACATTAGTAATCTTTTTAATATACCCTTTCTTATCTTCTGTAATAAGTACAGAGCTTTTATTTATCTTTTCAGTTATTTCCTTTTCTAAGAAACTTAACTCTTCCCTAATATCTTTATAAGGAGTTCCTTTTTCCAACAACTCAATTCCTTTTAATATAAAAAATTGGGTAAAGAGTATAGATGTAGTTGTACCATCTCCTGCTTCATCTACAGTTTTCTGTGCTACTTCTTTTATAATATCTGTGATTATATTTTTTTGTGGGTCTCTATAACCTATAGATTTTAATACTGATACCCCATCTTTTGTTACATAATATTGACCATTATAGTTTTTAATAATTACAGTCCTGCCATCAGGGCCTAATGTAGAAGTTACAGCATTACCTATTTCTTCTATGGTTTCTTTTAATAAACAGTAATATTCTTTATCTGTTAATATTTCTTTATTATAATCCATCTTCAAACATATTAAAGGATCTAGTTCCTTTTGATTTATTTTCCATTGTTTCTTTTTCTTTAACTACTTGGTTATATGCTTCTTTTAAGTCAGACATAAGCTTTGGTACTTTTTGTATAGCAGTTGTTATTTTAGCAATATCTATAACAGGCTTACCATTTTTATCTCTTTCTTCTAATAGCTCTTTAGTTAAAGCTAAGTAGTTTCCTACATCAGATGCAGCTTGTAAAGAATTTAAATACAGTTGTTCAATTATTGTTGTACTTAAATTAATATATAAGTCAATACTTGCTTGCACATGGCTGTCTATTTTCCAAGAGTCTTTTAGTCCTGCTTCCTTTTTTACTTCTTCTATTCTTTTGTCTTTGTCTAGTATATGTTGGAAATCAGATCTAATATCACAAAAATGAAAAATAAATAACATCTCTTTAGATGCATTTATTTTATCTTTTGTTTTATCTCTGTCTAATAGTTTTCTAAAAGTTTTAAGTCCCCAAACTTCTTCAGGGACTGTTAACTTATAATCTTTAAATTCTACTAACTTCATATTAAAATATTCGTTTTGATGCAGATGCTATAACATAAGCTTCTTCTAAGGTATATGCACCTTTCCTATTTGCAACATCTAATGCAGCTTTAATAGTCTTTAGATCTGCATCTATTTGATTTGCTTTAGCTTCTTGCTCTCTCATCCTTTCAGCATGGTTTTCTTTAGCTATATCTCTTTCTTGTGTTAACTCTTCTCTTTTCATAGTAGCTTCTTCTGTATCAGGCATGCATTTTTCTAAATTTACTTCTTCTCCTTCTTGATTTGTATAGTCTTTTTTACCCTCCATAATTATAATTTTTTTTTATTATTAGTCTTCTGTTCTAAAATCAATTGAGTGAATAATGTTATCTGTTACTCTAGCCACTACATAACCATTAACTTCCATTGGTAATGCATTTAGTGTTGGAATTTTAGTTGTTACATCATTGGGATCTTGTACATACTTTGTCATCTTCTCTGGATCAAGTAATACTTTCATACCAGGTTCAAGATCATGTACTCTATCTCCTACTGCAATAACATATTGTTCTTCTGTAATGTACTCTTCTTCTAGAATAACATCTTCATCATTATCAGATGACTTGTTCATTGTAATGTAAACAAAGCTGTTTCTTGGTTTAATTGGGAACTTAGTAATTAGTTCTCTTACTTCAATCTCGCTTAAATTTTTAATCTTTTCTTCCATAATTGTTATTTAAATATAGTTTTCCTATTCTTTTATAATGGAATATCTTTTGTGTATATTCCTTTTTATTACTCCTTGTTAATCCTTCCTTATTTAATTTTTCTATTTCTTTAGCAGTAAATGCAAAAGGACTACTTACTATCTTTAGAACCTCTTCATCTACTACATTATTATTTAATCCAATACTATGTATAGCCTTCTTTATTTTTTTATCTTTCATCGATTATGTTGAAGTTATAGATTAGCTTAAAATTTTTAGCATCTTGTTCAAGTACTGGAATAAATAGCTTAGATAACTTATCCTCTACTATAATTCCTTTCTTTCTAAACAATGTCATAGCATTTTGCAATGCTGGATCTTTAATTCCTAACTCCTCTTTTATAACCATTTTAGTAGAGTAGTCAAATAATACTTTGTTTAATATTTTCTCATTTGTAACTTCTTTCTTTAGTTTATAATGTTCATATAAAAACAGTGCAAGAATATCTATTTGTTGGGTAGTTAAGTTATGAAATATCTTAGTCAAAAATAACCAATCTCTAAATAGCTTCTTTACAGTTGTGTTTATATTAGCTACCTTTGTGTTTTTCATTTTCTTTTTTTTCTTGTTCTTTTATTTTTGCCCTTAATGCTTTATTAAATTCTTTCGTTGCTACCCTACTAATACCAAATCTAGAATTTTTTCGTATCTTATTGTTTTTATTTTCTTGTTCTTCTTCCAGTGCTGCCTTTATTGCTTCTTCAAGTTCTTTATTAGTTAATAAGCCATAAGGTAAAAAAGAATCTCTTTTTTTATTTCCCATCTTCCAAGAATTGTAATACTTCTGTAATAGCATTGTTTCTATGATTAGCCTTTAATGTACTGTAACCTACTATATTACTATCTTCTAGTTTAATAGTTGAGTAGATACAACTTTTAGATCCAATTGATCTGTCAATCTGTTCTTTAGATCCACAAAAGATAATCTTACTATCTCTACCTAATCTTGATAACATCATTCTAAAGTCTTCATAGTTTAAGTCTTCGTACTCATCTACAATAACTACTGAGTCAGTATATGTAATCCCTTTTGCAAAATCCACTGGAAGTATCTCGATTATCCCATCATCCATCATCCGTTCCGTCTTCTCTACTTCCTGTAGCATATTGAAGTTATGAACAATAGGTGATACATAAGGATCTAACTTCTCTTTAATATCTCCTGGTAAATAACCAATCATATTTTTAGTAATAGGTCTTGCAATTACTATCTTATTATATTCTTTTTTTCTATATGAGGATAAAGCAATTGCACAAGCTACTAAAGTCTTTCCTGATCCAAAGTCTCCATGTATAAAGTTTACATCGTAAGCATAGAATAAGGTTTTAACTTCTTTCTGTTCTTCATTTAGATTTAGTTTTAATTTAGGTTCTCCTTTCAATTTTCTCTTATTTTTGTTGATCATTATTAGTAATTTTCAAGTATTCTTCAATAGTGCTATAATGTTCTATTTCATTGATTGCAGAGCACCTCATACATAGGTCATTTCCATTACCATCTTCTTGAATATTTAAGCTTTTACAATATTTACACGCTACTACTGGAATCTTTTCAAATTCAGATTTATCTTTTTTAGGTTGTTCCATTCTTATTAATTTTAATATTTATATCAATTACTTTGTTTTTTTCTACTCTAGTAAATTCAAAAGTTAATCCTTTGTCGTACATCTTGTAAGCTAGTTCATCTATTACTTCTTCAAGGTAATCCATTCCTTCTACAAAATCATCAGTCTCTTTCTTTCTCTTACTATACATACACAACTATATTATTTTCTTTTTTATACTCTGTCCATTCATCTTCAGTCATTAGATCAGGAAATCTTTCTCCATTGTTACATGATTTTTCCACATATACTTTTTTACTAGCTGGGCATCCACAGTATTCACATTCATTATCCTGCATGCATGTGTCTTTACATTTGTCAGTCCTCCAAACCACTTGTTCCTTATAATATAAAGGTAATAGGTTTAAGTTGTCCATGTAGTACTTTGTATTACCTTCTATAAAGCTTAATACATTAGTTATCGTTATCTCTTTCTTTTTGCTCATCTACTCTTAGGTTTCTTATGTTGTTTATTAATATTATAACTTCTAGACTATCAAGCTTACGGCCAGTTACTTCTTCAGCTTTGTTTGCTATTGCCTTCTTACTATTAATATCTATATCAGGAAATGCTTCATTCATCTGTTCTGCTAATAGCTTTAACTGTCCTATTAGTTTATAGAATCCTTTTTTATGTTTATGTACCTTCTTTGTTACATCTTCTCTTTTACCTTTCTTTGAAAAACTACTCATTGTCTTGTTTTTTTATAAATACATCCTTACCATCTATCTTTACATATCGTCCTATAACAGGTTTACGAATGTCTTTAGAAGTAATCATCCTACTTCCTCCTTTATAGCTATTTGGTTTAGTCATGTATGTTTATTTAGTTGCGTTAATAACATTTTCAATTTCAAGTTGCTTTAATAGTAATTTTAATTCAGATATGTTTTTAATATGTCCTACAAATAAGTCACATGTTCTTTCACTCTTTGTTAAAACAGATATTTTTAAATCATTAATTTGATTATCAAATGATAAAGATATATTATCTTTATAAAAAATAAAGTTGTTAACTAAAGTGTTTTTTATCATATCTCTTCTAAAACCTAAGCTTTCTATATCTTCTTTGTCTAAGTACTTAACTTTTACTTGTTGATTATTAATATCTTGTTCTATCTGCTTTAAACTAGCTGTTGTCTTATAATCCCATACTCTAGGTTTAGACCAGTAACTATTATTTAACCATAGAACAAATTCAAATCCTACGTAAAAGTCTTCTATTCTTGGTGTGTAGTATTTTTTAGTCATGTATCTTGAATTGAATTATTTTCTCATTCTCTTTGTGATCTACTATCTCTATCTGTATAAGTTCTTTAACTTCTATATCCTTTCTTATATCAGGATGTTGTCTAAGAAATACTTCTTTCTTAATCTTTATACCATCTTCAAGAGAAACTCTATCTGTGTGTATTATGTATTCTTTTATTACCATGTCCGTAATTTATTTCTTTATTAATTAATTCTGAGTTCTTAACGATGTACTTACTTAACATCTTAGTGTCTTCATTACCTACATATAAATTAATCACTACTCTTGTATTATATGTGTAGTCTGCTCTAAAAGATAGATGAACATCTAATTCTTCAGTTCCTCTAAACTTCCTAGTAAAATGATTAGTATTATTTAGAAGGATATCAGAGTTTTTAATTAACTCTTTCTCTATTCTTTCTGTTTCTGCTTGTACTTGTTTTATACTTTCTTTATTCATATCTAAATATATATTAGTATTTCTTTGTTTCTTTCTTTGTTTGTAATTTCTTCAAAGGTACGGATTATTTTTGACATACACAAGGATTTTAACAATTATTTTTAAATTATTTTCATTTATTCTTTAAAAGGGTCTACTATACTAGTTCTACTATTAAAGATTCCTGTCTTTACTACTCTATTACATTCTTCTTGAAATACTAATCTAAGCTTATGTAATTCATTAAATATATCTACGTATGTATCATATCTGTATTCTCTAAGTACTGTAATTAATCTTGTCTCTTTATTATTATATACAAGAGTTTCAAATGTAACACTTCCCCTTCCTTCTATATTATTAGGAGGAAATACAGTTAGATCTATCTTAGGGTATCTTAAATCTGGCCTTTCTATTGCTTTTATTTCCCAACTTTTTAAATCTTCTTGATAATCCATATATTTATAGCTTTTTTGTTATTATAGTACAAAGGTACAACTAATAATTGGAATAAAAAAATTTTTAGGGAATTTTTTTTAAAAAGTTTAGGGTTAATGATTGTGTGTTCTAATTAAACATCAACCCCCACTCTTTTTTAGTTTTGGGCATACGCCCACATCATTAATATAAAAAT
>Ga0306866_1000260_pt1 | contig 18351 bp, 16 predicted proteins | sample AntRauTorckE5432_FD_190450 | JGI IMG/M metagenome (GOLD analysis project Ga0306866, IMG submission 190450) | Saline lake microbial communities from Rauer Islands, Antarctica - Metagenome Torckler E5 #432 (v2) (version 2) | ecosystem: Environmental > Aquatic > Non-marine Saline and Alkaline >...
TTAATATATTACTATGCGACAAATAATTATTACTACAGGAGTTAGTATAGACAAAAGCATGATCAATGTCAATAGCGACAAACCTAATGTAACTCCTTGGGGTTGCATTATTATGAATTTTTTTTGCATTTTAGTGATATTTGTTTAGAAATAGTACAATGTAGCAGAAAAAAATGATGAATTATTTGCCTATTTTATAGCCACTACTTAAGCTGAATCTAGTCATTGATTACGATTATGAATAAATCATATCGATTTATATATGGAAGGTGTCATGCAGGCAAATTAGTAAGACTGGCAAAGTTCTATGCAGAATTCAGCCGTCAAAGCTTCGTGTTCTGCTAATGTGCGTGAAAACCTAGTAATGCCATCGTCGCCTGATACGAAATACAAGAAATCTGTATCAGCTGGGTCTGCAACAGCCTGGAGGCTTTCAACACTAACATTGTTAATTGGTGTTGGTGTAAGGCCCGTGTAGAGACGTGTATTATATGGTGTATCTGCAAAAACCGAAGGCTCTATTCCGGCAACTAGCGCTCCATAAAGAGCCGTTGGATCGGAGCCTAACATCATTCCTATTTCGTATCTAGTCAAAAACACCTGAGCCACTTTTTTCCGTTCTTGACCATTATTCACCTCTCGTTCAACAATAGAGCTAATAATCAAACCTTCGTATGGACTCAAACCTTGAGCTGCAAATGATGCTGTAATTTCTGGTGTCATATAAAAAGCAAATTCATCGAGCGAGAGCCTCACTATATCTGTCAGTGGTGTATTTGCAGTTTTTAGATAGGTGTCTGGGTATAGGTACCCTTCTAGGTTTTTACCATCTGGCTTTGCTGCGAGGGCTGGATGACCAATATATGTCTCTGGCCTCAACGCAATAGTGATCTCGGAGTCTGAATATCCTGCTTCTGCGAAGGTCGCTCGTATCTGGTCGAGTCTTTGAGCTGGCAGAATCGTTACAAAATCTTTCGATGTTTCACCGCCGCTAATGATAGAAACGATAGCTTCAACACTCTGTGATGGACTAAACTCATAGGTGCCAGCCTGTAAACCATCACGGAGATTATTGATTCGTACGTACCATTCAAAGGCAACTGTCGAACGTATAAGCTGTTTCTCTTCTAGTAATGTTGCTATATCTGACGCTGTTGATCCCACAGGAATCGGCACAACGGAAGTTGTATCATTTTCAGACAATGACGCTATATTGCTACTATACCAATAATACCCTCCGATGAAAACAACAATGACGCCTATCAGTAGAGCAAAAACACTACCGGTAAGTATCTTTTTGAAAGAACTTTTTTTCTTAGGCTGATCTATATTAAACTGTCTCATAAACCTACTTTATTTCTAATTGCGTAATGTCTTTTAGTTGCACAAAATCTTCAATCATTATACAGGCAGACATGCTATCACGACTGATTTTCGTATCTCCCTGCAGTCTTTCATCGGCAGCTTTCGATGTTCCTGCTTCGTCTATAAAGTAAAGTGGCAGTGAAGGTTTAACCTCACGAATAAAAGCTTCGACAAATTCCCTGACCGAACGTGTTTGTTCTGTTTCATTACCATTTAAGCTACGTGGCAATCCGAACACAAGCGCGCTTGGATGATATGTCTTTATGATTTCAGTAATCGAATCAAACGAATTCTCAAATTTAGTGACAATAGGGGCTAAAGGCTCAGACAATTTCACTATCGGATGTATACGAGCGACACCAATGCGAGCACTACCTATGTCAAATCCGAGTATGTCAGAAGTAAACTGCGCTGCGCTATTATTGGTCATCTTGTTCGTTAAATACAATATCAATTTTTTCTGCACTCTTTGGAGTCGTGGTGATCCATCCTGGACTGTATTCAACACTAACAGATCGAACACCATCGATTGCTTCTATTTGATTTTCTATATCGCCTCGTTTTTTACCAGCAATACTCTCCTTGAGCTCATCGATATTAAATTCTGGACCAACACTTCCAATAGTTTCAATAGTAAATATAGTACGTGATTCGTCTGGTCTATCACTGAGTTTATAAATAGCGTTCGATAATCCGTTATCTCGAATATTCTTATCTTGATCAGTCAATGAATCTTGAATATTCTTATCTAGAAATGATGAAACTTCACCTTCATTCACCCCTATAAGTGCATAGTTGATAGTTGTTTTAACAGTGACATCAGTAGCCTCTGCACCGACAGCTGGTGAAATATCTACAGTAGGTTCACTTTCTGTCAGAGACTCATCTATAGGGGTGACGTCTTGTCCCTTTAGTTGATTTTGCAATTCTTCAATCGCAGTAGATTTTGAAGAGCCACTTGATTGTTGTTTTGCGCGATCAACATCTTCTTGAGATATTACTGTTACCACCTCAGTTGTTCCTCCGCTCATCGCACTACCAAAAGCCTGTATGCCACTTATTGACGAGTTGTAGCTTCGTGCATCTAAGTTGTATTCAGGGCCTGGTTGTACAGCTATAACTGGGACGTCTTTGTCTCTCCCGAAATCATTAGACAAACAGTTGTTTCCTGCAAAAACTGCGAAGTCTAGCGTAACTGCTTCGGTGGTTGTAAATGTTTTATCGCCGCTTGAGAAAGCCGTTCCCGCTGGAACTATTTTATCTTCACCGTCATTTATACAATTTGTTAGATTCATAAGTCCGGTCGCTTTTTGACCAATATTCTTCTCACCAGTTGCCGGAACAGTTGCTTCTTCAGTTTTTTCAACCTGGGCTCGTTTAGCTGGTAAAATTCCGTTCTCAATATCTGCGTCATCAATACCTGTCTGTAGTGTAATGAGCGCATTGACTGGAGCTGATTGTGTATCAGTTGTGACGGTTACTGTTGCTTGTGGCAAGATAACAAATCCAAATACCCATAACACTACTAGTCCAATCACTAACGAGCTTCCAAGAAATAACTTTAGACGAAAGCTAGAAAAATCAGGAATACTGAACTTCTTCTCTTTCTTTGATTTTTTATCTTTTTTAGACGTCACGGAATCTAAATTGCCATCAGTCGTATTATCCAGCTCTATAGGGTCATTATCCATAACAGCAGCAGAGACACTTTCCACGTTGGCTTCTATGTCATTGTTATTCTCAATATCATCATCTTTAGCGCTTGGAAGGTTGCTCACAGGGATACTAGGTATTTCTGGTTTTGATGACGGTGTTTTTGCGACATGTATTCCAACGGTTGCAGCTATAGGCATAACCGAGGCATCAGATGTGATGAGTACTAAGTGTTTCTTTGCTTGAGTAGCAGCGCGTTTCAGTAATTTCATATTTACAATGCTTTGAAACACCGATGAATGTTTCGGCAAGACAACTGCAATTATGTTACTTTCAGACGTCGCAACCTTGTCGATTATGCCGGTTATTTCATCTTCTGCATCAATGTAGAGTGTTTGCTTTGCTGCGTGCGTGGAAGCCGGTGCATGTGGTGTAGATTTGATAGGGATCTTCTTATTAGTCATAATAATTACTTTGCTAGATTCTTAGCATTCGGTTAATTCTGTCTTTTATAGTCGCGTTATCGGCAATTTCATCGTTTTGACCTATTGTATCAAGCCCAACACGTAATAACCCCATCGCAGTGATAAACGTATGATCGTCTAAAGTCTCTGTTGTATCTGTTATACCAACCACAGAAGCAGGCTCTATATAACGAACAGTTGGCTTACGTGAAAACGGTAATGACTTATACCAACTACTCTCTTCCAGCTCATCTACCAACATTGTTAGTGAAGCGCCTCCGCCACACAGCAAAATCGTGTGTGGTAAATGATCTAACTGGTCAAATTCTTCTAGTGCAAGTTCAACACCAGAACGCCAGACTGAAACTGTTTTTTGCACTGCATCAATTGCAGTTTTTGTATTGGAATGGGAGGTCGCGCCTTTCACGAGGCTAATTTTCATAGCCTCTGCTGCATCAAATGTCACGCCCATGTCACGCTCGATGCTGCGTGTGAAGGCGCGACCCCCTATACCAAACATTTTTGTTCCTTGTACTCCACCTTCTTGTAATACAGCAATATCTGTTGTTCCTCCACCAACATCCATTAAAACTGCACTCGCTGTTGAATCATCATTTCCAACTATGGATCTTGCTACTGCGAAAGGCTCTGCCGCAACTGCAATCAAGTCCATATCAAGTTGGCTTGCAACCTGTTCTAAGGCACCGATATGGATAAGCGGTGCAAATGCAGTATAAAGTTGGACAGTCACCTCACGGCCCTGAAACCCGACTGGGTTGGTCACTTCATAGCCATCTATTTCCATACGTACTAACGCGCTGTTTACTAACTGTACATCGACATCTTTTCCACCAAGTTCTGTTGCTATCTGAACTTTTGCTTTTTCAAAAGCACGCTCTTGCACAAGTGCAATAATTCGCTCAACCTCATCCACATCCAATGGCTTCTTGCCGTCTTTGCGTGTTATTTTGACTGCTATAGTCGTGCCCTTCACCAGCTCACCAGCGATACCAATGACTACTGCTCGTGCACTCACTCCAGCCTGTTCTTCAGCTGCGGCCAGTGCTTTATTACAGTTGGCTGTGACTGCTGCAATGTCAGAAACCGCACCGGCTTGCATATCACTCAACCCTTGATGTGCACGACCTACTCCGACAATATCTACCGATTGACCGTGAACTCGGCCAATCAAGGCTTTTACATTTTCTGTCCCAATATCAAGTGCTACTAAATAACGTTCGCTCGAACCACTCTTACCCCTAGATGGCATTTTCTCTTTAACAGAGGTTCTTAGCGTCGTTAACTTCTCAAGCATATGCAGTATATTGTACCATGATTACATAGCTGAGATAATGATTAGTTAGTTGTCTGGAATTGGTTCTACGCTTGGATTCGTCAAGAACATAACAGATCCCCCAATAAGAGTTTTTGTCTCATGTGGAATTCTGGGCAAACGCTGATCAAGGCTACTCGCGACATCACCACCGTGACTTATAACCGTTAAACCGAAAGGATTCCTAACCACATCAGGAATAATTCCGTTATCTAGCGACTCTTGGATGACACTATCACGGTGATAGCGTGGCTGATGAAGGACTGTTCTCTCTGTAATTGGCAGTTTGTATGTTGTGTTCATTTTTTCCTTTGATTATAGTGTTTTATTTTTTACAGACCACTTAAACTCAAATCTTCAGGGTTTCCAGCGTCTGTATTCTCTATCTCCGTAAGCTTCTAGTACTCTTGCAGTTCTCATACTGCGACCAACTCGTAAATCGTCTATTTGGTCAGGGAACAGTTGAGTTTCAGCTGCCTGCGTTACTACTTCGCCAAGCTGAATGACTTTTTTAGAATCTTCTTCTTCACCAAAACGATCGACTATTTCTTTGAATAATTCTTCCTCAGTTCGAGTGACCTCGTCGGCTTCTCTCGCCGCCCATCCATGTAACATGATTTCACCAACTGCAGTTATTCCTTCGTCAGGGGCATTCACTTGCACATGAAGCTCTTCTGAATCAATTTGTACATCAAACCTACCACCGACAGTGTCTTCTGCAAACAACTGATCAAGACCACGTACCAAGTCAAGAAATTCGCTCGACTCACACCTACCAAATGTTACTACTTGCGTTGTTGTGCTTTGAATGATTTCAGTTGAGGTTGTCATTTTTAAATTTTTTATTTTAATGATTCCTTACTGAAAACAATACGCTTGAAGGAAAATATTACCGTGATATATATCACACTTATGCTTTAAATTTTACTAAAACACTACATCTTGTGCATCAACTATTAGTGCAGCACTATTCGCTAGACAAGGACTGCTTTTATGCGCCTAATTCCGGACGAACTGGATTGCTCTTTTGTTATTTTGAATTTTTTATTGTCTTCAAAAAGTTGCAAGGTATTGTCCACGTGCGGACCACCACATATTTCAAAACTAAACGGTCGCTGTTCGTCTGGCTGATCTGGATCTTTCATAGAGTATATCTTGACCGTGTCGCCATAACGATCTCCAAACTGTCCAAGCGCACCCTTCTCTTCGATGGCTACTTGTGTTGGATATTCTTCCCAGCCAACTTGCAAATCTCTTGCTATCTGATCATTGACTATAGTTTCTACTCCTGTAATTTGCTCTGAAGTCATTTTTTCTGGATGAGAAAAATCAAATCGTAGTCGCTCTTCAGTAATATTAGAGCCGTGCTGCACAACGTGATCTCCCAATACGTCACGCAAAGCTTGATACATCAAGTGTGTGGCTGTGTGATATTTTTTATGAATCAATTGTTGACCACCTAAACCACCTTTGAAAGCTCCTTTTGTTGCTGTCTGTGAACGCTCACGCTGTTCTTTCATTTTAGCGTCAAACTCCGCTTGCCAATTTACAGAAAGCCTAATATCTCTTTTTGTTGCTTCCTCCAAAGTCAGCTCAACAGGAAATCCATACGTGTCATACATTGAGAATATAAAGCTCCCTGTAATGGTTGGTTTGATTTCGCCACCCTCCTGCATAGCTAAAATGTCTTTTTCAAAAACTTTTATCGCTTTACGCAATGTCTGTTTAAAAGCTTTCTCTTCTTTAATCAATACATTGATCACATCTTGTTCGTTTTCGAGTAGTTCTGGAAAGTCATCTCTGTAGAGTTCCGCTATAACTGGCGCTACTTCTTGCACAAAATTCTGCTCAATACCTAGATTGAAAGCTTTTAATATAGCACGGCGCATCATTCGGCGCATGACATAACCCTGCTCTTTATTGCTTGGCTTCACGCCGTCAACCGCCAAGAACATCGCACCCTTAAGGTGATCTGCGATTACTTGCATTTCGACTTTGTTGTCATCGTAATTTTTCTTAGATAATTTTTCTATTTTTTGGATAATTGGCCATAGCACGTCTATTTTGAACATATCTTGGCTCCCGATAGAAGCATTCGCAAGGCGCTCTAATCCTGACCCATGATCAATATTAGGCTTTTCTAGTAGTTCAAAGCCATTTTCAGTCTTTCTATAGCCCATGAAAACATTGTTACCTATTTCTATGAACCGTGGGCTCTCACTAGCAGGGTGCGGTTTACCCCAAATAGATTCGTCATGATGCTCGTCGCCGAAGTCGTAAAACATTTCAGAATCAGGACCGCAAGGGTCTCCAACCATAGTATTTTCTTCATCACCGCTACGACTCCACCAATTCTCTTTGCCATCATATAAGAAAATCCTACCACCCTGCATACCAACCTTGTCACCGTTGTCTGCGCTGCCTATTTCGACGACTTTAGCATCGATGCCGCGTTGTTTGAACTCGTTCTTCCACAAATCAATAGCATCTTCATCGCGTGGTATATTGTACTTTTCGTTGCCTATGTAGCACGTCACATAAACCTTCTGCGGATCAAGACCAACTATGTCAAATATGAATTCTGCGATCCATGGCACTTGTTCTCCCTTGAAATAATCACCCAGTGACCAGTTTCCTAGCATTTCAAATGTCGTCGTATGACTATCATCACCAACATCCTCAATATCTTGTGCTCGAAAGCATAGCTGGCTGTCAACAAGTCGAACACCTTGCGGATGCTCTTCACCTAAAAGGTAAGGAACCATTGGTTGCATGCCAGATCCTGTAAAAAGAACTCTTGGGTCTTCTTTCGGCACTAGTGAAGCGCGTGGAATAACCACGTGGCCTTTATCTTCAAAAAACTTTAAATACGCTCGTCTAATTTCTTGTGCTGTCATAAGTATCTATATTAACAGATTGATGATTAGGGTGAAATTCTAGTTATGACGTCACGACTATTTCCATTGTCAGTAGCAAGATATAGATTACCGTCGTTCGCTTGTACAATTGAGCGTATTCGTCCGAATTCTCCTTCAAACAATATTCGCTCATCGCTTAAATTGCCTTTGTCGTCAACTGCAAAACTAATAATTTTTTTGTCTTTTAGTGTTGCAGCTAACAAGCGGCCATTTAATTCACCCCATTCTTCTCCATATATAAACGTCGCTCCAGATAATGCAACAGTGCGATTTCCAGAAGACCACACCGCTTCTACTGCATCAGGATAAGCAGCCAAATCAGTCATTGGAACTGATTCGTTGTAGCCAGGAACAGGGTTCCAGCCAAAGTTGCCTGGTTGCAAAGTGTTCAACTCGTCATCGACATCTGGACCATGCTCAGCAGACACTCCAATATAGCTGGCATCTTTTGCAAAAGCGATTCCTTGAGTATTTCTATGACCATAACTATAGACACGAGCATCAAATGGTGGGTTAAGATTACCAAGCGCAGGTGAGCCATCTCTGTTGACACGTAATATCTTGCCGCCAAGACTTGCTGGGTCTTGTGGTGTTGTGCCAATCGCAGCGTCTCCAGTCGCTACCCATAGAAAATTATCAGGCCCAAAATCTACTCGACACCCTGAATGTCGTCCGCTTGCTGCAGTTGGCATACCATCAATGACTACTGTTTCATTAGATACCTCAAGCGATTCTAGGTCTAGTTGCCATCGCACGACCCGCACATCATCTGTCGTGTTGTAGCACATATAAATATACTTATTTTCTTCAAATAACGGATCGACAGTTAGCCCGAGCAACCCACCCTCTCCTCTAGCGTCAAGATCACCAGGAGTCACAATTTCTGTCGTGAGTCCATCTCTGAATGCTTGCAAGCTGCCAGCACGTTCGTTAAACAATATTGTTCCATCACCTAACGTAGCAATTCCCCAGGGCTTGTTAAGCTCACCAACGACTGTCTGCCGAGTCAAAGTGACATCGTCGCCAACTAATTCATCAGTGTTTGTGTCTAATGGTGCGCGAACAAGTCTAGTTGCTCCAACAAAAACAACAAGACCTAGTAATAAACTCAATATGGCTATCAAAAATAGAGATTTCTTATTCATACTATGTAGTATAGCAATTAAAATAATTCTATTTAATAGGATGTCCGTACTTTTTTGCCAATGCCTCTACATCAGGTATGCCGAATTCTTTGGCCCATTTATCCATTTTTTCGGCTTGCAAAGGCAAATCACTAGATAACTTAGCTTTGAACGTATCATATCGGTTAAAAAGAGGGTGCTTGGAATGAAAACGATCACCCCAACAGAGCAATCTACCCTCGATTTCTTTAGGAAAGTAGTTTTTGTACGGTATAGCTAAATCGCGCTGCCTAATTTCTTCAGCGCTCAATCCAAGAAGCACATGAGTCTCCACTGCACTACAAATTCTTTCATCGACACCTTATCCGCGTAGTACAGCGGCGCCGTAAAGAGCATGGCCTGGATAGCAACGTCCAAAGTCTTTCATATGTTTATCAGCTCCAACGAATACGTATGAGCCAATGTCGTGCAACAGACAAGCTGCTCTGAGTATTTCGATATTTACATCTACTGAGGTTTTTGCTGCTGAGTGTAGTGCTATTTCTGCAACGATTTCTCCGTGTGTTTTAATAAGCTCATAATATTTCTCGTTAGGGGAGTATTTTTTTAGAAGAGATTCAATTAGTTTTTTATCTGGAATCATAATAATCCTATTATACCGCCGCCAATACAGATATCTCCATCGTAGAATACTGCTGATTGACCAGGAGTGAGCGCTCTAATGCCCTCCGACAAGTCAACAGCCGCTGTATTATTAGAAACAGTTTTGAAGCGACATTCAATAGTTTTTGCACGGTGGCGTGTCCTTACTTGGTATGATTTTCCAGTCTCTGGTGGATTGGTAATCCAATGGGTAGAAGCAAGTTGTATAGCTTCAGACCACAAATTACTATCTTGAATATCATTTGTGACGTAAACTTCATTTTTGTCCATATTTTTACCAGTCACATAATATGGCAAACCGCCACCGACATCTAGGCCGTGGCGTTGCCCGATAGTGTAGAAAATAGCTCCTTCATGTTTGCCAATACTATCCCCTATTTGATCAATAATTTCACCAGGTTCTGTTTCAACATACTGGCTCAAAAACTCTTTTATGCCTACTTTTCCAACAAAACAAATTCCCATAGACTCTTTTTTGTTTGCAGTTACTAGGTGACGTTTTTTCGCCTCCACACGTACTTGCGGTTTTGTTAAATCGCCTAAAGGGAACAGTGTGTGATGCAAAGCTTCACTTGTGACTCTATATAAAAAGTATGTCTGATCCTTATTGTCATCTATTGCGGTCATTAATTGGCCACCTCTGGTGTTTGCGTAGTGGCCAGTCGCTATAAAATCTGCTCCGTCTTTGCGAGCAAGCTCATAAAATAACTTAAACTTAATCTCTTGATTACACATGACATCTGGGTTAGGCGTTATTCCGGATTTGAATCCATCTAGCATATACTCAACAACCTTATCAAAATACTCTTTTTCAAAATCATACATCAAAAACGGTATGCCAAGCTTGACCGCAACCCTTTTAGCGTCTTGATAATCTTCTTTCCAAGGGCATGGAAAACCTGGCAAATCTTTTGACCAGTTCTTCATGTAGACACCAGTTACGTCATATCCTTGTTCCTGCAATAAAGCAGCAGCCACAGAGCTATCAACTCCTCCACTTAAACCAACAAAAACTTTCTTACTCATAGATGTTCATTTTAACAGATTGAATAGAAAGTAGATATTCAGGAAAACATTAGGTGTAGCTCATTCAGAATAATTATTTTACCCAACCAGTTTATCTGGTAATAAACAAATGTAACTCTTGGGAGAAGAACATTCAGAGCAATCTGGTTCTGCCAGTTGTCCAGCACGATAAGAAAAGGGTCCTCCCTTGTCTTATATTTTTAAATATCAGCGAATGGGTGCTCGCCGTTTTCTATGCGTTTCTTCATATTGTGAAGCATATACCGTTTCCCTAACCAGAACGTCGATATAATAAATGGAATCAGCAACGTCGCAGGCCACCAAACAACTTCAATTCTAGTCGTATTGAATGTACCAAGCTCACCATCTTCACCAGTAGATCCACCTTCATTCACCTGAGACAATGGTCCATTAGCGACACCCACTAACTGCAAGAAGGCTGCAACTCCGTTAGCGTCGACTACTTTTATGACTATATTATAAACACCAGGCTCACCGTATTCATGAGTTAAATCTATTGTGCCAGGAAAAGGTTCTGTGAATAAATCTGCTTCAGTCCCATCACCCCAATCAACGCTGAAAGCGTATGGTCCGGTACCACCACTTAAAATAACTGGGTAAGTCAGTGTCTGACCCGGGTTGGCACCACGCTTTGCAAAATTACTTGTTACTGTGACACGTGATGGTGCTCCAACGCTGTCATCTCTAAATGTCACTATGACTATGTTCGAATCAGGGCCAGGTTGATCTAGATCATCAAACACTCTTGCGACTAACTCGTTTGTACCAACGAACAAATCAGTTTGCAGGCTAAAGTTACCACCAATACACTGCACAGATCCGGCGAATACGTTATTTTTAAATATCTTTACTAATAATCCATCGGGGCAAACACCGGTCACTATGACAGGCAAATCGCTAACAACTGATCCATTAGTAGGAAAGCTGATCGTTGCTCCGCTTGTTGGAGGAGGGGCACTAATAGAGCCCGTTAAACCAGCAGATCCGGATTGAACCGGATCTGAGCTTTGAGCGCTTGCACTGTTGGCGCCAAGCACTAAAAATAGTGCAACGACAACAAAAGAGATGGTTACAACCATTCTCTTCATATCCGCCCATGTGGATGGTATGAACTGTTTCATAGTTTGTATTTTTACTTTATTATTTATTTTTTATGTAACATATTCAATTATAAACGCTTGTGGCCGAAACCACAAGCGTTTATACTAACTTTTTCGACTAATTATTTTCGTCGTTTTGTAGACTTTGTGACGTGCTTTCGGTAAAGGAAGAACCCTCCGACAAACAGAACAACAACGAGAACAGCTAACAACACTATCAACCAAGCTGGTACATACCAGAAGCTTGAAGTAACACTGAATATCTCGCCACCATTACCATATGACACATCTGCGCTAATTGTGTAGCGTCCTGGCCAGGTAATCGGACTTTCTTCTTCTGTTTCTTGTTCGCCGTTAACTGTTTTGGTTTCGACGTTAAGAAGTCTGTCTTTGAATACACGAGTACTGTCAGGCAACACGTTACCTCTTGGAGTCAAATTGTTTAACTCATAGCTAAATACTTCATTTCCGCTCATATTAGAAAGTGATATTTTTCCAAATGGCTTGACAAAGCTGCCACCGTCGTTAGTGATAGCGGTACCAATGAAGTTAGGCTTCTTCGTAAACAAACTGCCTTGGCTGTCATCTAAGAATCCACTAACGTAATCAACAATAACTTTTTGTTCTATGTCACCAGGCACTTCGATAAGTACTAGTGATGCAACACTTGCAGTAAGCGAAACTTGCCCGTCGCCTTGTTCTGCTTGGCCTACTGGAATTGCTTGATAACGAATAGCTCCGTAATATCCGCCCGCAAATGCATTTTCGGGTACGTTAACTGGTACAGTTACGTCCACAGATTCACCAGGCGTTAGTCTTATATCTTCAAGCCCGCTCAAAAATCCACGTATACTTGCAGCGGATTCTTCAACTTCTTCCAGCAACAACCTTGGGTCACCAGTTACATCGTCGGCAACGAAGTCGTTGATGACTGGTCTTGCAATAATATCATCGCTAGTCACGTTTCGAACATTTATCACGACTTCGTCATTCGCACCAGGCAGAACACTTAGTTCAGTTCTGGTAGGAGATAGACTGATCCCGCTTCCACCGGACCCACCAGTATCTTGTGCAATAACTCGACTTCCAGCAATCACCATAGTCAACATCAACAATGATGCAACTGCAGCAAACGAAAATCGTCTTAAAACGTTTGTCATTTTTATATTTCCCTCTCTTTACTCACTTTTATATGATTCTATTTAAGCTTAAAATAAATTAATGCTTATGGCAAGTGTTTTACGTCAAAAAGATGCAACTGCCGTAAAACTTAATGTTGATGCGTATATACCTGGCGCTTGATTGGCTGCAATATTCACAATATAACTAGCAGTAAATCTTGTAAACTCTGTTGTTATTGGCGAGCTCGCTATTCGGTCTCCGTTGGCAAATCTAAATCTATTTGCTACCGCATAATTCGGATCTGCCACACCACTACCCGCGCCATCCCTGCCGGCACCGACGTTTGGATTAGAATTAGCTATCAAGTTGAACCCAAATTGACTATTGCCAGGAGCGCTAGATGTCTGTGTTGTCAATGCAGGAATGATATTGTTACCAGATGTCATTGTTTGACCATTTATAAATGCATTATATCCAGTTAAGTCATTTGTGGCGGTAGAAAACTGCAAAGTTGCAGTTGACGCAGTGTTCTCATTGAACTCACCAAAATCTAGTAAAAATCCATTGACCGATGAGCAGTCAACAGAGACTGTCTGTGCAACACAGAATGTCATATATGGCGGCACATAGGCTCCCACATTGAACACCGGCGTCATAGAGAATGCAACCGCACCAGTTTCGTTATTTAATCCACTTCCATCAGTGCTAGCAAAAGTGGTAATCCTGACATATACCGTCTGATTGACCAATGATGGGTTTGTAATATTCTGTAATTCGTATGTTGATAATGCGAGGTTATTCGGACTTGGAGCACGGGTCATAAGAAGTGTGTTTGAATCAGAATTAGCTAGATCTACACTGAAACCAGTATTGCCTGATTGCGACGCAATGGTTGTTGCTGCGATATTAAGATCAAGCCCAGTCGGTATAGTGCAAGGGTCATCTATAAGTGGAGAATTACTACAAAAATCGTATTCCATAGATCCAAGTATTGATGGCGTAATATGTCGGAACGAAATTCTGTAAGAATTGTTTGTCGAATCAGGAATTGCATTGCTAATAATAATGTTTCTATCGTCTATCTGCGTATTGTAGGCAGAAGCATTGAAAAAAAACAGCACTGGCGCTATCAGTAATGATAGCGCCAGAATGAGCGTCGTTTTTATATTTAAGTTCTTCACCGTTTTCTTTTTTATGTTTAACTCATATTTACTGTTATGTTATCTACATTAAAATGTTGGCGTTGCGACAAAGTCGATGTCAACATCATATGTACCTGTTGGAGTGGTTGCTGCTGCTGTTGCTCCAAATTTTAGGATCAAAGCTTCATCTTCTATGACTTTGATCGTAGAGCCACCTGAGCTTGCGATGTTGGTGTATGTACCATCATCTACCCATGCGTAGCCATTTGTCGTGTTGTATGCATTTGCACCAGCACCGACGTAGTTAGCTTGCGGTGTTAAGTTGGTATCACCAGTACTGTAGTCACATGTGTAACTTGTTCCTGGGTTGCTACCACAGTTGACACCACCAATTGTCATACCAAACTCTTCAACGCCTCCAGTAATCACACCTTGTGTTGCACCAGCTGAGTTAAAGCATTGATCAATGACAGACGCTGCACCGACACATGATGCGCCGTCTACTTTTAGCGTACCGCTACCTGATTCTTGTAGTGCTGCGTAGCTGATCACTGTACCGTTTACTGCATTGGTGTTTACCATTGCAATACCGTTTGTTGCGTTACCGCCATTAGTGGTTGCAACTGGAGTTTCTGACAGTGTGTTGTCTACAACACCAAGGTTAACGTTTGTACCATCGACATCTGAACAGTCATCTAAGTCTGCTGAGTCATCGCTGTTACGTGGAACGTCACCACCGCCTAGATCTGAAGCATCGGCGTCATCAGTGACAGTTGAGCCGACACAGAATGCTAAACGTTCCTGCACACGAGCGCTAACGTTCAATGTCTGTGAAGTACTTTGTGCAACTGCACCTTCCCAAACTAATGTTGAAGCGTTTTGTGTTGCTGCATCGTTATACAAACGCATTCTGACGTAGAATGTTGTGTTTGCATCTGTGTCGTGAGTGAGACCTGTAAGTGTGATTCTTGCATCTGTGTTACCAGACTCACTTAGAGGCTCTGTTCGTGTAACAAGAAGTTGATTGTTTGCTGCAGATGTTCCAACTGTAGCGTTTCTACCTGGTCCAAAAGCACCATCAACAAAGTTTGTTGCGTTTGCAAAACCAGACTGAGCATCCCATGCTGCAGTTCCAGTTGGCGTGTTAGCTAATGTATCTGAATCGTAAGCCGCTAACGGATCGTCAGTGAACTCAAACTCAATTGCTTCAACATCTTCAGTTAAGTTCGTTGGTGTGTCGAACTCAAATGTTATGTCAAACGCTGTGCCTGGAATAGCGTTTGTTACTTCAGCTTTACGGTTTGTTAGCTGCACGGTTGCTGCAGATGCTGAGTTTACCAATAGTACTGGTAAAACACTTGCACCAACAAGCACGGCTGCTTGGAACCATAGTACTGATTTGCGCATAGATTGTCCTATACGCGCATTTTGTATATGCATATTTTTTCCCTTATTTGTTTTTTATAGTTTTTGTTAGTTTTATGTACCTTATAAATGTACCATAAGCGTTTTTTGTCTGCAAGTGTTGTCAACACAATTATGCCTCACTTTTCCACAGAAATTTTCAAAATGAAACGAGCCAAGATATTTCTTGGCTCGTACATAGGTTTGCAATAGTTCCTAAAACAACTTATTAGTTGTTATTTATAGTTCTTCGTCGTTATGTTATCTACATTAAAATGTTGGCGTTGCGACAAAGTCGATGTCAACATCATATGTACCTGTTGGAGTGGTTGCTGCTGCTGTTGCTCCAAATTTTAGGATCAAAGCTTCATCTTCTATGACTTTGATCGTAGAGCCACCTGAGCTTGCGATGTTGGTGTATGTACCATCATCTACCCATGCGTAGCCATTTGTCGTGTTGTATGCATTTGCACCAGCACCGACGTAGTTAGCTTGCGGTGTTAAGTTGGTATCACCAGTACTGTAGTCACATGTGTAACTTGTTCCTGGGTTGCTACCACAGTTGACACCACCAATTGTCATACCAAACTCTTCAACGCCTCCAGTAATCACACCTTGTGTTGCACCAGCTGAGTTAAAGCATTGATCAATGACAGACGCTGCACCGACACATGATGCGCCGTCTACTTTTAGCGTACCGCTACCTGATTCTTGTAGTGCTGCGTAGCTGATCACTGTACCGTTTACTGCATTGGTGTTTACCATTGCAATACCGTTTGTTGCGTTACCGCCATTAGTGGTTGCAACTGGAGTTTCTGACAGTGTGTTGTCTACAACACCAAGGTTAACGTTTGTACCATCGACATCTGAACAGTCATCTAAGTCTGCTGAGTCATCGCTGTTACGTGGAACGTCACCACCGCCTAGATCTGAAGCATCGGCGTCATCAGTGACAGTTGAGCCGACACAGAATGCTAAACGTTCCTGCACACGAGCGCTAACGTTCAATGTCTGTGAAGTACTTTGTGCAACTGCACCTTCCCAAACTAATGTTGAAGCGTTTTGTGTTGCTGCATCGTTATACAAACGCATTCTGACGTAGAATGTTGTGTTTGCATCTGTGTCGTGAGTGAGACCTGTAAGTGTGATTCTTGCATCTGTGTTACCAGACTCACTTAGAGGCTCTGTTCGTGTAACAAGAAGTTGATTGTTTGCTGCAGATGTTCCAACTGTAGCGTTTCTACCTGGTCCAAAAGCACCATCAACAAAGTTTGTTGCGTTTGCAAAACCAGACTGAGCATCCCATGCTGCAGTTCCAGTTGGCGTGTTAGCTAATGTATCTGAATCGTAAGCCGCTAACGGATCGTCAGTGAACTCAAACTCAATTGCTTCAACATCTTCAGTTAAGTTCGTTGGTGTGTCGAACTCAAATGTTATGTCAAACGCTGTGCCTGGAATAGCGTTTGTTACTTCAGCTTTACGGTTTGTTAGCTGCACGGTTGCTGCAGATGCTGAGTTTACCAATAGTACTGGTAAAACACTTGCACCAACAAGCACGGCTGCTTGGAACCATAGTACTGATTTGCGCATAGATTGTCCTATACGCGCATTTTGTATATGCATAAGCGTATACTTCTCCTTTATTTAAATTTTGTTTTTGTTTTAGGTAATTGCTTATACATAGTAACTGCTGATCTGTTATAGATCAATATAATGTAGTATTAAGTTATCCACAATCGTTGTTAATAAGTCGACACTAATACAATGTCATGTTCGACTGCGTACAGTCCTGCAGGAGTAATGCTTGATACGTTTGCCAAGTAACTAACAGTAAAGTACGTGCGGCCCCATGCTAGCCCTGTCGGAGAAGAGCGAGCAATAATATCGCCTTGAGCATATTTAAACGTTCCGTCAGTGTCATACCCAGCTGCAGCTATACCGTTTGCAAAGTTAGTATCAGGGTCTGGTGATGGATTTAATCCCACGCCTAGTGTTGTATTTTCTACAAGATTTATACCAAATTCCTCTTGCCCTTGCGTCGGCACCGCGGCCGGATCTAATGGATCTATTTCCTCTCCAGATTCACTAGTGAGTGATGTTGAAGCAGTCTGTACCACATAGTCACCATTAATATAGCTTCTCACGTAGAAATTACCAGCTCCTGTGCCGGTGCTTGATGGAGTTAATATTCCTAGATCTACATTGCTTGCCTGCACGACTAGCTCAAGATATTCATCAGACGGATTAATAAATCCAGCCGCGGCAGTGTAGTTTGTACTTGAGCCAAATCCAACTGCCAGGTCGCCTGCAGAAAATCGCCCACTGTAACTTGCAGAGGTAGAGTCGATTGAACTACCTGTGTTAAATGAAGCCTCAGGTACCTGAAAATTAGTAGAGCTTGGCGTTTGAGCGCTCACAGGAACGCTTACTAACAATAGTAGCCCCACAACAACGAACAACTTTTTTCTCATACTTCATACTATAGCATTTATGCTTTTACAGATCCTATATAAAAATAGCTAGAATTACAGTAGTTGGAATGAGTCTATTATCCCTTTGAGTGCTCGTCCGCTTGGCGTAAATGTAGAATCTTGGTAAGTAAGCTTATACTTATGAGTCGTGCCGTCAGATGCGACGTGCTCAAAAAACTCATTGCCTCCAATTAAACTGACAAGAACGACAAAAGAGTTGCCGTCAGGATTACATGGAAATTCTGCTTCATTAAACACGACTCTGGCTTGCTCTTTGGATCCTTCAGGCACCAAAGTGCTGCAGTTATCAGAAATGCCAAATGGTGCTGCCAATCGATTCCCTTCAATTTTGATTGGTATGTTTCGAGTGGTATTCTCGTTATCTAGTGCAATGGGTGTAATGTCGTCAATCTCTACTACGAATTCGTGTTGCACCAGGTTAGCATTATACGACCGATAAACGAATTTATTAGGATTATTTATATCCGTGACTTCTCTCCAGGACTCGTCAGCCTGAAATTGAAAATATGGCGTTCTAAAAACAT
>Ga0306866_1000261_pt1 | contig 18342 bp, 32 predicted proteins | sample AntRauTorckE5432_FD_190450 | JGI IMG/M metagenome (GOLD analysis project Ga0306866, IMG submission 190450) | Saline lake microbial communities from Rauer Islands, Antarctica - Metagenome Torckler E5 #432 (v2) (version 2) | ecosystem: Environmental > Aquatic > Non-marine Saline and Alkaline >...
AAAGCAATTTAAAGAAGGTTATAAAGAGGCGATTAGAAACCTTGCTATAATTATTAAGCAAGAAACGGAAATAGATGTACGTAAGTGATATTACGCACAACTATTATATATCAACCACATATCATAAAGTATTGTAAATGAAGTAATTATATTATGAAAAACGACAAAATTCTTAAAGTTTATGAAAATAAATTAAGTTTTAAAAATTACTCAAGTAGAACTATAAATATATATGTGCATTACGTTAGCACATTTTTAAGTGAAATTGATATTGATGACTCTTACCAAATAACAACAAAACAAATAGTTGGTTTTTTAGAGAATAAAAAATACACTTCAATAAGTCAGCAAAACCAATATATTGGTTCGATAAAATTATTTGCACGATATATTTTGAATAAAAAAGATATTCATTTATCAAAAATTGAAAGACCAAAAAAAGAAAAAAAATTACCTCAAGTAATTGATAAAAGCTTTTTACTAAAGAGAATTAGTAAAATAAAAAATATCAAACATAAGACAATCATTTCTTTAGCATACTCAACAGGTATGAGGGTTTCTGAAGTTATTAATCTAAGAATGGAGCATATTGATTCAGCGAGAATGATTATTAATATAATAAATGGTAAAGGTAAGAAAGATAGAATAGTGCCGTTATCAACTAATATCTTAACTCTACTTAAAAATTATTACATGGAGTATAGACCAAACATATTTCTATTTAATGGTCAGAATTCGATACAATATTCAACGACTAGTTGTAATAAAATAGTGAAAAAATATATTGGATCACAATATCATTTCCATTTATTAAGACACAGTAGCTTTACTGCGATGTTAGAATCAGGCACTGATTTAAGAATAATACAGTCCATTGCAGGACATAATTCATCCAAAACAACCGAAATTTATACTCATGTTTCTAAGAAATTATTATGTAATGTTGTTACACCTTTGTAACAATTGTTAATTATTTTCGTATCTTTAAGTAAAAAAACACATAATGGCTATCATAATATTTTTAATTATATTGGTACTTATCATATTTCCAGAGATATTTGCAGTTATTGCATTATTATTTATGGTTGTTCTTGAGTTTATCTTAAGGTTATTTGGTAAAAGCCTTGATGATGAACCAAAAAAGAAAAGCAAATGAAATTAACAGTAGATGCAGTTGTGTTCTCATATATTGAGGGTGAATTAAAGGTTCTTTTAATTAAAAGAGCTTTTGAACCATTTAAAGGTCAGCTTGCGTTAGCAGGTGGTTATGTTCAAGAAGACGAAACTACAGAGCAAGCAGTTCTACGTAAACTTAAAGACGAAACAGGTGTTAATCTAGACTATCTAGAGCAACTATATACATTTTCGGATGTAGAACGTGATCCGAGAGGAAGAATTATTACTGTCACCTATTATGGACTTATAGCACCATTGAAAACGGAGTTTACTACAAATAAACATGCAAGTGATATTGGTTGGTATGATCCATATGATATTAGTTTCTATGGTTGTGGTGTTGCGTTTGATCATATGAAGATTATTAATTATGCCTTGGGTAGATTGAGAAATAAAATAAGATATGAACCAATCGGTTTTGATTTACTACCACAGTATTTCACAATGACTGAGTTGTATATGTTATACACTTCTATCCTTGAACAAGAAATTGACCGAAGAAATTTCTTAAAGAAGTTTAAAAAGTTTAATCTACTTAAAGAAGCACCATTTAAGAATAGTACTGGAGGTAAAGGTCGTAAAGCTCAATTATATGAATTTGATGAAGAAAAATACCTTGTTTTAAAAAGAGACGGATTTAATTTTGACATATGAAATCAGATAAAAAAATAACTAATCAATATTTAGTTGAAATTTCGGACATTGAAGTTAATGACAATTATTTTACTAGTAAAGCGGTAAGTAAAAAGTTTGCTAAGAATGAACTTGGTAGTTCAATACCTAACATAGGTGCTTTCACCTACATTGGCTTCGACCAAGTGTTACATTACGTGCAGTTAGTATTGACTTGGGAATTATTAATTGGATTCATATGAAAGCTTATTTAGAACAAACCAACAAGATTTGGTTCGATGATTTTGTATACATATCATTAATGCCACTTATGGATAGAGGTATTGAAGTTGTTCCTTTTGATGAATTAGATGCTGATGATTTCTTTGCTAGAACAGTTTTCAGTAAACAAGACATACTCATTGGTTCAGTTGAAGCTACTAATATGTTTTTTGATGCATTGGATGTTGATGCACCAACGTATATTGGCTATCCAGAAGAGTTGAATGAATTTTATGGTAGGAAAATATATAAAACTACATTTGGTGAAAGACCCAAGGAGTATCCGTATTTTCTAAAACCAGCCAATGACATTAAATTATTTACTGGATCACTAGTTGAGAATGATGGTCATATCGATATCATAAAAAATTGGATGGCTAATAGACCAATAGAGGACTCTCTTGAGATGTATATATCAGAACCAATAGATTTTGTTAGTGAATACAGATGTTTTGTATTAGAGCAGAATCTTGTTGGAATGAAACATTATCAAGGTGATTTTACCGTCTTCCCGAATGTCGATGTTGTAAATCAGATAATGAATACGTATAGTAATTGTCCTGTTGCATATACTATTGATGTTGGTGTTACATCTACAGGTGAAACGTGTATTGTGGAATTAAATGACTTTTGGGGTATTGGTTCATATGGTCTTGATGGTAACACGTATGTTAATATGTTAATTAGGAGATTCCATGAAATAATGAATAAATGAATTACAGAGAAGCCATAAAATACCCTAAAACATTTCACTTTGATTTCTCCGATTCATTACAAAATGATGATAGGAGATTAGAAAAATTAGAGGATTTTGAAGGAAAGGATGTTGTTGTCACTATTAAAATGGATGGTGAAAATAGTACTATATATAAAGATTATTATCACCCAAGGTCAGTGATTGACGATAGTCATGAATCTAGAAATTGGTTAAAGGGTTATATTGCTAATTTCCAATGGAATATGGATGGTAATCACAGGATATGTGGTGAAAACATGTATGCCGAACATTCTATTAAATACCATGACTTGGAGACATTTTTCTATGTGTTCAGTATCTGGCAGAATGATCCTAATGTATGTATGTCATGGATGAGAACAAAAGTACTTTGTGAAATGTATGGTCTTAAGACTGTGCCTGTCTTATATGAAGGTAGATTTGATTATAATAAAATCAAAGATTTATATCAATCACTGGATTTTGAGAAGCAAGAAGGTATTGTAGTGAGAGTTGCAGATGAATTTGCATATAATAACTTTCAAACTCACGTGGCGAAAGCTGTTAGACCTAAACATGTTTCTACTGATGAACATTGGAAGAAGACTTGGAAACCAAATAAACTGAAAAAATAAAAACTATGATTAATAATTTTAAAGATTTGAAAAAGAAAATCACTTCAAACGAAGAACGTGATATTTGTAGATTAATATATTTTGGTCTTAAAATAAAAAATCAAGGTTTAAATGAGGAATTGAGTGAGAATTTCGAAGATAAATATTTGTAACATGGAATTTAAATATAGATTGTTAGGTGTTAGTGTAGCAACATTATGTATGTACCTTATTGGTAGTTTTATTGCATGGGATTTAAATCCAATGAATTGGTGGTTATTTACATTATGGAGCGTAAAGCCCACTCATCACGTAGTGTGGGTGGGATGTAAGCGACCTTATCTTAATTATTTTAAATAAATTTTGTTATTTCTTTAATTTTTTGTATATTTGTACATATTTATATATGATGCTAAAGGCTTTTAAATATAAAATTAACCCCACAAATGAACAAACCATTCTGCTGAATAAGCATATTGGTAGTAGTAGGTTTGTATATAATCTTGCTCTTGAAACAAAGAACAGTGCATATGTTGGTAATAAAGTGAACCTTTCTTGCTTCGCTTTGCATAAACAACTTACTGAGCTTAAAACTGAATGTGAATGGTTAAAAGAAATTAATAGCCAATCCCTACAACAAAGTATAACTAACTTAGATAAAGCATATACTGCTTTTTTTAAAGGACAAAATAGTTTTCCTAAATTTAAAAAGAAATCAAATGGTGGTAGTTTTAATATTCCACAAAATGTAATTTTAGAGAATAATAAACTCATAATACCAAAGTTTAAAAAAGGAATTGATATTGTCCTACATCGACCAATCAAAGGCGAAATAAGACAAGCAACAATAAGTAGAACACCTACTGGTAAATACTTCGTATCTATACTTTGTGAAACTGGTGATGTAATTAAAACAAAACTAACAATTAAAGAAGAAACTACAATTGGTATTGATTTGGGAATTAAAACATTTATTGTTGTATCAAACGGTAAAGAATATGATAATCCAAAGTTTCTTCGCAAAGCACAAAGTAAATTAAAATATATACAGAGAAAATATTCAAAGAAAAAAGGTAAAAGAACAAAACAAAAATTGGCTGTGCTACACGAAAAAGTAGCAAATCAAAGAAAAGATTTTTTGCATAAGGTTTCAAGTGAGCTAATCAATAACCACGATAGTATCGCAATTGAAACACTTCAAGTATCTAATATGTTAAAGAACCATACCCTTGCACAAGCAATACAGGATGCTGGGTGGGGAATGTTTGTAACTATGTTAGAATACAAAGCAAAATGGCAAGGTAAGAACATAATGAAGATTGGAACATTTGAACCATCTTCAAAGACTTGTTCTTGTTGTGGACACATCAACAAAGAACTAACCCTAAAAGACCGTGAATGGACTTGTAAAGGTTGTGGAACTTTGTTAAACAGAGATGTAAATGCAGCGATAAATATTAAGAATTTTGCATTAAGAAATTATTTGTCAGGGACTGACAGAAAAAATCAAGGTAAGTTGCCAACATTAGTTGGAGCGTTGACCCTTGAAGCCCAACCCATCGCCTCTGGCGTGGGTGGGTAGTTCACGATAATATTGGGTAGAATATTTGTAGCTATTTATATTGTTGCTCTAGTATCATCACTAATTAATGATGAAATATGATACACACTTTTAAATCAGAAGAACATGGTTGGTTGAGTAATATGACAATATGTAAAATTCAACTTAAAGGAAGATTTTTTAAATCAGTAGAACATACATATGTATCTGAAAAACGAGGTGATGATGAATGGAGAACATATTGTGCAAACCAAGGGTTTCATCCAAATAGTCATAGTCCATACCAAATAAAAAAGAAGGGTCAAGACATCACCATAAGACCTGATTGGGATGATGTAAAGCTCTTGGTTATGGAACACTGTCTACGTGAAAAATTTAAACATGAGCCTTTTAGAACATTACTTAAAGAGACTGGTAATCAGAATATCCAAGAAGGTAATTACTGGGGTGATGATTACTGGGGTGTTGATTTAAAGCAAAATCCTAATGTTGGTGAAAACCATCTTGGTAGATTGATAATGAAAATAAGAGAAGAGTTATTATGAGCTTTACGGATAAAGAAAGAGACGAAAAACTTGCTAAGTTGGGTTGGACTGTGGTATGTGAATCGCCATTAGAGATGGAACATTTTGAAGGTTCATTTGCTTCTGGATTGGCAGCAAGTATTGTTATTGATGAACTTATGTTAAATTTTGAAGATTATTACAAAGAAGAATAAATATTATGAAAGAATTTTTTGAATTAACGGAAAATCATATTAAATTGTTACAGAATGCATATGTTGGATGAGATGGTTGTGAATATGGAGCACCTGCAATTCATTGTAAAAGACCTTATAGTAATAGTTCTGTTGAATATGATATTGCTAAAATAATTGGTGTTGAGTATGATGACGATGATCAAAGAGCAGAATTATGAGAGTTACATTCCAAACGCAAACAGCATTACAAATAATATTAACAACTAGATCATTTGAAGTTGGAACATATGAAAAAATGAATTCATATGATGACACTAGTTGGAAGAAAATAGGATAAATGGAAAACATCAAATGTAAGATCATAGCAAATAGATCACAATTAGAAAATGTTGGTATTAGTAATAATATTAGCAATCTAACAGGATATATTCAAAAAGAATATGGTACTGGTTTTTATGTTATCAAAATACCTAATTTTAGAATTAATAGTTGGTTAAGTAGTGATATTATAGTGGATATACCGAAGACTTTTGTAACTGTTTATCCTCCTGAGTTAACTGACATTAAGATATTTGTTGATATGGATGGTGTATTATGTGATTTTCATGGTGCATATAAAACTGCATTAATTAATAACCCAGATATTAAATATCCACAATCTCAATATGGTTTCTTTTCTAGCTTAGATATGATACCTAATAAGTATAATTATTTGAGTAAATTTTTTGATGTAAGAATATTAACATCACCATCAGCAATGAACCCGATGTGTTACACTGAGAAAAGATCATGGGTTGAACAACATCTTGGTTTAGATGCTGCACTAAATATGATAATATCTCCAGATAAAAGTATCGTTGGTGGTGAGAACGATTACCTGATTGATGATTTAGATAATCATGAGCGTAGTAGACAACAAGACTTTAATGGAACGCTAATACATTATGGTTCAGAGGAATTTCCAGATTGGATCGCAGTGTCTAAATATTTTATCGAACAGTATAATCTAAAAATACATGAAAAAGCTAGTTGAGAAAACATTAAACTATGATGCCAATACAATCGAGGAAGCATTAGAATATATTGACTATAGAAATAAACAATTACTAAAGTTTGGATATTCGGTTCAAGTAACTTTAATACGTGAAGATTATATTGTAATTCATTATAAACATCATAAAGATACTGAAGAAAATTTCGGTGTAATTTACTTATTGAAAGATTCAAGAGGTAAAGGTAGATATTTAGAACTAATTGAAAAACACAACATACATGTTGTCACATTATCAGAATGTAACATTGGTCAATATCTAAAAGGTAAAGAAATTTCATTTACTGAGCATTTTCATGGTAATGCATATTTATATATTCAACAATATTATGGTTCTGATGTGGCTGAAAGAAGCCAAGTCCCATATATCTATCATATAGATGAAGGTGGTGGTATATTAGAGCATATCGGTGCTAGTCGCTTGGTTAAGGATGCATATTATCTTCATCCATTTTATCAAGCAGATGAAGCATTTCAAATGAATCTAACTAAACATGTACCATCTTCTTCTGGAGCAATAGCATTAGCTATGGAATATAGACATGTTGCAAATTCTTATCTCTCAAAAGACAAACCAAGTAATTTTATTGGTTTTTCATGTCCAGAGGTTAAGCAGATGTTGATTGCTGACAAGGTTCAGAATTATAAAGATTTTCTATTATATCATAAAGGTGTACACAGGAGAAGTGATGAACTAGATGAGTATTTCAATAATTGGTTTGAAATATTAGAAATTAAATATGAGAATATCAGCAACATTATTACTTGATATTCGTACCTATAAATAAATATTAGATAAGATGAATTTACAAGAGAAAATTAAAGGTGATTTAAAAGTTGCTATGAAAGAAAGTAACAAAGAAGCTAAGGACATTATTCGTGTTGTTATTGGTGAGTTTAATCGAGTAGGTAAGGAAGTTTCAGATCAAGAAGCAACAGCTATCATTAAAAAAATGGTTGCTAATGCTAATGAGATGAATAACACTGCCGAAGCTGATTTCTTGAGTAAATACCTACCTAAACAATTATCTGAACACGATTTAAGAAATATCATTCAAGGTATATTATCATCAGAACATAACATTTCTTCTATGAGAGATATTGGTAGAATTATGGGAATTCTTCAAAAAGAGTATGCTGGAATGTATGATGGTAAATTAGCATCAACAATCATCAAAGATAAATTAGCTTAACATGGAAATTATAATCATTGCATCGATAGGTGTAGCTAATGAATTAGGTAAAGACAATGGTTTATTGTGGAAACTACCAGATGAAATGAAATTCTTCACTGAAACTACTTTGGGAAGTACTGTAATTATGGGTAGGAAAACCTATGAAAGTATTCCTAAAAATTATAGACCACTAAGAGGTAGAATAAATATTGTTATTTCTTCAAATAAAAGTTTTGAGAGTGAAGGTGTAACTGTTGTTGATAATTTTTATAGTGCATTAGGTTATTGTGAAAAAATTCGTTGTAATAAGGTATTTGTTATTGGTGGTGCATCTGTTTATAAAAATGCATTAAAAATGGCAGATAAGATGTATATGACTCACGTAAATGGTAGCTTTAGTAATGCAGATACTTTTTTCCCTAAAGGTTGGGATCGAGATTGGGATTCTAAATTATTAATGAAAAAGAATATTGATGATAACCATGAGTATTCTTTTGATATTTTTGAATATTGGAGAAAATAAAATTTTTATAAACATATGAACAAAAAATTAAAAAATACATCCCTACGCAACAATGAGATTATCATTTGCGTGGGGATACCGTAACCTGCCAGTGGTAAGTCTACTTGGGCTAAAGACTTTGTGAAATATAAGTCTGATAAGCATATACGAGTATGTAGAGATGATATCCGTATGATGGTACAGCAAGCAGCAATGTTGGAGCAGAAGGGTGAGAACTTGGTAACCGAAATAGTGAACAATACCATTGCAGCAGCAGCTAATGCTAGGTACAATGTAATCGTTGATGCAACCAACTTAAACATGAAGTACTTAGAACCAACAATTGAGTTCTGCCGAAAGTATGGTGATGTTAAGTTCCGTGTATTCGATATCTCATTGGATAAGGCTATGGAACGTGATGCAGCTAGAGAGGCTACTGTCGGAGATAAAGTTCTACGTAAAATGTGGAATCAGTACAGAAACTTAATTGATTCTGGTTATGACTTATATTCTACTCGTCCAAAGTATGAGCGAATGGAAGAAACCAATTTTATGTCTGCATCTAACAGAACCGACTGTGTTGTGTTCGATTTGGATGGTACATTGGCACATAACAATGGAAAGCGTGGATACTTTGATTGGTTAAAAGTAGGTGTTGATGATGTGGATGAAATGACTAAAGAAACACTTTTAGCTTACAAAGGTAGAGGATATGATATTGTAATCGTATCTGGTCGTGATGGTGCATCAATGAAACCAACCATCAAGTGGTTGGAAGATAATGATATCCCATTTGATAATATCTTCTTACGTCCAGAAGGTGATTTTCGTAAAGATACTATTGTTAAAACTGAAATCTATGAGAATAATCTTAAGCCGAATTATAACATACTATGTGTGTTGGAAGATAGAAAAAAAGTTGTTGACATGTGGAGAGGTTTAGGAGTTAAATGTTTCCAAGTAATAGATGGCGACTACTAAAATAGAAATACACGTCTGTACACATCCCAAGGAAAGTAGATTCATACAAGAATATCTTGTAAATGAAATTGCTAAAGAATTGGTGATGTGTAGAGATTGTGGTAGTGTAGTCAAATCTAAAATAATAAAAAAATCATGAAAATTTGGATTCACAAAACAGATAGAAGATGGTGGAAGTATTGGAAACCAGTTTGGTTGAACCGTATCTCTTGGAATGAAGGTGATCCAAAAACTTATAGATTTCTTTGGTGGGGATATACTTTTGATAAATAAAAAATTATGTATTATAAAGGTAAAAAAGAATTAACTCAAGACATTTTTAATAATCAACCAAGTGAGGTTGATTGGTGTGGGGTGGATTATGATGGCTTATTAAGATTTGGTAAATCAATAAGACCTAGATATACTTGGGCATCTGAAAGATGGAGAGGTTTTGATGAAATAGGTGGTTTAATAAAAGATAGTGGATATAAAGCATTAACATCTTTAAATAGAATATAATGAAACTAAATAAAGCAGATGAATCATATGAAGCGATTCATAACAGAATGGAAACTGAAAATGGATACTATTTTGGAATTCATAATGTAATGTTTGGTCAACGTATACGTGCTGGTAGATACGGTGAGATGTGGGTTGATCTTGATTGGTGTTGTGGTAGTAACAATACTTTATTAATGAAAACATATCTTGCAATACAGAGACATCTTGAAAGGTGGGATGGTAAAGGTAATCCGTTTGCTGGTCTACCATCTATTAGTGAAATCAAACCACTAAACCATGATCGTAACTTCCTTGAAAAAGTAACTAGGATAATCCCCGAATTTAGAGAAATTGAATATATACCCAGAAGTTAAAAAAATTTATCATATTATAGATCATAATAACCCCAACCATACTTTTTGTGGGTTAAAAACTAATTCTAATGATCCAAGATTTGCACTCACTGATTTTATCGATAAAATCACGTGTGAGAAATGTAAAGATAATCATGATGAATATTGGGCTAAGGTATGGAAAGAATTTGGTGATGCTGGTTTTTTTGAACCATTTAAAGCGTAGATGATGGAAATTATATTTAATTCATTTAAAAATAGAGTTGTTGATATAGATAAACCAATATATGTCTATAGGAATTTAAACTCAACTTGTGATGAGAATAAATATTCTATTATGCAAAATGGTTTGGTTGTTGCACATACTAATCAACTACAAATTGTTGATGTCAACTTCATCGTAAGACCTGCAGGTAAAAAAAGGGCAAATACTACTAATGAAAGAAATGTTCACGCATTTATCAAGGGTTATGTTAAGGACATTGATGTCAGTAACATTGATTCATATTATCCATTAAAATATGATCCATTCAATGACGATGAGTTTATGTTCATAACACCACAAGGAAATAGTTGGAAAATTAAAAATTGTAAATCAGTGATAATCAACGAATTAGGAATTTTTTTAAAATTATTTTAAATAAAGTTTGCATATTTGTGTATTATTTACAATATTTGTCGTATATATAAATGAGGGGTAATTTAAAAGCCCCTATTATTTTAACAATTTTAAATTGTGTAATATCAACACAAAAGTATATTAAGTATGATAGTAAAAGAGAATAAAGCAGACATTGGAGTAATAATTGGAAGATTCCAAATTAATAGATTACATGATGCACATAGAGCATTAATTGACTCCGTATTAGAGAAACACAGTAAAGTAATATTATTTCTAGGTGTAGCCAAGTCACTTGGTACTAGAAAAAATCCTCTTGATTTTGCATCAAGGAAAGTGATGATTGATGAAGAATATAGTGATAAGCTATCTGTTATTCTTCCACTGATGGATATGAAAGATGATTTATTGTGGTCAAAGCAAGTTGATGAGAAAATAAGAGAAGCATTCTCAATGGGTAGTGTGATTCTATATGGATCAAGAGATTCATTTATACCACATTATCATGGTAAATTTAATACTTGTGAATTGGAAGCAGCACATAAGGTATCAGCTACTGAGGTTAGAGATGAGGTAAGTAAAAAGGTTGTAAGATCAGAGCATTTTAGAGCTGGAGTAATTTACTCAGCATATAATACTTTTCCCCATGTATTCCCAACTGTGGATGTTGCAATTGTTAAGGAAGAGACTGGTGAGGTTTTATTAGGACGTAAACCATATGAAGAAAAATTTAGATTTATTGGTGGTTTTACTGATGTTGAAGATGAAAACTACGAGACTGCAGCTAGAAGAGAAGTACATGAAGAAACTGGTGTAGATGTGGGCAATCCACAATATCTTGGTTCGGCAAGAGTAGATGATTGGAGATATCGATCAAATAAAGACAGAGGTATTATTACACTCTTCTTTAAAGCACCTTACGTTTATGGTAATCCAAAAGCACAAGATGATATAGTAGAAGTTCGCTGGTTTCAAATTAGTGACTTAACAGAGGATAACTTAGTAGGTGAACACGTTAAATTACTTAAATTTCTAAAGTGATGACTAGTGAGAAAGCATTAAAATGGTTACGAAGTGAAGAAGGTCAAAAAGCACAAGAAAAATACTATATTGACTACAGTAGTGATCATGGTGGTGGATTGAGATTTACATGAATAAATACACAAGTAAGAGTAGTTAAAGAAGAAAAAAGTTTATTGAGAAAAATTATTGAATTATTTAAATAACACAATTATGAAAAAGCCAAATTTTAAAACACTATTAATGGTCATATTGATGACCGACAGTTATAAGTTAACCCACTGGAAATTTTATCCAAAAGGAATGACTAAAGTATACTCTTATCTAGAGAGTAGAGGTGGAAGATTCGATTTTACAATCTTCTTTGGAATGCAATATTACTTGAAATTTATCGAGGGTGTTGTAGTAACGATGGAGGACATCGACTTTGCAGAGCAATTCTGTAATGCTCACTTTGGAAAAGAAAATGCTTTCAATAGAGAGGGTTGGGAATATATTGTCAAAAGACATGGTGGTAAATTACCAGTGAAAATCAAAGCAGTTAAGGAAGGTACTAAAGTTCCTGTGAGTAATGTACTTGCTACATTTGAGAACACTGATGATAATACACCTTGGTTAACAAACGTGCTTGAAACATTATTCATGAAAGTATGGTATCCGATTACAGTTGCTAGTAATGGTTTTGTAGCAAAACAGATTATTGCAAAATACTTGAACATCACAGGTTCTGATTTTGATATGCTTGGTTTCAAGCTACAGGATTTTGGTTACAGAGGTGTATCGAGTGAAGAGACTGCAGGTATAGGTGGTATGGCTCACTTAACAAACTTCATGGGTACTGATAACATAGCTGGTATTCAATATGCCAATGAATTTTATAATAACACCGAAGAATACAAAATGTATGGTTTTAGTGTTGATGCATCTGAACACAGTATTGCTTGTTCTTTTGGTAGTAAACCAGAAGATGAAAAAAGATATTTCAAGACCATGTTAGACGAGAGTGCTAGTGGTATTGTAAGTATTGTCAGCGATACATATGACGTATTCAATTTCACTAAGACTATGGCAACTAAATACAAGTCACAAATTCTTAATAGAGAAGGTGTGGTGGTATTTAGACCAGATAGTGGTGATCCTGTTGATGTGAATCTTCAACTAATAGAAATCTTGTATAAAATCTTTAAAGATGAGTGTACAACAACAGAAACTGGTCACATACTATTACCATCACAGGTTAGATTAATTCAAGGTGATGGTATTGATGATGCAATGCTTGAAAGAATTCTTGAAGCTGTTGTGATTAAAGGATTTGCTGCTGATAATTGGGTATTCGGTTCTGGTGGTGGTATTCTACAAAAATTCGATAGAGATACACAGAAGTTCGCAATCAAAGCATCTTATGGTGAAAGAATTGTAGATGGTAAGAAAATCACATTTGGTATTCAGAAAGACCCAATTACAAGTAAAGGTAAAAAGTCTAAGAAAGGTCGATTAAAATTGGTTAAATTTAACGAAAATGCTGGTGATTTGGCAAATACATATCAAACTATAACTAGTGACGATCCAAACTTTGATACTAGTAAAGATGAGATGGATGTAGTATTTGAGAATGGTAAGATTCTTAGATATGAGTCTTTCGATGAAATCAGAGAAAGAGCTAATAGCTATATAACATTAGATGAAAAGGTGGTGGTATAATACCACCTTTTTTTTAACCTAATGTAACATGAAAACTAAAATATTTTATAGAGTTTGTAATTTAGATACCCTACAAGGCTTGTGGTATGACTATAATGGTGAATTTATAAAAGGAGCGTAAAACTCACTCATCGCTTTTTCGGCGTGTGTGAGATGTAAGCGACACACTAACCTTGGGAAAGTATGTACTGCCTAATGGTATCTGGACTAGCCTCGCCAATTGAACAGACGAAATAACCACTTGACCAAAAGGTGCATTTACGCCAAAACTCTTTTGACAAAGATATAGAATGTTGTTGCCATATTAACCTTGTGGATTCTTGTTTTAACCTACGAACTATTTGTGAAATTGAAAGACGTGGAATGTAACGGATTAAGAAATGTATATGGTCTTGGTCACTTTGAAATACCTCTACCGTGAAATCTGAACTGTCTATGATACTATTGAAATTGTTGTACATATCTACTTTTAGCTGATTAACGAGTAGTTTTTTACGGTACTTACAAACTAAAATAATGTGTGCTTTAAGATAATGTTTTGAATGATTTGTACTGATGTAGTTGTTTTGCATAATGTAGCCTTTTGTAAATGGTTTTTACAAACGGACGGAACTATTTACAAAAGGAGGTATTAATACTTATACAAATATTGTAGTTTAAATAAATTTAGTATATTTGCATCAATGATGAAGGCTTTTAAATGCAGGATATTCCCTACGGAACTTCAAAAAAACCAATTACAACGGTACTTTGGGGTTTCCAGACTTGTCTATAATTTAGGGCTTGAAACTAAAACAGAAGCTTACACACAACGTAAAAAATCAATATCAAAGTATGATTTGATTAAGCAGTTACCTGATTTAAAGAAAGAATTTGACTTCATAAAAGAATGTCCAAGTCAATCATTACAGACGGTTTTAATGAATTTAGATACTGCATATCAAAACTTTTTTAAGGGTAAGGGTCAGTTTCCTAAATTTAAGAACAGGTATTCAAAACAATCTTTGGCGTTTCCGCAAGGCTATAAGATTTCTTTTGAGGATAATGTTATCGAACTGCCAAAACTCAAATATGTATCAGTTGATTTCCATAGGGAATTTAAAGGAACTCCTAAAACTGTTACGCTTTCAAAAGATGTAACTAACAAATATTACATATCTGTTCTTGTTGATACCGATGATGTGGTAAAACAAAAGCCAATAGAATTTAATACAAGTGTTGGTGTAGATTTTGGAATTAAAGATTTAGCGATTACATCCGATGGCGAGGTGTTTGAGAATAAAAACCATTACAAATCACAACAAAAGAGATTAAGAATTGAGCAAAGAAGTCTTGCAAGAAAACAAAAAGGCTCAATAAATAGACAGAAACAAAAGTTGGTAGTAGCATTGTTGCACGAGAAAATCCGTAACCAAAGGAAAGACCAGTTGCACAAACTATCAAAATATTTAGTCGATAATTATGATACAATTGTATTGGAAGATTTAGCTGTAAGTAATATGGTAAAGAACCATTGCCTTGCAAAAGCTATTTCCGATATGGGTTGGCGTGAATTAAGAACGATGCTTGAATACAAATCAGAATGGTATGGTAAAAACTTACTGACCATTGGAAGATTTGAACCCAGCTCGAAAGTTTGCTCTAACTGTGGAACTATAAAGAAAGACTTGAATCTTTCCGATAGGACATATAGTTGTTATAAATGTAGTTTTGAACTCGACAGGGATATTAATGCTGCAATCAATATTAAGAATTTTGGGCTTAGGGACAAGCCTGCTTTCGCTAACGCAATCCATTAGGATATACGTTGAAAACGAAGCCCACACATCTTTTTAGTGTGTGGGTAGTTCACTGGATTAATCCATAATAAATTTGACTTTTGTAGTAACAATAAGTTAGAAATGCCGTATAATGAAGAAGTAAAAGGCTGGTTGTCAACTGTTGATAAACTTAATGATCTCTTCACTTGGTTTAGTAAAGAGGATATATCTAAACTAGAAAAGTATGGTTATTGCATATATGTTTTTGAAGCAACAGAATATAGAGCATATGAAAACCACTGGTTGATTAAACAAGACAGTTCAATTGCTAAAGTAGCATTACCTATAGATTCAATTTAAAATAAAAAGATGGGATATTATATTAATAAAATTAACAGTCAAGTATTAGGAACATCATTCGATGAGAAATGTCAAGGTCTTCTGGATAATGGTGCAACACAAACAAGTGATAGTGAATTCAAAGAAAATTTGGTTTGTGTCGTTGATAATGGTATATTTGCTGCAGCAGGATACGCATTTTCTGAAAAGGAGTTTGAGTATTTTAAGATGCCCGATACTAGACGTAAGAAATGGTTTATTGTACCGAATGCCGATGTCTTATCTGGATTTAAAGTTGAAAAATAATGAAATCTAAGAAGACATTAGAGTTAAATATTGAAAAAGGTGATAACCTTGGATATTTCAATTATCACATTAAGGTGAGAAAATTTCTTGAAAAATTTATTACTGAGGGTGTTAAAATGAATTGGATTTCAACTGGTGAAACACTTAAGAATACAAAAATAGAACTTAAACATACAGTGGCTGATGCTGATTACAAAATCACAGTGATCATTGAGAAAACCAATGAAGACGAAGAGCCAGAAAGTGATAACGAAGAATAGATATGATATATTTAATAAGTCAGTCGAATAGTCAAGAACTAACTAAACAAATTGAAAATAACAATAGCCGAATTGATATTCCAAATGAATTCAATAGAGTATTTTGTCACAAAACAAGATTCGCTAATCAGGAAATCAGTGTAACTCTTGATGATTCAGTTAGAAATAAAACGGTTGCCATCATTGCTCAACCAAGAGATTATGAAGATAACTTCGAATTGTTAATGACTATTGATGCAGCTCGTAGAGCTTCTGCTAAGGAGATTATTGCTGTTGTGCCATGCTTACCTCATTCACGTCAAGAAAGACGACCAGAGGGTAAGAGAACGACTATATCAGCTAAATTATATGCAAATATGTTGCAAACTGCTGGACTGGATAGATTGATCACTGTTGATATGCATACCACAGCAATTGAAGGGTTTTATAACATACCAGTGGATAATATAACAACAGTTGATATGTTATCATTTCATCTTAAATCAAAAATACGAGGTGGTATTAAAAACCCAATATTAGTATCACCAGATATGGGTGGAATGAAACGAGTTAAAGACTATGCTAAGAAATTAGAGTTACCGATGGCATTTTTAAATAAAGAGCGATTAAAACCTAATGAAATTGCAGATATGACTCTAATTGGTAACGTTGATGACCAAGATGTATTCATCATTGATGATATGATCGACACTGGTGGTACTATTGCTAAGAGTATTGAATTATTATATGATTCAGGTGCTAATTCAATTAGAGTGGTTGCGACTCATGGGTTATTTTCTAATGGAGGTTATGAAAAACTTGTTGATACCAACGGTATTAATGAAATTATTGTGACTGATACATTGGAACAAAAGAATGCATATAACATTAATAGCAGTATAGGAATATTAAAACAAGTCACTGTTGCACCGTTGATTAGCAAAGCGTTAAGTAAATTATTATGAAAGACGAATTAATTACATTTGAAACAGCTAATCTTGCTGAAAAAAAAAATTACCCTTTTGAGTGGGTAGTAATAGATAATGAGAAAGTCCCATTGAATATGCCTACTCAGTCTGTACTGCACAAGTGGTTGAGAGAAAAACACGGAATATATATTTGTATTATACCTACTGTTACTGCTTCTTGGACATTTAAAACAATAACTGTTATTTCAGAAAGAGATAGTGATTTACCACCATATAAAAATGTTTCAGGTGAATATTTTTCAACATACGAAGAAGCTTTGGAAACTGGATTACTTGAAGTATTATCTTTAATTAAAAACAATGAGTGAAAAAATAATATTTAAATGCCAAGATAATAATTGGGAAACTAAGGTTCTTACCAAAAAAGAGATACTAGCACAGGTAAACCACATCTCCAACCATGTGAAAATACTGGCTGGATATCATGGGATGAAGAAGATTTAAAACCAATACTAAAATGAAACCAAGTATAATTAAATCCATAGTGAAAACAGAAAAGAGAGCAATTGAGCGTGGTTGGAATAAAGTATTTTATTTCTTCGATATTCACGAAACAATTCTCTATCCTGATTATAATAATGAGGAAGAATTGAAATTTTATCCGTATGCCAAAGAGGTATTACAATACCTAAGTGAGAGAAAAAACATTAGTATATCACTATATACCTGTTCGTATGTTAAAGAAATTAGAAAATATATAAAATTTTTTGCTTCATATAATATTCATTTCGAAATGATTAATAAGAATCCAAATGTAGAGAATAATGCATATGGATATTATAGAGATAAACCATATTTCAATGTGCTTTTTGAAGATAAAGCTGGTTTTGATGCTGAGGAAGATTGGTTATGGGTTGCTGAATACTTCGGCATTTCACCTATCAGTGAAAAAGAATACATATTACCTCAAGACACTTATGATCAAGAAATATGATAGTAAATAAACCACCTAAACCATTAAATGAATGCTCATTTGAGAATTCAATTTTTCTTGCTGGTTCAATTGAAATGGGTAAAGCTATTGATTGGCAAAAAAGAGTTGAAGAAGAATTGAAAGATATTGAAGGTAATATCTTTAATCCAAGAAGAGATGATTGGGATTCATCATGGAAGCAGGATATTAATAACGATCAATTTCGCAATCAAGTAGAATGGGAAATACAA